>Ga0114999_10006470_pt1 | contig 13480 bp, 10 predicted proteins | sample ArcticOcean_MG_C_3_FD_89820 | JGI IMG/M metagenome (GOLD analysis project Ga0114999, IMG submission 89820) | Marine microbial communities from western Arctic Ocean - ArcticOcean_MG_CB8_126 | ecosystem: Environmental > Aquatic > Marine > Oceanic | place: Arctic Ocean: Canada Basin | collected...
AATCCTTATGGAATGGTTATAAGTAAGATAGACCCTCATATCGAAGGCATATTAATAGAAAACAGTTATATATAGATGTCACTTTTTTAATCAATGAAAAAGGTGATGTTAGTTTTTAGTATTGTATTTTTAATCTCAATCTTTCTATCTTTTAATTCAGTTTTAGCAGAAAATTTTCTTACGCATTGTGCAGATGATGGGTGCTATATTCATGCAGGAGATGCATGCGGAGATATTCCTGGAGATATAGTTTATATTTTAGGAGCTTACCCTGGAGGTACAAATTGTGCAACTACAAGTGTTTGTAATGGAGATAATATTCTTACAACAATAAATAGTGATCCCTGGCCTGGAGGAAAACCAAAACACGATCACAATGATCAATGTAGGGATGCAAGAAAAGACCAATGTGTTTATGATATTCCTTGTGGCAGCGGATTAACTTGCGACCCTGCAACAGTCACTTGTGTAACCAAGATCCAATTGAATGAAGCATTTTTTGCAGAAAGAGATGGGACAGAAATTAACACTTCAAGAATAGGTGAAGAAATAATTTTGATAGTAAATGGAGAAGAAATGGTTTCTATTGGAAGCCCATTAACCTATAGCATTTATCGTGATGGAGATTTAGTTAACACTTTCTCAAGAGACGCATCAACAGAAACACATGATAACTATACCTGGGTTGAATTTATCACAGCTACTAACTTCATAGGAGGATCCTACGCATTTAATGTAAGTGTAGCAGGAGTAGAAGCTTCTTCAGGACCATTAACTGGATCATTCACAATCCCTATACTTAATATAACTAAAGCCTATTTTGCAGATACTAGCGGGACTATAATTCCTGGCGCAAGATTAAACGAAACAGTAAATCTGAAGGTTGAAGGTTCAGATCTCTTAGGAAGAAATATTATCTATCAGATCTATAATAGGGGAGTTTTATCATTAACTCATAATCAGGTAGCTACATTAGATTATGAAGATACCTTTGAATGGGATGTTGGAAATATAGGGGGAGGTTCTGTCGGAGGCCAATTTAATTTCAAAGCAACTATTGAAATATCTGGATTAGAAAGAGAATCTGAAAATAACATTGCAGTACCCGAATTAACTGATGTATATTTCACAAATTTATTAGACACTCCAATTTCTGAAACTGGCCTAAATAGTTTAGTAAAACTAAATATAAGTGGACTTGGACTTGTAGGTGAAAATATAACTTATGAGATTTGGAAGGAAGACGGAGGATTCTTATTTTTTGATAAAAAGATATTTACTGCATCTGGAGATGGTTTATTGAAATGGAGAGCAGGTTCAGACAACAACGGAACTCTACTTGGAGGTGGCACTTATTATTTTATAGCTAAAACAGATGACGCACCTGCACCTACTACTGGCAGCGTAATAAAATCAGTTACAGGAAATGCTGTTATCATAGAACAAAGATCTCTAGAGGATTTAGAGGTTTCAAGCATTGAAATAAACATACCTCCAGTAGCGAACATAACAGGCCCCCTAGATAAACAAATATATTTCATAAACACTCCAATATTCTTCTCGCAAGATAGTTATGATGCAGACGATCCATTCACCTATGTCTGGGAATTAGCTGATGGAACAATCAAAGAGGGAAATTCCTCAGATCTAGAGGATTATAGTTTTACACATGAGTATATAGGAGAGAGTAATCTCGGACAACAAAACATCAAACTAACTGTAACTGACGATCGTGGAAGATCAGATACAGATAGAATTTCGATACTTGTAATAAATTCAACTTACCTATTAACTTCAATAGATTTACCTGAATCAGGTTCTTCATATGGTCGAGTTGTAAGTTATGATGCTAGAGGGACTTATGCAGTAAGTTCTGAAACTGTTGTGACTGGAACTGATTGTACAAAGGAAATTATTTGTTTAGCAGGAAATTGCCCTTCAGAAACTGCAGGTTGTCCAACAACCGCCTCTTTAGGATGTAACTATGTTGGTGCTTGCCCCGTCCCAGTTCAAAATTCTCCTCAAAGTCATAATAATATTAGTTTCTGCTGGACATTTGATGGGGGAGATTCAGGATCTTTCTGCCAATCAGGTAATGCTGGAGCAGTATTTGATAAATCATTTAACTTTATAGGGAGTCACACTTCTTCTTTAGAAGCATCAATAACAATATAAAATGGAAAAATTAAAGAGTTCAAAAGCAATAGCATTAATACTAATAACTTTTTCAATAGCATTAGCAGGTTTAGTTATTGCTGAAACAATCACCTCAGGCACTTCTACTGAATTTGATGTATTTTTTGAGAATGATACTTGCTTAATAATAGATGATGTTAGTGAGGCTAATTTTCCTGGACTGGATTTAGGATCAAGTTACTGGAAATTTGCAGATAATGATCCCGTAGATAGTAGAAACGGTTGTTTTAGGGAGGGAGGAGTAAATTTGAATGGAGATACAAAAACGACCTGTTGCCCTCACGGATATACCTGTAATCCTGATGAAGAATGCGTTTTTGAACCAAGAGACAGATGTTCAGACTTTGGTGATTCAGAAGAAGAATGTACTGGAACTGATGACGGCCATGCAGATCTTGCATCAAATGAACTAGAATCAATAATCAAAACAGAATTCCCTGGAGGATGTGAAGGATATAATGAGGTATATGGAGACCTATGTTATGAATATCTAGATTGCAAATGCGAATGGGATGATTCAGATAATACATGCACTCCCGGTTCAAATCACAAGGTTGGAAAGATAAGTGAAGATAGAATACAGAATTGGAATTTTAGCAGCCTCCCTACAACAATTTTGAGCGATTGTTCAGCTCCAGGTCCTTCTCAATCAGGTCAATGTACTTTTGAATTCACTTATCAAGGTAATTGTCTAGATGGTGATGAGTTTATAACAAGAAGCTGGACTGCAGATTATGCAACTACAGGTGCAACAGCTACAGATCCTTTAGACTACTGCCAACCTGGTTCAGAGATAATTCCTTGTGAGAGAGTTGTCAGACTTCCATTCTTTGGAATCCAAAATATAATCCTAACAATGATAGTTCTAATAATAATCTATTATTTTATCATTAGGAAAAAGAAATAATGGTGAGATTTATAAAGTATATTTCACTTTTTAAATTACAAAAATGAGGTTTAATATACATATTATAGCACTAGTAATAGTTCTAAGTTTAACCCTAGTTTCAGCATCCATTAACTTAGGAAATTTATCTCATTCTATAGAACATCAGTACACTTCCTCAACTCCATTAAGAGGGTGGTTAAATTTTAGTATTTCTAATGAACCTGGAAATACATTAATCTCTGCATTTGATAGCAACATAACTTTACAAGAATTAATGAATGAAAATAGTATCTCATGCAATATTGTAAATCCTTATGAATGTACTTGTTTTCCAACAGATTGTGAACCTGCATTCTCTACTATTAATATTGCTTCAGAAACAAAAAATTATGATCTAAGAGATTTTGAAACAAAACTATTAGGGGTAAAAATTACTGAAAATATAAGTGAAATAACAAATTTCAGATTTAATATTTCTACAAATGCACAAAGCTCTTGCACAAATCCCCTAATGATAGACCTATTTGATGATGGAAATATTGAATTCAAATCCAACAATGTTAGTGAAGATGAATGCTTTATCTCAAAACCTTTTGGATGTTTTGAAAGTTCTGAGATTACTCAAATATCTCCTATAGGTGAAATTTCATTATGTGAAAAAATAATGGTTCCTCCAGTTAGAGGATTTAATATTGGTGCAAATATAATTGGTAACCAGACTGCAACCCTTTTTATGAGTTTCTCAATACCTTCATTAGAAGGTCCAGAGGATTGCACAATTTCAAATATTAATTCTAGTGGAGAGGTCTTTTGCAGAGTAGTCTTAGAAACAGATATTCCAGAGGAAACTGAAGCAGAGGTTTGTATTTATGCCACTGAAGGAAATATAAATAAATATAGTATTAGATATGAGGATAATAACACTTGCGGCTATATCAATAACAATGATAAAACTCCTCATGACTTTGAGATTTTTGCAAAACCTCTAAAATATGCTTCTCCAGGAGATGTCGCATTTAGTGATAATTTATTTGATGAAGAGACTAATATTTCAATAAATGTCTTTGATTATCTAAATAGGAGATATAAATCTAAGTGTGGTGCTGGATGTATAATCCCTATAAGAGTTTATTCTGGGATAACTCAAAGGGTAAGCTTATCAGAATTAATAATAGATTATAACCTTGGAGGGCTAAATCCTCCAGGTTCTGAAGGCAATAAGTTTGAAGACATAGTCTCCTCTCCAGCATTATTCACTTCAGCATTTATAAAATATGATTTAGAACCTGCAAATTTATTAGTACCTTCTAATAGCAATGTCACAGATTTTGAATTAGAAATAGGAGATCTATCTATAGAGGGGAATATTAGTATCATTAAAATCCCCAAGATACTTAGCATAATACCTTTGAGGGTTTCAGCACTAGTACCTACAAAATTCTTTGCAATAATTAATGAACCTGGAAATTTAACTTATTCATGGAATTTTGGAGATAATTCCCAAACTCAAACTTCAAACTCAAATATAATAGAACATACCTATATGACTCTAGGTTCATTTCCCTTAACAGTAAATATAACCAATGAACTTGGGACTACTGCTAAGACTCTATTCGTAAATGTTGTTGCACCATTTGAGGCTATAAACGAGACAATAGTAGATTACCGTGCTAGACTAAAATCTATAGATAATAATTTATTTGTATTGCCTGATAAATTACAGGAGAGAATAGGTCAGGTACTAGATACTGCAGATCTTAAAAGTGCAATAAATAGAATTGAAGAACAATACAAACAATTATTTGAAACAGAAAGTGAAGATCTTATTAAACTAATGCAGCAATTAAATGAATTAAAGGTACCCACCTCATTTGGAACTTCATTAGAAATAAAACCTTCTAAGTTTATACAGGGTTCTTCAAGAATAGACTTAGATCTTATTGGAGAATTTGGAGCTGGAGGTGTAGAAGATAACAAAATAGATGCCTACTCCAGTGGAATAAATGTCTGGATGGATGAAAATTTGGATATGATTATAGAATCAAAATCTTATAGTTTTCATTTTGTTGATGGTACAGAACAAACTGCTTTAACCCATATAACTTTAACTCTAAATCCAAAAAGATCAATAGGAGAATTTTACATGATTATAGAGGGAGATACAAATAACATAAGGCTCTTGGGAGATTATTCTGAAAAAGAGATAAATCCAGAGAATATTGGAATAACTTTTAGAGATTTAGAACCTGAATCTGAAAGCAAGATAGAATTTCTATATCCTGATAAGATTGAAGCACTAAATCCTCCAGTCTATATATCTCCAGAATTTAAATTTCTAGAATTAGGATTCTCTGCAGGAGCTTGTAATAATAATGGAATGTGCGAGGCTGGAGAAGATTATAACAATTGCAGAGCAGATTGTAAACCCATAACTCGAACAATAATTATTTTAGTAATATTATTCTTTTTAGCATTTATAGTCTATATAGTATTACAAGAATGGTATAAGAGAAATTATCAAAAGCATCTTTTTAAGTCTCCAAATGAATTATTTAATCTAATAAATTTTATGAATAGTGGTGAAAATCAAAAACTATCTAAAGATCAGATCTTCAAGCAATTAAGTCAAAGAAAATGGAAGAAAGAGCAACTAAGTTATGCTTGGAACAAACTTCACCATAAAAGAACTGGGATGTTTGAGATTCCAATACTAAGGCCCTTTGAAAAAAGAAAACTTAAAAAAGAACTTGCAAAGAGAAGGTCAATAGGATTAGCTTAATAATAGTTCTATCATAGAAACCTTAATAAACAAAAACTACTAATTTTAATCATGAAGATATTAAGAGACTTCACAAAGAGGATGTTTAATCTATTTTTTAGAAGAAATAGAGAGATAAGTCTAGGATTTTATGGGCCTCCAAATGCCGGTAAGACCTCCTTAGCTAATCGTATTTGTAAGGACTGGACTGGAGAGGATATTGGAAAGGTTAGTAAAATGGCACACGAAACTCGTAATGTTCAATTTAAAGAAGAGGTCGAAATTAAGTACAAGGATAAATCTCTAAAATTCAAGCTTGTAGATACTCCAGGTATAGCTACAAAAGTAGACTATGAGGACTTCATGAAATCTAAGATGAAGAAGAAACAAGCTCAAAAACGTGCCAAGGAGGCTACTCAGGGAATTGTTGAAGCTATAAGGTGGTTAGATGACATGGATGCAGTAATTATTGTTTTAGATTCAACTGAGAATCCTTACTCTCAGGTAAACTTAACCATTATCGGAAATCTAGTTGCAAGAGATATCCCTGTATTAATTGTAGCCAATAAGATTGATCTCAAGAAATCAGATATAAAAAAGATTGAGGCAGCGTTCCCAGAATATGAGGTTGTAGGGATCTCTGCTAAGCAGGGAAAGAATATGGATGAGTTTTATGAGTCTGTATTCAAGCTTGCAAAGAAGGCATAATAAAATAAAGGTTTAAAAATATATAATACAGTATGTACTATAGAGAGGTAAGTAAAATAGTAAAAAGAAAAAAAGAAGGACTAACACTGCAATTCATTCCATTTAGTGAGATCTCTAATTTATCTAGTGTTGAACGCATTAAGAAGCTATTAAAGATAATTTTAGATAATAAGGTAGTAGTATTGCAGGGAAGATTAAAACCTGAGGAGGAATCTAGATTAATTGAAGATACTATGATTATGATCGGTAACATAAAGGGATTCAAAGGTGTTGAACTTGCAGTAGTAGAAGATAATGAAGAAAAAACTTTCTTTCAAAAAATGAGATTTGGATTAGCTAAGGCAATAGCAGGCCAACAAAACTCTATAACAATTATTGGCCCTGCGTCAATTGTTAAAGAAATGAAACGTGATCCTAAAAGACTTGAAGTGATGATGCGTTAGATAATAAATTTTTGTGAAGTTTTTCTAGTCCAGAAGCATTCTAGACCTTATCTTAGATATGTAAATCTTTATTAATAAGTTCTACCTCCCTATTCTATGCCACATCAATGTACCAAGTGCGGTAAGGTATATCCAGACGCATCAAATGAGCTCTTAAGTGGGTGTACATGTGGAAGTAAGTTCTTTTATTATATTAGGCAGGAGAAATTTGACCAATTAGAAGTTGAGCGAGATCTAGTTTTAGAAGAATTAGAAAGAGCAGATAAAGATCAGATAGAAAAAGATATTAGAGAAATGACTGGCTTAGATAAAAAACCGGATGAACCGGTTATTTTAGACTTAGAATCTATAAGGGTAATAAAACCTGGAAAGTTTGAGATAGATATAGTGAACTTATTTTCAAAACATAGGCCATTAATTTATAAGTTAGAGGAGGGCAAGTATGTAATAGACTTAGCTTCAACTCTTACTGCAGGGACCCAACATAAACTAGATCATCCCAATATTTTGGAGTTTGAGAGTAGGTCAAAAGAAGATAATGACAATGAGGATTCTGAAAAACCTTAAATAACCTCCCTACTTCTTAGAAATATGAAAGAGGCGATAACCAGTGTTCTGAAAGATCAATTGGATCAAATTTCTCCTCCAGAGGAAGATCTTAAACTTATTAATAAGATAAGTAGAGAGTTCCAAGAAGAACTAACTACTAATTTAAAGAAGCAGAAAATTAAAGCTACTGTTTTTCTTGGGGGGAGTTTAGCAAAGAAGACTCTAATAAGAAAGAGCCCTTATGACATAGATATTTTTGTAAGATTCAATTCAGAATACTCTGATAAAGATATTTCAAAATTATTAGAAAGAGTACTGCCTAAGGCTAAAAGGGTACACGGATCTAGAGATTACTTCCAACAAACAATAAATAAAATAATTGTAGAGATAATTCCTGTAATAAAAATTACAAAACCAGATCAGGCAACAAATGTAACAGACCTAAGTTATTTCCATGTTAATTATATGTTAAAACAAATTAAGAAAAACAAGAATTTAACGAATGAAATTCAATTAGCAAAGACATTTACCCATGCACAGAATGCATACGGGGCTGAATCTTATATTCATGGATTTTCAGGATATGCATTAGAGCTCTTAATAGGCTACTATCAAACATTTACAAAATTCCTTGAAGTAATAATAAAAATAGATCCCAAGAAATCTAAGTTAGTAATAGATCAAGAAAAATTATATAGGAACACTAAAGAAGCTCTAGAACAAATCAATCCCTCAAAAAGAATTTCTCCAATTATTTTAATTGATCCAACCAACAAAGAAAGAAATGCATCATCCTCCCTCTCAGAAGAAACATTCTATAGGTTTCAAAACGCTTGTAGGTCCTTCCTAAAAAAACCCTCAAGCGAAGCTTTTAAACAAAAACATGTAAAAGATGAATTCAAAAACAAAAAGCCAATTATTTTTACAATTAAAACAGGCAAACAGGCAGGAGACATTGCAGGAACTAAAAGTAAGAAGTTTACAACTTTCCTACTTTCAAGACTAAAAAGAGAGTTCACGATAAAAAAAGATGGATTTGAATATGATGAAAATGAAAACTCTGCAAGGCTCTACATGATCTTAGATAAAAAACAACCCACAGAGATTCGTGGACCCCCAATAAATTCCACTAAAAATCTAGCAAGATTCAAGAAAGCCCATTCTAAAACAATAACCAGGAAGGGGCATATTTACACAACATTAAAACATGATCTAACTTTTGAGGAATGGTTCACTAAGTTTAAAAAAGTTGACAAAAAGATAATTAGAGATATGGGCATAACTGGACTAGAATATTAATTTATTCCTTTCCCAATAGATAACATTTATAGGAATTATTTACTTCACAAATTTTATAAAAGTTCTTCTCAGGTAATTTTATTTATCAGAATTACCTGTAGCTTGTTCATACATAAAACTCATTGAACTTGCAAAGAATGGTGTATTTAACCAAATTGCAATTTCCTCTTCAGGCATTCCAGTTTTAGAAATCATAAATAAAACTTGTTCTGAGTCTGCAATAAAGAATCTAGTATCAACCTCAATCTTCTTGGCCTTTATCTTAAACTTAGCGTTTATCTTCTTAATATCTTTCTCTTCCCCATTCAAAGCAACCTTGACCTTAATATTAGCTTTTCTTAATCTATCAAAAACTAAACTAAAAAATCTTGATTTATTCTGAATTTCTTGAACCGTAGTACAAATAATAACTTCCTTACTAGCATTCTCTAAAAGTTCTTTAATATGATTATAAATTGTTAATTTACCTTTTATAGATCCAGAGATATCTTCTTGTCTAATAGGCTCAATACCTATAGTATATAATTGCTGCAATTCCTTATATTCATCAGTATCTTTTAACTTACTGATGCTGTCTATTCTCTCATTAGCATCCTTTAATGTATTTGATTTAAGCTTTTCAATTATAATATTTGGTTTAACTGCAATATATTTAACAGGCTTTCCTAATTTCATTATAGCAAATCCTCTCTTCTCCAAGCTTTCAAGAACGTCATAAGTTCTTGATCTAGGAACTCCACTTATTTCTGCTATTTCTCCAGCACTTGCAAGTCCTCTTCCTAAAAGTGCCAACCAGACCTTAGTCTCATAGATGTTAAGATCAAAGTGATCCTTTATTTGATTTACTAATTCTTGTTTAATTATCATTTTATTGTTTTTCATTGGAAAATAACAATTAAAAATCTTTATGATTTTCGTATTATCTTTCAATCCTTATAAAAAATTCACACGAAATCACTATATAAAGCTTTGGTTTGTTGTCACTAAGTAATTATAACAAATTAGATTTGGCAACAAATTTCTAATTTCACCAGATGATATCTATCATTATCATCGGTTACTAAGTATTTCCAACCTCTATAATCTTTATCAGTTCTTCTAATTCTAGATTTAATAACGTTATTCTTATTAATTCTATAAATGTCATCTATAATTTCTTCCTGGGGGGTAGGAGGTTCATACAATCTTTTAAACCAAAGATTATAATCTCCCGCATTAAAATCACTCCGGATATGGGGCACCTCTGGACAAAATCTCTCCCCAGGCTCTTTAATTTCAACAACTGAATCTTCTAGTAATTCTTCAAATGACTATAGTTTAGACATTCTAACCTGTTTATAGGTACGCTTTCTTCTTCTAGCATTCATAGTTATGCCTAGTTAATATGCTTATAAATATTTCTGAAGACCTAATATTCTTAATACTTAGTAAATAATTATCTAAACAACCCCCAACTCAAGGCCATTCCCACATACAACCCAGCTGTAATAAATGGCATAGCAGGATAGTACTTACCCTTCTTAGCTAATACGAATAACCCACTTAACGCAACTGTACTTAGTCCTGCAATAAGAAGCCCAGACCAAATCCCATATACCTGATAAAATAAACCTGCAGTTATTATTGGAAAGATAACGTCTCCCCCCCCTAAAATAGCCAGATTAACCTTAACTTTCTCTTTTTTAAACCCTGCCTCTAATTTTTCATCATCACCTTTATACTTATCTTTCAACATTTTAATCTTAGCCTTATTCTTCTTATCTGCATAAGGTATAAAGAAACCTGTAAAAACTTTAAGATTATTCATCTGAAACTCTGCCATTTTTTGCATAAATCCAGAATGCCAAACTGCCCACATATCGTATAACGAGATTATGAATAATAATATCACTATAGATAAGATAACTTTACTCCCAAAAACATTATTTAAGAAACTTATGAATACTGCTGCAATCCCAGGATATATTAGGAGTTCAGTAAGGTTATGCACATAGATATTTCTTCTAAATATCTTAACAAATGCTAATGGGAATGCAATTGCTAAAGCAACCAATTGCATCTCAACTCCAAATTTATCCAAAATAACAAATAAAGTTAATCCTAATGCAAGAACTGTAACAAGGAAGTACCACATTTTAATAAATGTCTTGGCATTTATTTTCATTAATAAAAAGAATAACAACACTGCAATCACAAACGCAGTCACAATACTCCCCAATCCTCCTGCAAGGCTAGCTTCCTCTATCTCTTCAGGAGGTTCCATACCAAAAGGCAATTCCAATCCATTTGAATAACTACTAACTATAAATAAACCAATTAATTGTGTAACTAAGAACATGATAACAAGTATTGTAGTAACGCGAGTATTGTGTTTCAATTTATACCTCCTCTGAACAAATTGAAACGTTCAGAATTTTTCTTTTAAAAATTATATTAGGTCCCATAGTAACTTCTCTTTTTATTAAATAAAGAATTAACTATATAAATCTATCAAGAATTAAATATATAACTACCGCAACCTTATGGTCTCTAAATTCTTTGGAACATTAGTTTCAATATGGTGTAACTTGTAAATTGAACTCGCCAGATCCAAACATCTTGACTGCTCACCATGATTCATAATTATCTTATTAGCTCTTGGTTGAGTTCTATTAGCAAAATCTATCAATTCATTTCTACCTGCATGAGCTCCTAGACCCTCAACTGTACTTACCTTTAAATTAACATTAACAAATTCCTCTTTACCCTCATTAGTTGTCATCTGAACAGTTTTCAAACCTTCCTGAACCTGTTTACCTAGACTTCCAGCCCCCTGATAACAAACAAAACATATCTTATTTTTCTCACTCTGCGCAAAATTTCTTAAGTATTCTACACTTGCTCCACCAACAAGCATACCACTTGTTGCCAAAACTACGCAAGGTCCTCCCTCAATTACGGCCTTTCTCTCTTGAGGACTTCCAACTCTTTGGAAAACATCAGATAAAAATGGATTCTTATTTGCAAAAACATCTTTCTTTATTTGATGATGTAAGAAATCTGGATAAGCAGTGTGAATACCATTCATATCCCAGATCATACCATCAATATAAATAGGAACTTTTGGCATTTTCCCATTCCTCATAGCATCTTCTAAGATTATCATAGATTCCTGAGCTCTACCTAGGCCTAATTCAGGAATTAGAATCTTTCCACCACCATTAACTGTCTCTGTAATTTCTCTAATCAAATTATCCTCTGCTTCCTTTCTAGGAGGCAATATATTATTTCTCCCCCCATATGTAGCTTCTAGTATTAATGTTTCCATTCTAGGGAACTTATCATTAGCTCTATTGAGTAATCTAGAATTAACATACTTAATATCTCCAGAGTAAACTAGATTATGTGCCCCATTACCAATATTTAGATGAGTAATGGCACTCCCCAAACAATGTCCTGCATTATAAAATGTAATTCTCACGTCTGGAGCAATATCAGTTACTTCATTAAAATCCAAACAAATAGTATGCTTCACCATCTCTTTAATATCCACACTACCATATAATGGGCTAGTCGCTTGCTTATATGCCACTCCAATAAAATCCAATGCCAAAATAGCAGCTAAATCTCTAGTTGGCGCAGTCATATATACTGGACCCCTATACCCCATCTTAAATAAATAAGGCACTAATGCTGAATGATCTAAGTGAGCATGACTTAGAATAATTGCATCTAGTTCATTTATCTTAAATTCTGATGCATCTAAATATGGAAATCTTTCCTTACCTTTAATTGCAGGATTCATTCCACAATCCATTAATATTTTAGTACTTGGAGTTTGCAATAAAATACAACTTCTTCCAACCTGGCGCCCACCACCTAGAAATGTAACTCTAATCCACTCTTCACTCTTTTCAGGATTCCATTCCTTATAGATTTTCTTTCCTACACTATTTAAGAATCTCTTTCTAGTATTATTATTTGCATATAATACTGCACGAATACTTTCAGTTATCTTAGATGGTATGGCTGGGCTTCTTTGAACTTGCGGCACCCAGAAACTCTGGTTTTTAATTTCTTTCAGTATAATTCCTTCTTTCCCAATAACAAGTCCAGGATTTTTAGCTTCAATAATTACTATACTTCTCTGAGGATCAAATAAAACATTAGTAACTTCTGCTTCAAGAGGCACTATTTCTTTTATAATATTTTCAGTTTCCTCTTCTTTCTTCAATAATTTAGAATCCGCCCTCAATTCAATTCTTTTCTTAAACTTACTAACAAGTTCCCTTATCTTCCCACCATTATCACGAAAGAAATCCATATCATCAGTACAAAGAACTATATTTGCCCCCTCGAAGTTAGCACTACTAATAACTTTAGGCAATTCCTTTTGTACATCTTTTAATATGTCTGTCATTTTTATGTTTCGAACCTACTTTAATAATATCTAGTTATAATTGGAGCTACCAATATCTTTACTTATCATTTTAATATATTTGAAAATTATTATCTTAAGAATCTCTAATTCTTGAGATCCTAAAACAATTCTAGAATTGTTTTTTGATACACCCTCATTTCAAATTATGATTATTATCTCTTCATTCCTTCTTTATCCTTATACTCTGCTGTAATTTCTTGAGCTACCTCATGGACAAT
>Ga0114999_10006471_pt1 | contig 13479 bp, 9 predicted proteins | sample ArcticOcean_MG_C_3_FD_89820 | JGI IMG/M metagenome (GOLD analysis project Ga0114999, IMG submission 89820) | Marine microbial communities from western Arctic Ocean - ArcticOcean_MG_CB8_126 | ecosystem: Environmental > Aquatic > Marine > Oceanic | place: Arctic Ocean: Canada Basin | collected...
TCGGAACCCATATGGCCTACTTGGCTTAGCAACGTTCCAGAATAAACTGATTTTCCCTTTGCGAAAGCCTCATCCTTTACTTCGTTAAACTGAGCAAAACCCCCGCCTCTTTTATTTGATGCGTTATATTTTATGCTAAGGCGTTTATCCTCTTCGTAATAAGATACATGCCCAGCGTCAGTTTCTATTTTGGTCATGGGCTTGCCCATGTATGTATCTTTTGTTTTTTTCTTAACTGGGAATTTTTTTGCGAAGTTCGGAATGAATCCGCTAGAAGCATTTTTATTAGGATCATGTTGCGCGTCCCAAGCTAAAACTCTGTCTCTTAACCCGCTCGTATATTGTTCAGTCAATGTCTGGACTTCTCTTTTGCCTTCTGGGTTATCTATCATCCCTTGGGTGAAGTCATTAATGTCCTTGGGAACATCTATCGCGTCAGCATAGAATTCGAAGTCGAACAACTTATTGTGGTGCTCTTTTTTAGTCCTGTGTTTTTTAGTAACTTTATCTTTTTCAAAGAAAGTGTGATATTTTTTCCTAAAGTCTTTTGACTCTCTACCGAGTTTAGAAATACTTAACGGAACACTTTGAAAGCCGTCTTCATTCCCGCTATGAATTAGTCCTATGTGGCCCTTACCGGCGATTCCGTTGGTAGACTTACCTATACTTTGTTTATTGCTTATGACATTCTGAAGCCAATCATTCATGCCGGTTTCGTTGCCCTCAGCCTTCCATCTAAGCCACTTCGCGCCTAGACTAACCTTATTTCCTGTTGAGTTGTTAAGTTTCGCGTCGCCATAGTAAGTCTCATCATGCAATCCCATTGCGCTTCTTAAATGTTTGGGCATTGAGTCTAGCTGACCTGGAAAAAAGTCGAGAACTTTATTGTCTCTTTTTAACGCACCGTCCATATTCTTAGCAAGCATCAGGAAGTCTTCAAAGCCGAAGCCTTCTTGGAGTTGCCTTAATTGCACCTCTTCCTGTTTCATGAATCCGGTAAAGTCTGGCAAGACGTTCGCAAGCTTAAGCCTGTTTGATTCTCCCGCGACTATTCCTCCCAACAATCTTGACCCTTTCCAGTCAGTAAACTCTTTAATTGCTTCGGTAGATATATCTGTCGGGCTTCCATATCTATTTACCGTTTTCTCTTCTCCTTTCACCAACCTCTTGCGGGTACTCACTATTTGCGGTAAGCCATGAAGTACTTGACCACCTAAGTTAAGTTGCTGTCTAATATTCGCTTCTTCTCTGTGGCTTCTAAAGATATTGCTGGGGGCATGGGCTATGCCATATTTTGGGCTAGAAGCTAAAGCGGACACTTCACGTTTTCCAAGAGGCGTCATGACTTCGCGGTCACCACCAAGAAAATTTGATACAACATTTAGATAAGATTCTACGACATTATCACGAAGCTTGGTGTCTTCGTTAGGGAATGAAGTATAGCCGTCGGCGGTTAAGAGTTTGGTTAAGAGAGAATCGGTCATACCCTTAATAGCTAAGAAACCGCCTTTTTTGCCGTCTGGACTATTCATTGAGAAACCGTCAGCCCCTATTGTAGCGGGACCATGTTCGAATTGACTTGCTGCAAGATATAGTTTTCTAGCAGCGAAGCTTGGGACGAAGCCTCCATCGCTAAGATTGACCCTATCTTTGCGGTAATCAAGATTCAGCTTCGCGCCTTGGGGGAGTAGGTCCTCAGGGTATCCTGTCGCGCGGTCTTGAATCTGGCTCCAAAGTGCTTCTGGATTTTTCCCAGCTCCATACGCTCTATCACCACCACTTTGAGTTATGTCTACGTATTTCGTTTTTCCAAGCGAGCCTCCCCTTTTGTGAGCTTTTTTAATATCCGCCTTAGAAAGATTTCTTTTTCTTAGGTACTTACTAATGAACTCACGAGAATCGTGCCCAGCACCACTGTGAGCGTCTCCAATTGTAGTACTCCGACTCATATCAATAGAGTCTTTTAGTTCACCACCTCTTAGGGAAAATTTTGGATTAAAAAAGTCAAAAGGATCGGTGTTCGCTCCTTTTGATTTTATACGAAAGTGTTGTAGAATAGAGTCCTCAAAGTCCTTACCGGCCATCACGCTTTCTGCACCAGTCGCCTTTGCTGCATTCTCATGAAGTTTTAGAAACTCCGGTATTAGCTCCGCACCAGGATTCCTACCGTTAGCAATTTTATTAGAACCTGTTGGACCATTCTTCATTCCAAGAACTTGGGAGTCAATCGTCTTTCGGCTTAGGCCAGATATTCGCTGGGCATCTTTTCTGCTCCCATTAGCCTTGTAGATTTCTATCATTGCCCTCATCGTTTCTGCGGTAAAAGTGCCCTTTTCTCTCGTCAGTGGTGACACGATTGCCCCAGCGATGTTAGACAGCACGCCTTCGCCACTACCGAAGTTAGGAACAAAGCCTTTGGACAATTTTCCACCAGAAGAGAAGGCTCTAGTCTGTTGATCTCTAATCTCCCACTTTTTGCCCTTATATTTTTTTGACTTTCTAAGCTCTTCCACCTTATTGTGCATTCGCATAGAGGTCCCTGACCATTGCTCATCACCAACTCCAAGAGTAAATCTTCTACCATGATCAGGATCATGGCCAGCAGCTCCATCATAAAATCTTGGTATAAAACCTCCACTCATGACTTCATCGTCGTAATTAAACGTTCCTTTATTTCTCTTCCCCCGTACGAAAGCCCCCTGAGGCTTAAGGTGTTCTGTACTTGGCGCTCCCATACTCGCAATTAGAGTAGCTTTCATAGACTCTGGAAGCCCCTCAAGCTTTGACATGTCAGCGTCAGTTTGTGTAGCTTTACCTCTTTTGAAAGTTTGCTGACTGGGGAAGTTTCCCGCCTTTGTCGCTCCAGCGCCTTTTCCGCTAAACGGACGAACGAATGAATCTATAGAAGTTTGACGATGACTCCACCTTCCTTTTCCAAAGGCTTGGTCGTAAAGATTGCCCTTGTAAAAAGATTGATTCCACCTAGACCGCTGCTCGATTTGCTTCTGCCATTGGGGCGTACCTGGGCGCGCTTTTTCAAGCTCTGGGTCAGTAGGACGACGTTGTCCATAATCGGTACGACGTGGCTGCTGTTGGTTATGGGGAGTACTATTCGATGTGTATTCATGGTTTTTTACCGCCTTTGATTTCTTCGTCGGGGCAACGTTCCATACTTTACCACTACGGGTAGCGTCAATTTGTTCTGCTCTCGCCTTGACGCGCTGGGGAGAACCTTTACTAGCTCTATTAAAGGCTTTGTTCTGAACGTTTAAATAGTCTAGGCCATATCTACCGGCAGCTTTCTTTTGAGTTCCTGTACTGGCCCTATTCCAAGGACGCGTTTTGTTTTGAGGAGTACTGGAGCCATATATTCCGACCCCTTCATAAAGTAAATTATCCAGAGCATCAGAAGGTTTATTATACCATGTAGCTCCAGAGTTTTCGCCTCCAATAGTAGCTCCCGATGCGTGACCTCCTTTATGTCCCCATTTAAAAAGCTCTTTAAAATTCGGAACGAAACCTTCGCTGTTCCTAACTATCTTAAAATTTGAGTAAGCCTTTTTGACTTGCGCTAAATATCCGAAATCTAAACCAGGAGCTTTTTGAGCCCCTTTAAGTTGCTCTGGTGTCCTTAAGTCGTTACCGCCCTGTTCAGCTCTTTTTCTTCGGCGGTTCCCAATTTCTATGTTGCCACCCTTTGGGACTACCGCGTATATGTTACCCCCACTATTTTGGGAGGCGTCGAACACTTTCCTGCCTGGCCCCGTAATGCCTCCCTCATTTTTTTTGTTTCTTGACTTGTTGCCACCGTAAACAATCCCATAAGAGCTATGACTCCCGACGTCACTAGCTTTGGTCATCGGTTTTCCTCCAAGCGCCGTTCTTGCCCATGTTGATTTACCGCTTCCTGCTGGTCCCATTATTGTATCGGTTTTTTTACCGCTAGATATGATCGACCCTAAAATTGACTTCGCCGACTTGCCAAACGACCCCCCCTGTATATGATCAGAATCATAAAGCCCTACCGAAAAATTAGGAACAAAGCCTCGACTAGCATTTTGCCCATTCATGCGATAGGGGTTCATGCCTGTTTTTCTAATTGATTTTACTTTGTGTCGTTTTCCCTCCCTAGAGCTCTCAGGAGGATTAACAAAGTGCTGCTTCATTCCTTTTACTTTAGATACTGTCTCTTCAGTGTTTCTATAGTACGTTCCAACTCCTGGTTGTTTAGATTTAATTACTCTGGTGCTTGGCTTCGTGTAAGACGCAGACCCCAATTCTACAGCAGTAGCTATCCGATCTTGTTTTCTCGAAAAATTAGGAACAAATCCTTTCGCTGCTGTTTTGGTAAGTCTACCTTCGTTCATTCCTTCTTGACTGTATCTTACGCCTGATGAAAATAACGCAGCGGAAATTTTCTTCGCCTGTAGCTCTTGTTCTTTTAAGGCTTTAGTTTCGGCTTGGATTTTAAGAAGCATTTGGTCGTGTACGTCTTTTATTTTAATCGTGCCCCTCTTAATCTTTTCCATCAGCTCTGGTTCTTGAGCTAAAAGGTTTACTATTGCTTTTTGTAAGTCGGCCCTTTTTGCTTCCGCTTGACCAACGCCAGCAATTGTTTTGAACGCGTCCGAAGCATAACTACCAAGCTTGCTGAACAGCCTCACCATTCCTACTACCATCATTGCTAACGCTGGTCCTTTGAGAAAGCTCCCAATTCCCTTAAAGATACCTTGTCCAATTTTTTCACCCATTGCGCTAGTGTCGCCAGCGCTCATTGATCCCAGAGCTTTATTTAAACCGCTAAAAACCCTTCTTAACGCGGGCTCAATGCTTAACTTACCAACGCTTGATCCTACCTGTTGCAAGTTAACCATTAACTCATTAAATGATGACGAAAGCGTTTTGTTCAACATCGCGTTTCTTCTCGCAGCCTCGTTTCCAGAACTGATAGAGGTCTGCAATGCTTTGTCGTAAAGAGAATATTGTTTTCCTAAATCATTTAAAGCTGCTTTTAAAACGTTTATCTGGAATACGCCACCAACCAGCTCGGCTACTTGTGATCTTTGCGACTGAGCTAGGCCATCGAATTCCTTGGCTAGATTTTTCAATACGTTTATTGCGGATAATTGATTCCCACTCAAATCCTTCGTCGCCACGCCCACGGCGTTCAGAGCTTCTAAAACTTTGGGTCTTTGTACTCTGGTAAAGATCGTTTTGAAGGAGTTACCAATTACTGCGCCACCTCTAGCGGTTATTTGTTGCGCGGTAGTAACGATAGCCATTAATTCGTCAATGCTAACGCCAGCGTCTTGTGCTGTGCTGCCCACCCGTTTAAGCGACTCCGCCAAATCCCGACCACTTACAGCGAAGGCTTGGTCAACTGCAATTATCTTGTTGATTACTTGCGTTGAAGTTATCGCAGCTCTATTGAATCCGTTTAACGCTGCTGTTATGGATTCAACAGAATCTGTTACGGCCATGCCAGAAAGCCTAGTAAGGATCATGGCGTCCGAAGTTCTCTTAAGAGTTTGCTCTAGTCCCAAACCTTGACGGGCAAGCTCTGTCGCAGCGGTCGCAACAGAACTAAAGCTTTGCTGCGTATTTTTTGCTATTGAGAATAAGGTCGATCCAAACTTTTGCAAATTCTTGCTATTGGTTCCAAGGATGACATTTACCTCTGCCAAGCTTTTCTCGACTTCCATTGTTGTCGTGACTAAGGACCTAAAGGCTTGCTGAACGGCCATGATAGCGCTAGCGGAAGCGCCGAACGCAAGAACGCGAGCATTAGAAGCCTCAAGAGACTTCTGAAACTCTCCCATTTCTCCACGAATCCTACCCAAGGGGGCTCTAAAAGCCTTATCGTCTAGCGCATTTAATTTTAATGGACGCTTAGTAGCCTTATCTATATCCCTTAATAAGGGGCGGGTATCCGCGTGTACGGGTATTACAACACCTTTTGCCATTCCACCTATAGTTACACTAAAATAAGAACGAAATTAGAAAAAAAAATTACAAACCATGAAGCCTAGCCATGTCGCGGATATCCAAAGTATCCTTGCCTAATTCCTTTTTTAGCTTCTCTGCTTCGGACTGTAAGTCTACAGTACCCAAACCCTCCGCCTTGGCTATCTCAACCATTTCTTCCTTAGACGCTCCAACGTAGCTTTTTCCTTGTCCGGCAGCGTCGGAAACCCTGTTAATGTTTCCGCTACTGGAAGACACGTCTTGCTGTGCTGCTCCCCCTTTTGCTCTACTCTTTAAATCATACCAACTTATCAGCTTATCTAAATCATCGTAAAACTCGCTTGGCGGACTATGGCCTTGCTCTAGTATGCTTTTGTAAAACATTCCTTTTGAAAATAGTTCGGCTTGAAAAACCGTCAATTCAATCACGGGCTTGCCATAGAAGATAAAGGGGTTTGATTTACATATAAAAAGGCTATTTATGAAGAACGGTAAAAGACCCAATCTTGATATATGATAATCGGAGAAAAGGCTCATCTTCTCGTTGAAGGAAGCGACCAAAGCTGCGTATTCGCTATGAGTTAGCTCTCCGTAATCATCTTCTGAAAAAGATAAAGTTTTAAACCTTGAGTCTTTATAGAAGGACGATCTTAGAATTTCCTCATTCCTTTTCTTATTTACATAGGTTTCTATGGTTATGGTGAATAGCTCCGCTCTTTGGGGGGCTAGGTCTTCTAGCTCTTTTTCCTTTTCTTTAAGTTCTTTTTCGTAGAGCTCTCTTTGAGACTTAACTACAAGGTCAGCGACTTGAGCACGTAGATTTCGAATATCATTTTTTAGAGTTTCTAGATACAGCTCTTCGGCTTTGGTCCATACTCCCAATTCGTCGAAACTTTTTAAATGCTCCTCTTCGGACAAGAGCCCTTTTTCTCTAGCTTGTTCTTCGTACCCGAAGGTTAAAGACTCAAGGTTCCCGTAATCGCTTTCCTTTAGGTGCTTGATGTAGTATCGTTTCGATCCACTTCCCTCTAAAAAGGACGCCTCGAACACAGAAAAACCAGCAAGTATGTCAGAATAAACTGGCCTATATACTTGCTGGTTTTTGGCTAGGCTTTTCACTCTCTACATGGCAAGGGTAATTAGTCAAAAAGCCCTAAGCTGGCTGAGCAGTATTTTCCTCAGTCTTCTCTTCGGCTTCCTCTTTAGCCTCAGTCATCTCTTCAGCTTTTTCTTCGGCTTTAGCCTCAGCTTTAACTGGAGACTGTTTCTTTTTTCTACCTTTTTTGGGTTTGGATTCGTCTTTAGCTTTGGGCTTTTCCTCGGTTTTAGACTCGGCTTCTTCAGTCTCGACCTCTTCAGTCTCGACTCCTTCAGACTCTGCCTCCTCAAGGGCTTGGTCGATTTTTACAAAATCCTCTTCGTCATTAGCTTGCCCGTTGTACCAATAGCTAATAAAGTAGGCTAACTTTCTCATTGCTTCGATAACGTGGAGATCGCCGTTCTCCTCTTTTTCGTCGTAACTGTCTAGTTTAGCGTCGTAGTCACCTTCACCGAAAAACGATGATTTAGCCTCCCCTTTCTCGTCAGTGCTACAAGACAAGTAAAGGACCCACCACATAATGGTCTTATTCCTAGCTCTGTTTTCTGCGGTTTGGTCAAAGATGTTAGACTGAGCGTTCTCGAAGTCTTGGATTTGAATCCTAGCCTCGTTCATTTTTTCAATGATAGAAGCAAGCTCTTCTCTCTTTTTGGATTCGGACGCTTTTTCTAAGTTTAGCTGCGCTCGCTGTAGCTCGTTTTCTAACTCAAAAAGCTCTAAGTACAATTCGGCGTATTTTTCTTTATCCGGTTCAGAAAGAATACCCCCGTCGTTGTCGTATCTCTTCGAGATTTGAGCTTTTGTGAGTAGCCCCGACTTAATACCCTTCGAGAGTGTTACTCCGTAGAAAAGCTCCCCATCGTCGAATAGTCTTCTCGTAGGTCTCTTGATTCCAAAAAAAACTGGCTCTTCTTTTGTTACTGTTTTTGTTATAGTAACGTCTTCGCCTTTCTCATTTTTTGAGGTAGTTGACTCTTCGGTTTCTACCTCTTTATTGATAGAAAATTTATATAACCATTTGTTGTTTTTCTTTTTACTCATTATGCTTTTCCCTTTTTAGACTTACGTCTAGTTTTTCCAAGGTTTTTTCAAAATCTCGGATTGCCTCATTTCCGATGTCTAAGGTTCTCTTCCTTATATAATTATACTTGTTATCATCAAAATAATCAAATGAATCTATTGCTTCGCTGGGGAATGATTCCTTTAGCTTTTTGATCATGAATTTATGATCTACCTTGAGATTTTCAATTATTTCCAAGTGATGCTTGTAGAGGGATATTAAGTTCCTCTGCATCTGGAATTGGACGTAGTCCTTTAAGCTATCGTTGCTTAGATCGCTATTATCTTTTGTTTTGACAGAATTAGACATATAAAACCTTTTTCCTTATTTGAAGATACACATAGAAAAGCTTCCGTGGGAACAAAAAAACCCCCCCCGAAGACAACGGGGAGGGGTAGAAAACTTCTCTTTTGAGAGATTATCTAGATTAAGCTGCCACAACTCTCATAGTTGAGCGAGATGAACCGCCACCAATAGAGCTCGCAAACGAAATGTTCGCAGAGGCATTGTCGCCAATCGATGAATCAAACGCTACACTGTCAACGGAAGCGTTGACTAGTTCGTATTTGACGCCACCGACGGTAACTGACACGGTATATTCATCAAAACCAACATCCGTACCAGTAGAGGCACGCTGTTGAATCGCGTTGATGTCAGCAATCGCTGCACCCAATTTACCGCTTACAGCTAAGCCTTCAATAGCCAAAGTCGCAGAAGCGGGATAAGAAGGAACACGGGCGTATGCCATTGCTCCACCCAACTGATTCAGTGGTTCTACTCCCAACTCAAAAGAGAAGGTCGCAGACTGAGCGTGAGTAGTAAACAAGTCAAAGCCAGCAGAGCCCAAGCTGATTGACACGTCCTGCTGAAGCGGGAACGTTCTAGTCGTTACTGGCGCAGCAACCGCGCTAGATGTACCGTAAGTCAAATCTAGCCCCTCAAAACTCATCGTTTGAGTTGGAATTGCACCCACGCTAGCTTCTGTCGAAAACGACGTCAGATAACCACTAGTAATGACAACTTCTGTGCCTCCAGTAGCGTAATCCTGATCCTCGGATTTCAGAGCTACTCTCAGAGGGAAAGTGTGTCCAGTGATAGCGCCAGAAAGTAAGCCTCCTGCATTGCCAAGCTGTGCCAAAGTCAAACCACTAGCGTAGTAAGTAACTTCCATATTTGACGTAGGAGCTTCGAGAATGACTCGGTCTAGAGCGCCGAGCTGTCCAAATTGGTTAATTTCTTCTCTTGCTAAATCCAAGCCGTAACTAACGCTTTGAACACCAGCGACGGTGTTACCGTTAATTTGAACAGCTTGACTTTGATAAATAACTCTATTTCTTGCCATAGTAGTAAATCTCCGTGTGTTATATATTACATTTTTTAAGACAAAAAGAGAACTTTTTTATTCTTTTTTCTCTATTTTTTTATTGTCTCGGTTTTCTGATATCGAACAGGCGAAAGTCGGCGAAGGCAGCGTATACTTCGGACCTTATTTCTCCATATCTATCTACACCTAAATCCTGAGAAATGTCCACAGAATCTATCCAAGGACCGTCTCCAGTAGCTATTCCAGTATAATTAAAGGCTTTTCCGGTGTAAGCTCCCAAGGAATTTAACGGCAAATCGTCCTGCACGAACGGTACTGTAGTTCTACTTAAATCTCTCAATATACTGCATACAGCATCTAGCGAGAACGAAGAGTCGCTTAAGATTACGCATCGGACGTCCATTATTGTATTATCAGAGCCTCCGAAAGAGAAAGGGACATTGTTGCTATTAACGCTTTTTAAAAAAATGGCAGGAAACGTCTTCGTGTCTGGGTCTAGTGGTTTTGCATCTTCTATAATTTTAGGGGTTAAATGATGCTTGGTCTCAAAAAGTATCTCGGCTTCAGTGTTATTTGTCAGGTGAATATTATACTCTTTTACCGAGTAGCTACCGCTTAGTCTATTTTGTCCAGCGTGCTGCTGAGTAAAGTACAAATGCCCCTTATTGTGATTAATAGAGTGAAAACCGCTCGTGCCAAGATGAATTGGGTCGCCGTCTAAATAGGCCCCAGTAATGATTTGCGGTGAGCCAACGACGGACTCGTCTAAAACGAACTGTCTAAACGGTGCACCATAGCCATAAATAGAAGAATACTCCTGCCTTGTTTCGTTAAAGAAACTAGAATAATTGTCAAAAGCTTGGCCCTTACTGCACACCTTATGATCCACATAAAGCATGAGACTCGCCATTACCTTGTTTTCGTGTTGAGCAATCATTTTGAGACTCTGTCAAAAAAGTTTTTTAAGATTTTTGTTATATAACCGTCATACATGGGCTTAAAATGTCCGCTTCGAGCTTTATATTTAGACTGTAGCCCCTTCGTCGATCTACTTAAAATATAATTTTTATAAATGTAATGACTAAAACCAGATATACCCCTCTCGATTCCATACACCCAACTTTTTCCTCCCTCGTAAGGCATTTTAGAAACGGCTTTTATTTGGCCTTCTGTTGGGGTTGTGATAGTGACGTAGGTGATAATTTTTCTTTTCGAGACCCTGCTTCTCGTCTTCTTAAGACTCTTGGTTAAAGCTAGGAGGTTTCTGATCGCACTTGTCGGATTAGAGCCATATCTAAACCCTATAAAAGTATATAGATTACCATACCCAGAAGGTAATGTTTTGCTAACGTTCGAGGAATTTACCCCAGCCTCTATTTCTTCCGTTACTGGATGATTGTTAAACTCTTCGATTAACAAGCCCTTTGCTTGGGAAACTTTTTTAGTAATAACGTCGTTAATATACTTTTGATAGGCATTGCTTTCAGAAACCAGCTTAACGATATGCTTATGATTTAGTCTTGTAGCCATCAGGAGGCATCCTCCAGTAAAAAAACGAAATATTTTTTAGTTAAGAAGTCTGCTTGTGACTCTTTTCCTACAATATTATAGCTCTTAGTGCTTATTACCACTCTTTCATTTACACCGCTATTAATAAAGTCCCTAGCGTCTTCTTCGACTTTTATTCTAATTTGGTTATCGGGCAAAAAAAAGCCAGCACCGTAACGTTCGTCGGAGTCTCCCTTCTTTCCTTGTCTAGAAACGACTCCAGAGTATGTCCCTGATACGGCCTCATAAGTTACCGTCGCGGAGGAGGAGACGTCATCCTCATATCCATACAAAAAATTTAAATTTAAATCCGATACGACCTTTTTAGGCTCTTTCCACACAGTTACCTGTTTGGCGAACGTATCAAAAACATCGCCAAACGCTCCGGTAATGCTGTTGGTTTCATCGCTCGTAAGTAGGCTAGGCATATTTAATTCCTATTGTAGTTTTCTATACCGTGAGGATTGTAGCTGCCCTCAACTCTATCATCTCCCGTTACTTGTCTTGGCTCTGAAGCGTTAGTCTTAAAAGCGTGTATCATAAAATTTAGTTCTTCAAGAGTTTGCTTCTTTATGGTGGTAAGATGTCTGATTATTTCTGTTTTGTTGATTTTCCTTACTTTTTGTCCATCGGACGAGACTTCCAAAACGGAGTCTGTTGCTGCTGCTCCAAGGTTTGTTCTAATTTGTTGATCATAATAATGTACATGATACATTTTTTTTAATATATTTGATTCGTCTATCGAGATTTCCGTTTCCGCGCCGTCAATGTCCCTGACTATCTCTAGAGTCGTTGCTTTAATAGAAAAACCCCTATTGATAGAATTATTAAGCCCCCCGATATTAGCTCTAACCCAAAAGGCAATTGCTGGGATAGAGATGGTACTAGGACTTCCCAGTTCTCTGAAAATTTCGTCCGCTATGTCTACAACTTTCATAATTATATTTACACCTTTTAGCTTTATCAAATTCTATTTTTTAAAGATTTTCTTCGCTTAAGTTCATAACTCAATTTATTTATCCAAACCATTCAGCTACGTTAAGGGCTGGGTTGATCATATACTAAATTTCTGATTACGGTCCACCTAGACCTCACGGCGGTGGCTCGCCAGCCGAGCACTGATAGACCATACCATTGCAATCAGAGCAGGTACTGTGAACACCATTGTAGCCCATTGACGAATCTGCGGTTGCCGTTGCATTGATAGCGGTTACTTGACCGCACACAGTACCATCGTCAACCCAATCGTCAATTGCATAACAGTGAACTCCCGCCCCACATCCATCAGACGCCCCATACGAATCATCCCAAGTTTGTGTCGCGCCGAGAGTGCAAGCGCAGCTATCGTCTGCGTCGAAAACAGCGAGACGCACGGTGTACTTATGGGTCATCGTCGCTGCTGGCGCTGCACCCATAAATGGATTAATAATAAATGACATCTTATCTATAACCTATCAACCATACCTTGAGGCCTTTACCCACGGTCGTATCTTGCACTTGGTCTATATCTATAGTAATTATTGCGTCGTCCGCTAAAGCCGTGTCAGAAATTACTGCGGGAGTCAAGGCGGTTGTCGTAGTCTTTTCTCCAGAATCAAACGTGAGCTTGGTCGATAATATAGTCGAACCGGCTTCGTTGATATCAACAGTGATGGCGGTTGTGCCCGACCCCGCTGTATTTATGTTCGCGCGAACTTCAGTCAGAGTCATTGCGTAAGGCATATTAAAAGTTACTTTAGCCGTGCCAGTCGTGAGGTCCGTGGTCTCATCGCTAACTGCTACTCCAATTTCGACGGGGAACTTAACTCGTTTAGTTGCGTTCGAAGCAGAGGCGTCCGCAACGGCAATCTTATCACCAGCGCCATAATTAGCTGTTCCAAAAGTAGTATTTGTTAAATCGGTTAATTCGTTAAGGTCAATTTTTAATACAGAATTTGTTGCATTTAAACCGTCTCCAGCTAACAACGTAACAAGGTCCGCAAGAGATTCTTTAGCGTGTGTACCCGCAGCTCCGCCATCTAAGAATAGAATATAATCCCCGTTAGCGATAACAGCCTCGGAAGATTCAGTTAAATCAACGCTGATATCATTCGCTCCAACGTCAATGAGAGAGCCCGCCCCAACCTCTAAAACGCTACTATTTGCGACAAGGCCAGCTCCGGCGAATAACGACGCTAAATCAGCAACCGACTCTTTAGCGTGTGTGCCCGTAGCTCCACCATCTAAGAATAAAATATAATCCCCGTCAGCGATAGCCTGTTCTCCAGCTTCGGTTAGGTCCACATTAAATGTAGTGCTAGATAAATCCATCAAAGTGCCAGCGCCATAAGTCGTCGTGTTACCGCTTCCCTCAACACTTGTCACAACTGTTTGTAGATATCTCGTTTCGCCAGGAAGCCCAGTTGTCGAAGGCGTAAATGTAGTACCGCTGGGGTATCTGCACGAACCTTTAGTTATGCGGAACTCATCAATGTAACCGCCCCA
>Ga0114999_10006479_pt1 | contig 13476 bp, 21 predicted proteins | sample ArcticOcean_MG_C_3_FD_89820 | JGI IMG/M metagenome (GOLD analysis project Ga0114999, IMG submission 89820) | Marine microbial communities from western Arctic Ocean - ArcticOcean_MG_CB8_126 | ecosystem: Environmental > Aquatic > Marine > Oceanic | place: Arctic Ocean: Canada Basin | collected...
AAGAACCTGAAGCGATCGCGTCCCAAGAAGAAAGAGGACGGCACGGCAGCCTGACAGAAGCCAAGATCAGTGTCTGCCTAGTCAAGCGCCTGGCATCCAACCGAGGCGACGAGCCAAAATAAAAAAAAGAGGGCGCTGGATTTGATCATCCAGCGCCCTCTTTTTCATTTTCTGGTGTCATGATCCCCAAACAAATCGACCGGATTCGGACTGTCTAACCCTCTTCTTTCCGCTTCTTTGCTGACACTCTGTCTGAAAATGCTGATTTCATCTTTTCATCAGTGTGGTGCCCCTTGCGCTCCTCGATTCGCTTGTCAATCGACGCTTTGAGCCTCTCACTCTTCAGCTTGTCTTCTTCCGGCTTCTCATCTTCACGGAATCGCTGATTGAGCAGGATCAGCAGCCTGCTGAAGGCGTTCTGGTTTTCAGACCCTTGATACAGAGCATAGGGCGGCATGAACTTGAGGCCTCGCTCCATTGAATTCTTCCCACGCTCTTCGATCAAATCGCGTGGAAAGACTCTGAACGTCACGCGGTATTGCTCTCGGGCGTCCTCCACCCTTTCCAGCCACAACGGCAGATAAGCGTCTTCTTCCTTGCCGGCTTTTTTTGGGAAGACTCTGGCCAAGGCTTCTGCAATTCCTTCGTCCATACCGAAAGACAGGAGAAAGCCGAGTTTGCTGTTGATCTCACCGATATTCTCATTCGGCTTTTTGATCACCGGCGGACGAGCTATATCGTGCTCGACTCCCTCCACCAATCGCTCCTTCACAATCAAGGCGATTTCCCCTGTGTTCAGGAATTCCTCGATCACGATATTGTCTATGACCTTTAGATCGTCGCGCTCGACATACTTGTCCAATGGGTCGCGGATCCCATCGAAGAAGTTCCCTTGCGTGCTCTTCTGATTCCAGCCACCGCCACCGGGGATGATCATCAGTTTCGGACCTGACAGATAACGCTCCAGCACCTCTCGGCCGGTGCGCCCCGGCCCCCCCCCGGAAGCCCAGCGCCTTGCCAGAATTCATGGAACGAGTTCACCACATCGATCCGGATCTCTATGATATCCTCACCGTGAACTAGTACATCCTTTGAGAATTCTCTCTCAGCCTCCTCACGCGTCCCAACCCAATGCTTGCCTGGTTTCTTCGGGTCTTCCTTGATATAGAAAGACTTGCGCAGGAAAAACCCTTGACCTGGAAGTAGACGGGGCCAGCGGATTCCACCACGACCGTGGTATAGGTGAGGCGGACCTTCCACCTACGGTAAGCAATCGGCCCGCCGGCTCGAAGGCTCCGCCTCCTTTTGAGCTCGGCGCAGTCATGAAAACGACGGCCTTTGGCACATCTTGAAATTTCCGGAAAGTGAAACCCCGCAACAACCCCTGGCCACGACCGTGTTCAACCGATTCAGTCTGCATGCGTGGGCGCAGAATCTCCGAATTCACCTCCCCATCACGTAAGGGCGAGAAGAGGGTCTGTAGCTCTTTGGCCTTGGAAAAGAGTACGGGTCGTGAGAATGGTTCCGCCTCAGACTTTGAGGCGGCAGGCTTCCCACCTTCCGCAGCTTCGTCCCCTGCTGCAGCCTTGTTCTTGACGACCTTCTTTTTCTTGACCTTAACCTTACCCACAATTCCACCTCTTTGAGGGATGAACCAGGATGTCCAAAGTCCCTGAACTCGTTGGTTTCACTTACGATAGCCAAATTATTGAAAATCGCCAATTTGACGAGACCTAATCTATAGAATGAGATTTCCAGTCTTGGGTTCGCCTGAGAGAGACGACAATCTCGCAATGAGGCGTGTGGGGGAAGAGATCGACGGGTTGCGCCACAAGGATCTCGTAGCCGCCATCGACGAAATCACGGAGATCTTCTGCAAGCGTGTCTGCATTGCACGAGACATACAGAAGGCGCCCAGGCCCAAGATCTAGGATTCCACGTTTCGCCTTCTTGTGCAATCCCGCCCGCGGCGGATCGACAACGACCAGATCGTATCTGAGTGGTTCACCCGCCGTGTCGGATAGCAATTCCTCGGCCAGAGCTCCGACGAAGCTGCAGTTGGTAATCCCATTTTTGTCGGCATTTCGCCGAGCATCGTCAACCGCCTCTGACACCGACTCTACGCCGGTTACACTGCGTGCTAAACGCGCCAGATGCAGCGACATACCACCGGTTCCGGCATATAGATCAAGGACATCACTCTCAGCCAGGTCGCCTGCCAATTCACACACAGTCTCGTACAAGCGCTCGGCAGCGAGCGTATTCGTTTGGAAGAAGGACCGTGCGGAGATGGCATACTCCATCTCCCCGCAACGTTCCCACATGTGCCCTTCGCCTCGGACATGGAACTCTTCTTCACCTAGAGCGACCTGTGCTTTTCCAGAGTGCAGGGTAACGATACAGGTCGTGATCTCTTCATGTAGATCTGCAAGCACGGCCTCGAGCAGAGCGTCAACCCCGTCGTCTGGATAGCGCGCCACCACAAGATTCACCATCACCTGGCCTGTACGCTTGGCGTCGCGAACCACCAGAAATCGCAAGAGTCCCTCATGATTTCGTAGATCATACACGGGCAACGCGAGCCGAGTGGCATGGGTACGGACACTGTCAACGATTCGATTGGAGACATCCGATTGGAGCCAGCATGCCTCCAGGTCGAACACGCGATTGTACCGACCGCGCATGTGTAGCCCAAGTTGAGGTGTACCATCTTGGCTTGAGCCGAAGGAAAACTCCATCTTGTTGCGATAGAAATTTTTCACCGGGCTCGGTAAGATCGGCCGCCAGTGATCAACCGACAGGTCGCGTTCGGCGACCAATCGCCTTACCAGGGTTTCCTTTATTTGTAGCTGATCCTCGTACGCAATATCCTGCCATCGGCATCCACCACAGACGCCAAAGTGCACACACTGAGGATCCACCCGCTCCACCCCGGGTTCAATCAGGTCGTCGATGACGCCTTCAAAACGCCCTTTGCGCTTTCGCCTCAGGTAGACGAGCGCACGATCACCTGGAACGGCTCGTGGTACAACGATCTCACGACCATCAAAGATTCCAACGCCGTCACCCTTTGCATTGAGTCGATCAATTTCAAGGGTAATGTGTTCGCCGCGCTTCATCTGACCACTATGCTCCCCTAAACAAAACGAGACGGAAGCAAAGTAGCTTCCGTCTCGCGATTCTGATTCCAACCAACACGGACTCGGTATCCGCACTTGCGATCCGCTATTGGTTTACTGATCGTCTTCTTTGCTCTCCTCAACTGCAGCAGGCGTAGCCTCACTATCTGACGCCACACCAGAACGGTCAACGAGCTCAACGAAACACATTTCAGCTCCATCCCCGCGCCGCGGCCCCGCCTTGACGATCCGTGTGTAGCCACCCGGTCTGTCACTGAAGCGCGGTCCGATCTCATCGAAGAGCTTGGCGACGACCGCCTTGTTTGCGATCACTCGCAAGACTTGCCGACGAGCGTGAAGGTCGCCGCGTTTTGCGAAAGTGATCAGACTCTCAGCCGTGCTGCGCAGTGCCTTGGCTCGAGCGCTGGTCGTGTTGACAATCTCGTGTTCGAATAGAGAGGCGGCCATATTTCCCATCATCGCCTTGCGATGACTATGCCCTCGCCCGCCGAGCTTTGCCGTCTTTTTTCCATGTCGCATAGTAAATTCCGATTCGTTTTTTTAGAAGTCTTCAGCCAGGGAGCTCGTAGGCTCGTCCTCAACCTCGACGTCGTCATACTTCGATATGTCCATACCCCAAGCCATGTCCAGAGTGGTCAGGATGTCCCCGAGTTCGTTGAGGGATTTCCGTCCAAAGTTTCTGAACTTCAGCATCTCGCCCTCACTCTTGGACACAAGTTCATGCAGTGTTGAGATTCCCGCCGCTCGCAGACAATTGGCTGAGCGAACTGACAACTCCAGGTCCTCCACCGGCATCGCAAGCATCCGCGCTACGCGCTTGGTTTCCTCGTCTACTTCCTTCTCTTCCGCTGGCGCTGGCTCTTGCTCATAGTTTGCAATTAGTCCAAAGTGATCGATAAGGATACGCGCCGCCTGCGCCACGGCATCCTCAGCAGACAGAGCGCCATCCGTCGTCACCTCGAGCGTCACACGATCATAGTCTGTCCGTCGACCGACACGTGCATTGTCGATCTCGTAATTGACTTTTTGAACGGGTGAGAAGTTGGCGTCCAGAGGAACGGTACCAATCGGCTGGTCAACAGCTTTGTTGTCTTCGGCGAAGACATAGCCGCGGCCATTGCCGATGGTCAGATCCATTTTCAGTTCAGCATCCTTGCCGAGGGTCGCGATGTGGAGATCTGGATTCAGCACGTCAACGCTTGCGTCGACTGCCAAGTCCTTGGCCTTCACCTCGCATGGCCCCTTGGCGACCACACGAATCGTGCGATCTTCTTCACCGTGATACCGAAGGGCGACTTCCTTGAGATTGAGAACGATCTCAGGAATGTCCTCTCTTACTCCTTTTACGACGGAGAATTCGTGCTGAACTCCCTCAATATTCATCGACTTGATCGCCGCCCCCTGAATTGAGGAAACGAGGACACGACGCAAGGCGTGACCAACCGTGACACCAAAACCACGCTCAAGTGGTTGCAGGACGAAACGTCCATAGGTATCTGTGAGGCTGTCCTGATCGATTTCGAGCAGCCTGGGCATCTGCAGACCTTCAAGGGCCATATGGATCTCTATCCCCCATAAGCTGGGAACGTGAAATGTGATTCGGATTCGGATGACATACGACGACTCGTAGCATCCGGCAGGCGCCATAGGCACCCTTTTCGCGGAAGTCTGTCCACGACAGCCGGGTCACAACAGCACCCGAGTATGGATTTGTTAGACGCGACTGTAGAATTCGATAACGAGTTGCTCTTCTACTGGCGTCGGGATATCACCGCGGTTGGGTCGCTCAGCGACGGTACCGACAAGATTCGCCTTGTCGACAGTCAACCATGCAACCAATTCCCGCGAGCGCCGCATTGACTCCTGAATGACCTCCAACTTGCGACTCCCTTCGCCAACTGAAACCACGTCGCCGGGAGATGTCAGATACGACGGCACATTGACTCGCCTACCATTCACCGTGAAGTGATTGTGGCGGACCAGTTGTCGAGCTGCTTTTCGTGATGGAGCCATCCCCAAACGAAACACGACGTTGTCCAGTCGTCCTTCCAGCAGGCGCAGCAAGTTCTCGCCGCTGACTCCGGCCACTCGAGTCGACTCCTTATAGTACTTGCGGAACTGACCTTCGCGAATTCCGTAGATACGAGCCATCTTCTGCTTGGCCCGCAATTGCACACTGTATTCTGACTGCTTCCGTCGCATGCCCTGACCATGCTGACCCGGTGCGTAGCTACGTCGCTCAAAGGCACACTTCTCGAGATTACAGCGCTCACCCTTAAGAAAGAGCTTCGCCCCCTCGCGACGGCATTGACGGCAATTGGGTCCTGTATATCTGCTCATGAAGTCATCATCTCGGTCTGTTGATGCCGGTTCTTATACACGGCGGCGCTTGGGAGGACGGCAGCCATTGTGCGGCACCGGCGTGACATCACGGATGGCAGAGATTTCAAGACCCGCGTTCTGTAGGGCGCGAATTGCGGAATCACGACCGACGCCCGGGCCCTTGACCCAGACCTCCACGCGTCGCAAACCCATACTTACGGCTTCCTGTGCAGCGCGTTCAGCAGCCAACTGCCCAGCGAAGGGAGTAGATTTCCGGCTACCGCCGATACCGACCTTACCTGGTGTCGCCCAGGAGATCACGTTGCCCTCCACGTCTGTGAGGGTGATGATCGTATTGTTGAAGGTCGATAGGATGTGCGCCACCCCCAAAGCTTCAACCTTCTTTGCCTTTTTGCGCCGGCGACGGCCTCTCTCTGGTGGCAACTCTTCTAACGTCCCGCTAAAGTCTCTAATGGATGCACGACGCCGTATGCGGCGCACATGTTCAAATCTCTTGGCGTCTCAGAGCCGAGCCGCCGTTTCATATTACTTACGAGGAGCCTGTTTTTTTCCGGCAATCGACCGACTCGGGCCCTTGCGGGTCCGCGCGTTGGTCTTGGTCCGCTGCCCTCTCACTGGTAGTCCTCGCCTGTGTCGCAAACCTCGATAGCAACCGATATCCATCAATCGCTTGATGTTCATATTCACTTCACCACGCAGGGTACCTTCAACACGATAGCTGCGCTCAATGATGCCACGCAACTGCGTCACCTGCTCCTCGGTGAGCGTGTGCACCTTGGCCATAGGGTCGAGCTTCGACTCGGCCAGGATCGCTTCGGAAGACGTCCGACCAATCCCGTAGATGTAGGTCAGGCCAATACGAATACTCTTGTCACGGGGAAGGTCGACCCCGGCGATACGTGCCATGTGCTAGCTCCTAAGCCTGCTGATAGTTTCGCAGCTCAACCCTGACGCTGCTTGTGCCGTGGATTCCGCTTGCAAATGACGCGAACGACTCCGTGACGGCGAATGATTTTGCAGTCGGCACAACGCTTGCCGACAGATGCTTTGACTTTCACTTCCCTATCTCCTGCTGCTTGTGATGCTAGTTACGTCACCGACGGCCCTGAATACGGCCCTTTTTCATGAAGCCCTCATAGTGACGCGTCATCAACTGAGATTCGATCTGTTGTAACGTGTCGAGGGCAACACCGACGATGATCAGCAATCCCGTGCCACCAAAAAACTGACTGTACGACTGTGTTACGTTGAATTGCTCTATCACGAAGAAGGGAAACACCGCGACCGCTGCCAGCGCGAAAGAACCCGGCAGGGTAATCCGCGTCAGTATGCTGTCAATGTATGCAGCGGTCCGCTTCCCCGGTCGAACACCAGGGATGAAACCTCCGTGACGTTTCATATTGTCCGCCAATTGATTCGGATCCATCACGATGGCGGTGTAAAAGTAGGTGAAGAAGACGATCATCATGCCGTAGAAGAACCAATAGAAGAGGGAATTAGTGGAGAAGTATGTCCCCATATTCTGCATCAATTCACTCTGTGGCCAGAATTGCGTTAGCGTCCCTGGCAGGAACATGATGGACTGTGCGAAAATGATCGGAATCACGCCCGCTGCATTGATCCGCAGTGGAATATGCGTCGATTGGCCGCCGAAGACTCGACGCCCAACGACGCGTTTTGCATACTGAACGGGTATGCGGCGCTGTCCCTGTGTCAATAGGACAACAAACGCGATGACAATGACGATAAGCGCCACAAGAAATATTTCTTCGATGAGACTCTTACTGAAGCCTCGATTGATGAGATAGTGGTTCCATTCGCTCTTCACCGCGTAGGGCAACTCGGCGATAATCCCGATAAAGATAATCAGTGAAATGCCATTGCCGATGCCGCGTTCAGTAATCTGCTCGCCCAACCACATGATGAAGATCGTACCAGTGGTGATCGTCACCATCGTCAGTAGTCGGAATCCCCAACCAGGATCGATCACCGCCTCGATACCCGAAGTCTGGCCGCGAATACTCTCCAGGAAATAGCTAACACCGAGAGACTGCGCGGCGGCGAGGAACACCGTCCCATAACGCGTATACTGATTAATCTTCTTGCGCCCCTCTTCCCCTTCTCTCTGCAACTTCTGAAAGAACGGTACCACGGCCCCCATCAACTGGAGAATGATTGAAGCCGAGATATAGGGCATAATACCGAGGGCAAACACAGTGGCCCGTGTGAAGGCTCCACCCACGAACATATCGTAGAGGCCGAAGATCGTATTACCAGCGCTGGCAAACCACTCCGTCAGCACAATGGAGCGGATGCCAGGAACAGTGATCTGGCCACCGATCCGATAGACTATCAGGATGCCAATAGTGAATAGGATCTTACGACGAAGATCCGGAATCTTGAAACAATTTTGGATACTTTGAAGCACGTTTGTCAGCCGACCTGTCTAGTTAGTCTTCGACGCCCTGCGCCGAACCACCCGCTTGCTCTATTTTTGCACGGGCAGATTTAGAAAAAGCATGGGCACGAATATTCAGGGAGGTGCTTAACTCGCCATTGCCGAGAATTTTGATCGTATCAGTTGCCTTGCGAGTAAGTCCCGCCTTGACCAATTCTGCGGGGCCTACGTCCCCTTCAAGGCCGAGTCGCTGCATGTCACCCACATTGACGACCTGATAGGTCGTGCGAAATTTTGCGTTCGAGAATCCAACCTTCGGCAAGCGGCGATGCAGTGGCATCTGGCCACCCTCAAATCCTCGACGAGAGCCTCGCGTTCCGCCAGAGCGAGAACGCTGTCCATTGTGCCCTCTGCCAGCGGTCTTGCCGTTCCCAGTCCCGGGTCCCCTGCCTTTGCGCTTGGCCGCACGCCGCGAACCAGGCGCTGGACTCAACTCTCCCAGCTTCATTTGACTATTCCTCTTCCTTGATACTGACAAGGTGCACGACCTTGGCAATCATACCGCGAATCTGCGGAGAATCGTCATGGACGACCGTGTGATTAAGCTTTCGAATTCCCAGGGCGCGAATGGTACCCTGTTGCTTCTGACTGCGCCCGATGGCGCTACGCACCTGGGTGATAGACAACTTCATCGAAGGTTCTCCAATGGCACACCACGGACACGCGAGATAGTTTCGGCATCGCGCAATTCACGCAATCCCTCAACGGTGGCCTTAATCGTGTTCTGCGAGTTGGACGAGCCCAAAGATTTCGTCAAGACGTCGTGGACACCGGCCAAATCGAGCACGATACGGATACCACCGCTGGCGATAACGCCTGTTCCTGGCGAGGCGGGCTTCAACAACACACGAGCGGCGCCAAAACGCCCGACAATTTCGTGCGGAAGCGTCCCGTCGACTACGGGAACCTTGAAGACCCGCTTCCTCGCATCTTCCGTCGCTTTTCGAATAGCCTCAGCAATTTCACCGGCCTTCCCGGAGCCTACGCCGACATTGCCAGCACGGTCTCCTACAACAACCATGGCCGTGAAGGAGAAATTGCGACCCCCCTTGCGCACGTGGGAGACACGACGAATGCTGTTTTGGACGACGATCTCAGTGAGATCGGAAGAATTTGAATTGCTTTTTGCCAACCTAGTTTCCTGCTTCCTACGCTTCTATGTCTTCAGAGCTGGAGGCCGCCCTCGCGGGCACCCTCGGCGACGGCGCGAATCACGCCGTGGTAGATGAGTCCGGCCCGATCAAAAACTACCTTTTCGACACCACACTCCTGGGCCTTTGAGGCAATCATCTTGCCCAACTCCCGACCTTGCTCGATTCTAGGAACACTCTTGTCGAAGCCCTTGGTCTGTGTCGACAGACCGACAAGCGAGTGTCCTGCATCATCATCGACAAGTTGCGCTTCAATGTTTCGTAGCGATCTGCGCACAACCAATCTCGGTCGTTGTGCCGTACCCGAGATCCGCTTACGGATTCGGTGACGACGACGTTTCAGAGCGACGGTCTTTTGCTTTTGCTGCCTGTTTGCCACGTCCAGTTAATCCTGTTGCGTAGTGAGTGCTTTGCCGTTCAGCCGGAGGGCCGACTCTAAGCGACTGCGGTCTTGCCAGCCTTCCAGTGGATTACTTCGTCCACGTAGCGGATCCCCTTCCCCTTATAGGGATCGGGTTTCCGAAATTCACGAATCTCAGCCGCTACCTGGCCAACTCTCTGCTTATCTATTCCGAGCACAACGATTCGCGCCTGAACACCCGGTGCTTCAGCGACTTCAAGATCCACATCTGCAGGAGACTCGTAGATCACAGGATGCGAAAAGCCAATCTGAAGGGTCAGCTTCTTGCCCTGCGCATCGGCACGATAACCCACACCGTGAACCTCAAGCGTCTTGGAATACCCCTCCGTCACGCCTTGAACAGCATTTGCAATCAGAGACCGAGTCAGCCCATGCAGTGCCCTGGCTTCCTTTATCTCAACCTTGCGCGTCACCACGACTTCGTCGTCACCCACCTGGACGGAGATGTGATCGGCGCGATACTGGAATTGCAATTCGCCCTTCGGCCCATTTATTCGAACATGGGGACTGGAGACAGAAACCTCCACGCCCTTGGGCACCGCTACAGGCTGTTTTCCTACACGTGACACGTTCGAAGCTCCTTGCTTACCAGACGCTGCAGAGGACTTCGCCGCCAACACCCACTTTGCGGGCATCTCGGTCTGTCATTACACCGCGGGATGTGGACACAATCGAGATACCAAGACCACGACGGATTCTCGGCACTCCGTCTTTTCCTGCATAACGCCGCAGACCAGGTCTGCTTGCACGGCGGATGCCTTGGATGATTCCTCTACTCTTGTCATCATAGCGCAAGTAGAGACGCAGTTGTCCCTGCTTGCCATCTTCATAGAAGGCGAAGTTGTCGATAAAGCGCTCTTCAGCCAGGACACGCGAGATCTCACGCTTGATCCCTGAGGAAGGAACATCGACACTACGGTGCTGGGCCCTGCTGGCGTTACGAACTCTCGTCAACAGATCGGCAATGGGGTCAGTCATGCTCATAATTGCATCCTCTACCAACTCGCCTTGGTGACGCCAGGAATCTCGCCCCGCAAAGCAAGCTCGCGGAAGCAGATACGGCACAGTCCGAATTTGCGATACACCGCTCGGGGTCTGCCGCAACGTTGGCACCGAGTGTACTTTCGCACGTTAAACTTCGGCTTGCGCGCAGCCTTAATGATTAGGCACTTCTTAGGCATTCGCCGTCTCTCGTCGGTCAGTTGCTGAAGGGCACACCGAAGAGCCGCAGTAGTTCCTTGGCTTCTTCGTCGGTCTTCGCCGTGGTGACAAAGGTGATATTCATTCCGCGAATTCGATCAGTCCGGTCATAGTCTATTTCCGGAAAAATGATCTGCTCACGAATTCCTAGATTGTAGTTGCCGCGGCCATCAAAACCGCGAGCCGGTACGCCTCGAAAGTCTCTCACCTGCGGTAGCGTGAAGTTTACCAGTCTGTCGAGGAACTCAAACATTCGGTCCTGGCGCAGTGTGACCATCGCCCCAATGGGCATCCCCTCGCGAAGCTTGAAGTTTGAAATCGCCTTCTTCGCTCGACGTAAGGCTGGCTTCTGACCAGTAATCGCCGTCAACTCCGCCAGAACACTCTCCAACGCCTTTGGTTCTTGCACTGCTTCTCCGACACCAGCGTTCACGACAATTTTCTCCAGGCGTGGAACCTGCATGGCGTTGGCATACTGAAACCGCTCACGAAGGGCTGGAACCAAATCTGTCTTATAGGTGTCTTTTAGCCGGCTCATTGTCATCACTCTACTCCGAATCGATCATCTCGCCGCTGCGTGCGGCGACTCGTACATTGCGGCCATCATCAAGACGTTTCTTGCCGATACGCGTCGGCTCGTCATTGTGCGGATCGATGACCATGACGTTAGAGGCATGAATCGACGCTTCGCGCTCGACGATGCCGCCCTGGGGATCGCGCTGTGTCGGTTTGGTGTGCTTTTTCATCATGCGGATTCCCTCGACTATCAGCCGATCCTTCTCTGGAATCACACGCAACACACGACCACGCTTCCCCTTATCGTTCCCACTGAGTACCAAGACCGTATCGTCACGTCGAATATTCATCGCTATGGCTCCTACACGACTTCTGGTGCAAGGGAGACGATGCGCATGAATTGGCGATCGCGAAGCTCGCGAGCGACGGGACCGAAAATGCGCGAGCCTCGAGGTTCATTGTTTGCATCGAGGAGCACAGCTGCGTTCTCATCGAAGCGGATATAGGATCCGTCGGGGCGGCGAAACTCTTTCTTTGTCCGTACGACGACGGCCCGACATACTTCACCCTCTTTGAGGGGGCCATTAGGCAACACACCGTGTACTGCGACGACGATCAGGTCACCTACGCCCGCGTAGCGTCGCTTTGTGCCACCCAGAACACGGATACACTTAGCGCTGCGGGCCCCAGCGTTGTCGGCCATTCGCAGTATGGAATATTCGTGAATCATCTGCTCTCTATGCTCTCTTCGTCCGAACTCTTTTTGTTCACTCTCACACTCAACCTTCGGCGCGAGCGACAACTTCGATGAGACGCCAGCGTTTGGTCTTGCTCAATGGGCGGCACTCACGAATCCGAACAACGTCGCCGACATTCGACTGGTTCGTCTCGTCATGGGTCACAGCCTTCGTCGTCTGCTTGATCTGGCGACCGTATAACCGATGCGCCGTTCGCGACTCGATGGCGACGACCCTCGTCTTCTCACTTCCGGCTTTGACCACCCGGCCTTCGATGACGCGACCACCAAAACCACTATTCTCTGCCATTGACTATTCGTCTTTCGCGGTGGCTTTGCCACCTGAGGTGCTCGCATCACCAGCAGCACCTGCGCCACCAGGAAGCGTGCGAATTCCCTGTTCATTTTCCTGCAGCAGCGTCCTAACGCGTGCGATGTCGCGTCGCACATCCCGCATACGCATGGGATTACTCAGTTGCCCAAGGGTGTTCTGGAATCGGAGATTGAAGGCCTCCTCCTCAAGGTCATCGATACGTCCCTTGAGCTCTTCAACGCTCTGCTCTCTCAGCTCACTTGCTTTCATCAGTCGTTCCTATCCAAGTCGCTCGACAAACTTCGTCTTGATCGGCAGTTTGTGACTTGCCAGTCGAAGCGCCTCTTTGGCTATCTCTAGTTCGACACCCGACAGCTCGAACATCACGCGTCCGGGCTTCACAACGGCGACCCAATCTTCTAGGGCTCCCTTGCCCTTACCCATGCGGGTTTCGGCCGGCTTCCTGGTCCGCGGCTTGTCCGGAAAAATACGGATCCACATCTTGCCACTACGACTCATGGCGCGACTGATTGCGATACGGGCCGCCTCGATCTGCCGACTGGTAATCCAGCCTGGCTCCATCGCCTTGAGACCAAATTCTCCAAAGGAGACCACAGCGCCTCCTTTGGCTTGTCCGCGCATTCGACCGCGTGACTGCTTACGCCACTCGACCTTTTTGGGCATCAACATGGTGCTGTTTTCTTTCCCCTATTGTCCCGGAATCTATTGCTTCGGCTGCTGCTGCTCTTCTTCGATCTCATCGACTACTTCACCGTGGCAGATCCATACCTTGACGCCAACAGTTCCAGAGATCGTGTACGCAGTGGAGTGAGCGAAATCAATATCCGCCCGCAGTGTATGCAGAGGAACCCGACCAGCCGGTTCCGACCGCTCACGACGCGACATCTCCGAACCTCCCACGCGGCCGGCAATCTCAATGCGAATTCCTTCAGCCCCCATCCGCATCGCGGATGCCACGGAGCGCTTGATCGCGCGTCGAAAGGCGACGCGTTGTTCAAGCTGGCGAGCGAGATTGTCACCCACGAGCTGTGCATCCAACTCTGGCTTCTTGACTTCTTGAATGTTGAGGGACACGTCCTTCTGAGTCAGCGTCTTGAGCTCGTCACGAAGCTTGTCAACCTCGGCCCCACGGCGACCGATAGCGATCCCGGGACGCGCGCAGTGAACTTCAATCGTC
>Ga0114999_10006482_pt1 | contig 13474 bp, 11 predicted proteins | sample ArcticOcean_MG_C_3_FD_89820 | JGI IMG/M metagenome (GOLD analysis project Ga0114999, IMG submission 89820) | Marine microbial communities from western Arctic Ocean - ArcticOcean_MG_CB8_126 | ecosystem: Environmental > Aquatic > Marine > Oceanic | place: Arctic Ocean: Canada Basin | collected...
AAAATACAATCATCCTGCATCAATTTAAAATGTGTTTCATTCCACATGTGATATGTGGCATCCAACTTAGGCGCATGAATGGTGATCACATCACTCTCGCGTGCCATGGTTTCCAAATCGACCAATTCTGCACCAAATTCATCGCGCGCCTGATTTGCGGACATAAATGGATCATACAAAAGCGTACGGGTCTCATAGGGCTTCAGCAACCGCATCACACGTTGCCCCACTTGACTGCCGCTCACCACACCCACCGTTCGTCGAAACAATGACTTGGCCGTTGTTTTATCAGGTTTTTTTTCGCCCCCACTCATCGCCCGTGAAAAGGGAATCATACTGCGCAAACCCACGGTAATGAACCCCATGGTCAACTCCGCCACATCGTCGGCAATCACGGGTGCTGAACTGGTCACAATCACATCTTTTTCCCAGGCTTCTTCAGAAATTTTACCCTTCACTGTGCCGGCACCATATGCCCAAATCTTCAAACCCGGGGCCGATTCCAAAATAGCGGGGGTTAAGTCTCCCGAGTTCCAACTTGAAAATGCACCGTCCATACCCTTCAAAAATTCTGCCGCCTCTTCATCTGAAAAATCGCGATCTTCAGGATTGATCTTAACATCGGCAAAGCTTTCCAGTTTTTCCAAATCCACATCACTCAAAATGCGTTTGCGCAATGACTCACGCACGACAATGCCTACTTTTGGTTTTGCCACCAGATAACTCCTCTCAAGTAATTCCGTCTATTCGTCTATGTTTGATACTCAGGGTTCACCAAATGTATCGGAGGTTCACCCGTCAATACACGCCGAACTTCCCAAGCTGCTTTTTCGGGCAATTCGATTAACGATTCAGTCGAGTAAAAGGCCGCATGCGGCGTGTGAATCACCTGATCCAGCTGAATCAAACAATCGCCTGCTTCTGGCGGTTCTTGGCACCGAACGTCCAAAGCAGCCCCCGCAAGGATGCCATTTTGCAAAGCCGCCAACAATGCCGCTTCATCTATAACATCACCACGAGAGGTATTAATCAAACACGCTGTTGGTTTCATCTTCCCCAGTGCATCGGCATTGATCATACCCCGCGTTTCATCAGTGGAAGGACAATGAACTGACACAAAATCAGACACCCTCAAAAGCGTATCAAAATCCACAGCCTCAACACCATAATCGGCTGCCATATCGGGTGTCAATGACCGCGAATAGGCCACAACCTGTAACCCAAAAGCCTTTGCCCGTGGCACAACTTCTCGTGCAATTTGGCCAAAACCAACCAACCCCAATGTTTGTCCCGTCAATCGGCGCAATGGCAAACCCGCTTGAATGTCCCACGTGCCACCACGCACCAACCGATCAAACCGCGTCACCTTATGCGAAAAAGACAACAACAAGGCCATCGTATGTTCGGCCACATCACCAAAACAATAATCGGGCACATTGGCAACTGGAATCCCCTTTTGGGTCGCAAATGCCAAGTCGATATTGTCCAACCCAACCCCATAACGAACAATCACCTTCAAAGTAGGCAAAGCCGCTTCAATTACTTTTTGCGTTGTTTTGGCCCAACAGGTCAAAATGCCATCACACCCCGTTGCCAGCCCAACCAACGTATCTTCATCCCCGTTGGGCGCAACAATCAGCTCGACCCCAATTTCAGACAGCACCCGTTCTTCTACAACCAAACTCGGCCATACATAATCTGTCACCAGAACCTTCACGCCTTTACCCCTCCAGAAGGTTTCATGCTCTTAACAAATTGGTCAAAAGACTTTTCCCATTTTGTCACCGTCGCGTCAGGACCTACCAGCTTAAAATAAAACGCCCCAGAAGAGGTTTCAACAATGGCCGCCAACATGCGCTGCCCATTTTTTGTTGCTTGGGTGCCGCCCATGGGCCGTTGCATCCCCACAAACGAACCCCGAATATCCAATAGCGTCACCGGCATCCCAGAAACAGTTTCTTTGCTGATCTTACCCCCATCCGATTCTGAAAACTGCCCCTTCCACCGCTCAATATTGGCATCCACTCCCCCCGCACCACCCGTACCAAAATGCGTCACCACCAATTCAGCATCACCCGTGTCACTCGGGAGTTTATATTGCGCTTTTCGCATCGCATTCGATGGCGGTTCCGATACCCACCCCCCAGGCATCATGACCGCAACCCCACCCAAATCTTGTGCTGTGCCCCCTGACATTGGTGCACTTTTGTCACTGCTATTACTGTCACACCCCAACCACAACCCCAATACGAATACCAACATCCATTTCTTGTTCATAACACCCTCTCTTTTGATTTTGTACGTGACACTTTAGATTCACGCTCGTTTTTGACTTTATCTTCTCACGTCTCATCGTCTTCACAAAACCGACACACCACATCATATAAAATTTTTGTGGCAAACACCAAATTCTCCACAGACGTGCGTTCATCATGTCCGTGAATCAACTCAGCCTCCGTTTGCCCAGGTATCTGACAATAGGGCATAAACCCATACACCTGTGTATCGGGTTTGCGTGGGCAAATATGTTTGGCATCTGTTCCCCCTGTCATCAAAGAGGGCACCACCAACGCATTTGGCTCATGTTCGGCCATCACAGAAACGATAGTCTGATAAAGTGGCGACTCTATTTCCATCTCCAAAGGTGGCGTATATTGATCGACCACAATATCAATTTCATCACCCACGACACGCCGAATATCGGCCAAAAATATCTCACCAGTTTGCCCCGGCACCAACCGTCCATCAATCCAGGCAGTCGCTTCTGTTGGAATTACATTGATCTTGCTGCCAGCAGAAAGCATCGTCGGCGACGTTGTATTACACAACAACGCACCCAACTCAGCCCGTGTGGATGCAACAAAAGGCAACATATCTAAAACGGCCTTGGCTTGCGTAGGGTCTGAAACCTGATGTAACAAGGTCGCCGTTTCGTCATCTTGCGTAGTGGCAATGGCATCGAAAAATGCCTTTAATGTCGGTGAAACATGCACTGGCCAATCAGCTTGGGCAATCGCATCTAATGCCCGGCCTAATTTCACAATGGCATTGTTTGCATGGGGAATTGACGCATGGCCGGGATCACCTTTGGCAATCAAACCAAACCGAAAGATGCCCTTTTGCCCCGTTTGACAAGTAAAAAATCGTTTGCCATTTACAGAAAAATCGGCACCCCCCCCTTCGGTGATCACATAACGCGCATCCACTTGTTCGGAGTGATTTTCAATAAGCCATCCAATACCGTGCATGCCCTTGCCCGCTTCTTCATCGGCGGTTGCGGCATAAATCACATTGCGGTTGAGCGTGATCCCTTCTCGCTTTAAAAGTAAAAACACCATCAACTCAACCGCCACCATATTCTTCATGTCCAGCGCACCGCGACCCCATACACACCCGTCGTATAAATCGCCACAAAAAGGATCCCGTGACCACTTATTTGGCTCTGCTGCCACCACATCGGTATGCCCCAACAGCATCAAAGTGGGTTGATCGCCTCCTTGCAGAAGTGCCGTCACATTCCCGCGCCCAGGCTCAGACGCCGTCACGTTTGCATCCAGTCCCTCGCGTTTTAACACACCCGCAATATACTCAGCACACAAAATTTCATTGCCCGGTGGATTCGTTGTATCAAACCGGAGCAAATCCTGCAAATAACCTGTCACTTCCGTCTCAACCGCTTGCCAATCGATACCCATTTCACCCTCATGATCTGTTTCTAACCGTCATATTTTTTTGACTTGCAGACCTGCGACTTGTGATTACTTACAATGCCAAAGAATCTGCCGTCCATTCTTCCAAAGGCGTAAACTGCGTTGTATCCAACTCAAATCCATACCCAAAAGGTGCATCCACCACAGCGGACAAATCCAAAAGACCATCACGCACATTTAATATGGGAAAACCTTGTTCACTTTTGCGATACAGTATCCCATGAGATTCCAATACCATTTGTTGTATCGATTTAGGATACATACTTAAACCCGCAAAATAATGATGGCCATTGCGTTCAGAATGTGCCACACCCAAACTGGCCAGCACCGCCAAATCTTGCAACAGAGCAACAGGCCCCACATTGGCCAAATCTTCGCTGCTTAAAATATAAGTCCCCTCAGGATCCTTCTCTTTACGAAACGCCATCAAACACGCATTGGCAATGCCTTTAAAAACACCCTTACAATTTTTATGGCTCGTGCCCACATAACCACAATCCAACGCCAGCACAGAACTCTCCAAAGAACCATCTGACTCATCAATAATCATCGGTGGGCGATCTGTCCACGATAGAAGCACATCTTTTACTTCTGCACTAAGTGCCACATCGCGATGAAAGGGTTGCTCAACAAAAATCAATCCCTTCATAAACGACGCCAAATCGGCATCGCCATAAATGGCATCCCACAACGACCGAAACGGTGCCACCTCGGTATATTGCTCATTGCCATCTAACGTAAAAGCACACGCACCTTGCCCAGCCATCAACCCCGCAATCTGCTTCAACCGGCTCAAATCGCGTGCAGCATCGCCACAAAGCTTAATCTTTAAATGCGTCAATCCATACGTCTGAATGTTGGCAGCCAAAGAATGCGGCAAACCATCATCAATCCGATCGGCTTCTTCTATCTCATCGTCTGTCAAGGGATCGGCCAAACCAACCGTATGCCGAACCAAAATGGCTGACAGAGGCGAGTTGGGCAACAAGTCGGCGGGATTCTTATTCTTCAACTCACTGTGAATATCAGCCAACCAAATGCCCAATGAATTGTTGCGCACCGCATCGGCAAACGAAATTCCCTTTGCCCGACAAAAAGCATCAATCACCGCACGCTCAACCAAACTCACCCCAAACGCCCACAATAAAGGCGGATAAGCCGTTGTTTTTGCCCATTCGGCTTGTGCTTTGTATACACGCTGCCACAAATCAAACACCGTTGTCGCTTCACCCAAACCTTCTGCCAACTGACACGCGTGCCGAATAACCGCCAACATCTCATCCAGATCTTCAGTAAACGGCGCCTCGGGATTTTTGGTAAACCACTTGGGCGGCAACCCATCAGCCGCCAACCCCGTCTCTGTTTTTCCATCAACATTCACCGTCACCCGAACAAACAAATGCGGCAATGCAACCAACGACGCAATACCATATTTAAAAGGAAAACGGGTGTGCATGTTGAGAACATGAAGATCTATTTTTTCAACAGAAATCGCCATTTATATTCCACCTGTGGTTGCTTCTATGGTTTCAAAAATTCTTCGGGTGTCAAAACCCCATGCGTAAAGCGCGTCTTTAGAATGACACCTCTATACCAATAAACTTCATTCATGCGCACACCCAATGAGGTCCGTCCTGCTTCTTGCGGTATCCATTCGATGGGCGTAGACATTTCTTTTGTGCCGTTCACATAATGTGTAAACGTCTTCCCGTCCATCACAATAGCAGCATGTTGCCATGAACCAATGGGATGAACAAAGTCTTTCGCAAACTGCGTATGGCTGTTTTCACCCGACTGAATAAAAGTATCTATAAACCATTTGTCATCATCCACCAGGCGCGTTTCAAACATCACCCGCCGAGAGGTATTGGCTTCTTGCATCATAAAAAAGCGCTGTTCCCGTAAACCATTTGGATAAGGCTGAAAAACCACCTCAACCGTAAACTGCTCCAAACCCGCCAAAGGGTGGACATCTAAAAAGATACCGTCATCTACCCCATCAAACTCCAAAGCTTTGCCCTTTGTCGTCTCGACCACCCTCGGTTCGCCCTTCACGGTCACTTTATGTCCACCAATTTCTTCCAAATTATCCAATTGCCACACAATTTGTTCCACTTTTTTCTCCTCTGCCAAAACTGGCCCCGTTAATAACAACAATACCACAAGTGTCAAATATTTCATATCGTCCTCTCAGAGAAAATGGCAAATGCCAAACGAGAAATGAGAAGCACGCACCCTTTTTGGGCGAAGGTGCTGGGTTGTTTGCCCTCTTCCATCTCACTTTTATCTTCTTACCGCTCCTAAAGCTCCAATATCCGTACCGCATTATTGTGCAAAATATCTGCCAAAGCATCCTCATCTTTTACCAACCGTTCCAAGAACGGCAAACTCAACTGCGCAAAACAAACACCCCGTGTCGATTCTGCACCTTTCCCATCAAAACACGGGCAATCGGTTGCAAACATCAACTTCTTTGAATGCCGGTCTAAAAACCCAGCCGCAAAATCTTCATCCCGTGTCAAACCGCCCAAACCAGAGCCCGCAGACAAATCGGCAAACATATTTCCATAATCTGCCAACAAATGGTCGATCAAACCACCCGATTTCACGGGTCCTTTGGGATACAGCGTCTCATCTGCCGACGGTACATCCGCACTGATATGCGTCCACCACGTCTGTGCATGACCTATAAATTTCACCTTTGGAAATTTCTTCAACAGTGTTTCCAAATGATCCAACCCCTGATTATACCCATCCACTCCATCTTGAAAATGCCACGTGACCGGCCACGCAAGATCATTGCACACCGCCAACACATTTTCCAAACGCGGATCATTTAAACGCACATGCTGCTTTTGCTCGCCATAACCCTTAAATACACCCGTTTCAACCCATTTCTCCAACACAGTCACCGCATCGCGACGTCTCACATCTACATGACAAAAAGGAATGATGCGATCGGGATATTTTTCATATGCCGCAACCACATCTTTGGTCATCCAACCAAACTCATCATCACCATCTTCTATGGGCAAAATCACGGCCTTTTCTGCACCAATATTCTCAATATGCGCAATCGTCTGTTCCCACGTGCGGCCTTTGTGCGTCAAATGAAAATGCGCATCAATCATGCCAACACCTCCACCAACCTTTTTGCCACCACATCTTCCTCACCGGCTTGCATCGTCATCGGTTCAATCAAAATCCCATTGGCCTGACTGCGCACCACAATAGATGGATCTCCCTCACGCAACGCCTTCATCACCTTACGTTTGCGTTCATCCGATAAATCAACATAGGCTCGTGGCACAAAATCGGGCGAGGCTTCTTGCCCTTCGGTCATCATATATGCCTTCACATGAGGCACATTGGCAAGTGCATCCATCACCACGGTTGCCTGCTGAAACCAACGTTGGTGATCCTCTTCATCGCTTCGACTTAAAAACAAATCGATGGCTGCCACCAAACCCAAAATCTCTTCTTTGCCCACCTTCATGCTGCGCCCAATAGCCGAATGGGGACTTGAATTCAATCTCACCGCATCCACATACTCTTTTTTGCCTACCACCAACCCCGAACTTTGGGGCCCACTCAACCCTTTCCCCCCACTAAACGTCACCAAGCTCGCACCCATCTTGACCAATTCGGTCAAATTAGATCGCGGCGGCAATTGCGCAGCGGCATCGACCATCACCGGTACGCCTCTTTCATTTGCCCCTGCAATCACCTCCGCCAATTGCGCCTTGCTCTGTTTGCCCAAAAAGTGCACCACCGCAGCCGTCTTATCCCCAATGCCCCCAATCAAATCTGCACCCGTCACCGCATCTTCACTCCCCACCCTTACCAACTTCCCTCCACACACCTCAATACCCTGATGAACATACGTATGCCGATCTACCAAACTGATCACAAACTCATTCTTCCACCCATCCGTATGCGGCAACTGCCGAAGCTTCTCTTTATCCGTCCCCGTCAAACACGCTGCCGCCGACAATTGAACCCCACTGGCTGCCCCGCACGATATAAACGCCGCTGGCACACCAATCCGCTCTGCCAAATATTCGCCCGCCTTCGCCACCAAATCGTTCAGATCAATAAACGAACCTGCCGCTTCTCGCATGGCATCCAATGCCTCTACCGGCATCAAGCTTCCACCCAAGGTCGTAATCGTACCACTTGCATTGATAAAAGGTTTCACACCCAATTTTTCATATGTGATCATAATAATACGTCCTTAAGGTTAACAATTGAATTGGGCCAACACTTCGGCGTCAATATGGAAACCTCTCCGAATCAGGTGCCTGCGACAACTCCGCCAAAAACCGCCCCGTGCCTTCCACCGCAGAATTCAGCACCGTCTCTGCCTTTTCCGCCGAGGCTTTGGTCGCATCACCCCCTGCCGAGGCCGGAATATACAAATGCCACGGACGCACAAACTCCACCTGAAACTCTTTCATCGTCTCCAACTTAGGATAGTGAAACGGATTGTTTGTGATCTTGTCTTTTCGCACCAATTCGGGACGCAAAAACAACACCTGTGAAGTCTCTTCTTCGCCCGCATGATCACTGCGATGTTCCCAAACCGATTTGGCTTCATCAGAGGCACACGTCCCGGTATGAATCAATGCCGTAAACAACCCATCTTGTGCGGCCAAATCGCGTTGTGTTGCTCGAATCACATCGGGGTTGCCGCCATGGCCATTGATAAACACAATCCGATGCACATCTTCGGCCCGACACAAGGCCACCAAATCTTTGAGCAAACTCATAAACGTAGGCACCTGCATGCGACACGCAAATGGAAATGCCCGAAAATTGTTGTTTAAACTAATGCGTTGGGTGGGCAAACACACCACTTTCCCGCCCAATTCATTGGCCTTCTTCGTACCGCCATAAGCCACATATTGTACCTGAAAACTGTCTGTGCCAAAAGGCAGTGCTGGCCCATGCGGTTCTGTAGATCCAATGGGGATCAACGCCACATTCGGTTTCAGCGCCCGCACATCGTCAATGGTCATTTCTTCCAAAATACCCGATAAATTTTCTGCCATAATCGCCTCGTGCCTAAAAGTGCCCAAACCTATTACAAACCAACATGATAGGTCGGCTAAGCCCCCCTGTCAAGCCATCATATAAGTCTTTAAAAAAGCCCATCATGGATGTGCGCAGTCCCAAAGAGTTGGCACTGTGCTCTTTAAATTTTTAAAATTTGGGACCTGCCTATTCCTTGACCAGCCTCCATCCTTTAGGTAAATTGATGCTCCATTGATTTTATGAACATAAAGGAGCAATTATGGGAAGCACATTTGGCCAAGCCTTTCGCATCACCACCTGGGGGGAATCACATGGTGGTGGTGTGGGCGTAGTACTGGATGGATGCCCACCTGGCTTGGAAATATCGGCAGAAGAAATCCAAATTGAACTCGACCGGCGCAAACCTGGCCAGAGCAGAATCACCACCCAGCGCAAAGAAGACGACCGCATTGAAATTCACTCGGGTCTCTTTGAAGGAAAAACACTCGGCACGCCCATTTCCATGATGGTCTGGAACGCAGATGCCCGTTCTAAAGACTACGAAGAAATACGCACCAAATATCGCCCCTCACATGCCGATTATACCTATCAGCAAAAATACGGCCTTCGCAACTGGACCGGCGGTGGTCGCGCAAGTGCGCGTGAAACCATTGGGCGCGTCGCAGCAGGCGCCATTGCCCGTAAATTGCTCGCGCAAGATTATGGCATCGACATCATCGCCTACGTACGCCAAGTACACACCCTTGCCATAAACGTCGATCCCATCACTGTCACACGCGAACAAGTAGAAGCCAACATCGCCCGCGTGCCCGATGCCGACATGGCCGAAAAAATCATCGAACGCATTGACGCCGCACGCAAAGACGGCGACTCTCTTGGTGGTGTGGTTGAAGCCGTGGCCCATAACACACCCGCCGGTTGGGGTGAACCCATCTTTGACAAACTCGAAGCCGACCTCGCCAAAGCCATGCTCTCATTGCCCGCCTGCAAAGGTTTTGAATCAGGTTCCGGATTTGGTGGCATCAGCATGACCGGTACGGCTCACAACGACCCTTTTTACAACGACGGCAGCGGCATTCACACCCGCACCAACTACTCCGGCGGCATTCAAGGTGGCATCTCCAATGGCGAACCCATCATCATTCGCGCGGCCTTCAAACCCACCGCCACGATTCTCGCTGAACAAGAAACTGTTGACACCGACGGCAATGCCACCACGCTCAAAGGCCGCGGGCGACACGACCCATGTGTTCTCCCTCGTGCCGTCCCAATCGTTGAAGCCATGATGGCACTTGTACTCGCCGACCATTACCTTCGTCAACGGGGTCAACGCGGCTAATAACCAATAAAAGGCTCGACCGATATTTGTCGAGCCTTCGGTGCTTAATTTATGAATACAAATATCTTCACCTGCACAAAAGACAACGCGCAACACACCTATCAATTCCCATGGCGCAACTTCACGCACCTGTTAAAAGAGCGTGCCCAAAATACCCCTGATAAACCGGCCCTCATCTTTCACGACTGCGACACCGATGCACGTCAAGTGATCACCTACACCGAGTTTGAGCGCCAAACAGCCGCCCTTGCTGGTCACTTGCATCGCGACTACAACATTCAACCAGGTGATTGCGTCAGCCTCGCACTACCCAATTGCGCTGAAATCCCCTTGCTTACACTTGCACTCTTTCGCCTCGGCGCAACCTCGGTTCCTCTCGATCTTGCCAAAGACGTACCAGAGCGCAAACGCTACAAAATTGAAAACTCCAAATCCAAACTGCTCGTCGTCTTACCCGAACACGCCGATTCTGAGCGTGAGCACATACCCGATATCCAAATCGCCACCACCACCGACTTACTCGCCGCCAACGCACCCGATGCAGACTTAGAACCCGAATGGTCCGGCAATGCCACCCTTGAGCAAGACCCCAACATCGTCCTTTACACCTCGGGTACCACAGGTCACCCCAAAGGCGTCTTACTCACCCGCCAAAGCATCACATCCAATGCAGACGGCATCATTCGCTGGCTCGACTTTGACGAAAATGAACGCTTGAACCTCGTGCTCCCGCTCCACCATATCAACTCGACCATCTTCTCCATCACCAGCTTCATGGTCGGCGGCACACTCATTCTCAACTCTCGCTACAGCGTCTCGGCCTTTTGGCGTGTCATCGCCCAAGAACAGGCCACATCGACCAGCATCGTGCCAACCATAATGGCCGACCTGCTCTCACGCAAAGAAGAAGCTGACGCACACGACACCTCATCACTCAAAAAAATCATGATCGGTTCCGCGCCTGTGCCTGCCAAAGTCGCCAACCAATTTGTCGATCACTTTGGCATTCGCCTCGTGCAAGGATATGGCTCTACAGAAGTCAGCCTGCGCGTCACGGGTGTGCCCCCCACATTGCCCGCAGATCAATATCGCGACATCTTGCAACAAAACAGCATTGGTGCCGAATTATCAAACAACAACATGTGCATCGAAGGTGACCCACCGCAAGGGGAACCCGGTGAAATTCTTGTTCGCGGCCCCGTGGTCGCAAATGGGTACCTCAACCAACCCGAAGCCACCGACGCAGTCTTCAAAAACGGATGGTTTTATTCGGGTGACTTGGGATTTTATCGCGACCTATATGGACACCGTTTTTATTTTATGCATGGGCGCAAAAAAGAAATCATTATCAAAGGCGGGGTCAACATCTCACCCATCGCCGTTGAAAACGCACTGCGCGATGCATTCCCCGAAATTGCAGCAACCTATGTCGTTGGCATTCAACACGAACGTTGGGGAGAAGAAGTTTGTGCAGCCGTCATCTTCAATTCATCCGCTCTAGATACCAAACAGGCCGCTGAAAATATCGTCGCCGTTGGTCAAGCAGGCCGCATTGCGAACTTAAGCACATACGAAGCCCCAGCACGGGTTATTGCCATCACGCCTGAAGACCTGCCCCTCACCTCAACCGGCAAAGTACAACGTGGTGCACTCAGAGAAAAAATTCAATCCTGGATCGGGCAAAAGAAAGTATGAAAACCAAAGACATCGACATCCTCGTCATCGGCGGTGGCATGACACGGGTCTATTGAACAAGTTATAAAGTAAGGAACACCTCATGCGCGCTCTTTTCGCACTGTTTAATCTCTTGCGCATCAAAGGCATTCGCTCTATTATCTTGAAACTGCCACAATATTTGCGGCTGTCGTGGCGGCTCATGTGGGATGCCCGAACGCCAATGGGACCTAAAGTTTGGGTCATGCTGGCAATTGTTTACACGCTCTCACCTCTCGACCTCATACCTGATTTTTTATTACCTATTGTCGGGTACGGCGAAGACCTTATCTTGGTCATATTATCTTTGCGCAACCTCATACAAAACAGCCCACCTGAGTTGGTCAAAGAACACGCGCAAGAAATAGCTCAGAAGAAGCAATAAGGCCTATGCCCAAACGTCCCACATCCACATTAAGCCTCCGCCTGTTTGAATGGCTCTTCATATTGCTGCTCATTGCAGTGCCCCTTGTCTGGTCATCTGAATTTGTCTTTGTGGCATATTATCCAAAGCTCTTGGCATTTCATATAGGGCTTGCAGCCCTTTATCTCGCCTGGTTATTGAAAGATCGCCCGATCTTCCACACCTCACGACTCTTGCTGCCAGTCTTTGTCTATCTCCTCATCACAACTTGCTCTGCATTTTGGGCAGAGAATCGTGTTGACGCACTGGTTCAAATCTCACACCGCCTCGGCCTAACACTCCTCTTTTTTGTTCTTCTAAACAATATCCGACCACAAGATATTTTGCTTTATATACGTCCCATCGTGGCAATTGGCGTCGTTATCGCCCTTATTGGCATTGCACAATACGCGGGTTGGGGATCCTTCTGGAAAATCCCATCGACAGGCTTGCCCAGCAGCACACTCGGGTATCGCAATTACGCGGCCATGTTCACCATCTTGTGCATACCCCTTGGCCTGTTGCTCTTTCTTGAAGCGCGTCATCCCAAACCGCAGTGGAGTTGGGGAATTGGCTGTGCCGTTCTCATCACCTTCTTAATCTGTACTCGCACACGAGGCGCATGGGTAGGCATCACCCTTGCTCTGATTGTTGTACTCATTGCCCTACTCGTTGTAAAAACCCACGATGGCCACCGTTTATGGCGATCCCTCATTGCCGCCTGGACAAAAGACCATACCCCGCCTGCAATCTTTGGCGGGATCATCACCCTCCTGTTTCTAACCCTCATTTCACCCAATATGCAAGGCATGGGATTTGACCGAAACCGCCCAGATAAAGCACACATTACCAGCAGTGTAGTTTCTATGTTGGATCGGGAAAATGACCCACAAAAAAGTGTACAACATCGACTCAACATGTGGGAAAATACGCTCGACTTGGTCAAAGACTCTCCGGTATTGGGTGTGGGCATTGGCAATTGGTATATTGCCTACCCCCCTTATGACCGTGGCGATATTATTTGGGAATCTCAAGCCCCATTACGCCCTCACAATGACTTTGTATGGATCACCGCCGAATTGGGCGTGGTGGGTGCCTTATCCTATTGTTGGTTACTCTCTGCAGTCTTCTTTCTAATTTGGCGCCTCTTAAAAACGCAAAACCGATCCCGAGTGCGCCAACCCCTCTTTATTGGCATGTCCCTCATTGCGCTTTTGAGTCACGCTTTGTTCAGCTTCCCACGCGAGCGCATTGCCGTCACCCTTCTCTTTTGGA
>Ga0114999_10006483_pt1 | contig 13472 bp, 12 predicted proteins | sample ArcticOcean_MG_C_3_FD_89820 | JGI IMG/M metagenome (GOLD analysis project Ga0114999, IMG submission 89820) | Marine microbial communities from western Arctic Ocean - ArcticOcean_MG_CB8_126 | ecosystem: Environmental > Aquatic > Marine > Oceanic | place: Arctic Ocean: Canada Basin | collected...
AATATTCTGGCAAACACAGATAAATTAAAAGGAAAGCAAAAAGAGAATCTGGAAAACTTTGCCGACCAAGCTCGCTTATCCAGAAAGCTGGCTACCATCTGGACCGATTGTCCGATTGATGTTTCCATTGAAGAGCTAGAACTGAATAAGCCTGACCCAGAAATCTTGAAGCCGCTGTTCGTTGAATTGGAATTCAATGCCATTGGGAAACGTCTGTTCGGAGACACCTTTATTGCAGGTAGAGGCCAGGGCGCACAATTGGATATGTCCTTCGATGACTCATCCTCTGACGGTGAAGCAAAGATTGAAGAAGAAATATTCAAAACGTTCGAATCCGAAAAGCCGGATTATAAACTGATCGATTCTATCAAGGGCATCGAAAATTTAGTTGAGGAATTAAACCGGCAACCCTGCTTTTGCTTCGATACGGAAACATCCGGCTTGGATGTTTTAACTACCGACCTTTTAGGTGTGGCGTTCTCTTACAAAACCAAAACCGGTTCTTATGTTTCGATACCGACCGAGAAAGGAGAGAAACAACAATTTATCGATGCTTTAAGGCCCGTATTTATAAATCCTGACACCGAAAAAATCGGGCATAACATCAAATTCGATTACAGTGTTTTGATGCAACATGGCATACAGGTTCAAGGACCACTTTTTGATACTATGATCGTGCATACATTGGTCGATCCCGACCAGCGACACAATATGGACTTCCTTGCTCAGTCGCTGTTGGGATATAAGCCCATCTCCATCACGTCGCTAATTGGTGAGAAAGGGAAAGAGCAGAAGTCGATGGCGGATATTCCGGTCGCAGAAATTGTCGATTATGCTGCCGAAGATGCAGATATTACCTTTCAAATTAAGGCGGTTCTAGAGCCACAGCTAAAAGAAACGGGACAAGAAAAAGTGTATCACGAGGTGGAAGCACCATTGATTTCCGTCTTGGCAAAAATGGAAGCCATCGGTGTCCGCATCAACCCGGATACTTTGATCACTTTCTCAGCGGAATTGGAAACTGAGATAAAAGGCTTGTCCGAAAAAATCAGAGACCTTGCAGGAACCGACTTCAATTTGAATTCGCCCAAGCAGTTGGGTCAGGTGCTATTTGATATCCTTAAATTAGATCCTAAAGCAAAAAAGACTAAGACCGGCCAGTACGCCACTAACGAACAAGTTCTTACTCGTCTTGCGCCAAAGCATGAAATCGTTCAATCGATTCTCGATCACCGAGGCGCAAGTAAATTGAAGAACACTTATGTGGATACTTTACCCGGGTTCATCTCCCCTTCCACAGGCCGAATTCATACGACTTATAATCAAACCGTAACAGCTACCGGTCGTTTAAATTCTTATAATCCAAATCTCCAGAACATTCCCATTCGGACAGAACGCGGACGGGAAATAAGGAAAGCGTTTATCGCTGGAGGAAAAGAATACACGCTATTAGCCGCAGATTACTCACAAGTGGAACTAAGGATTTGCGCGGCATTAAGTAAGGAAGAGGCCATGATGGACGCATTCATCAAGAAGCTCGATATTCATTCAGCTACAGCCGCGCGCATTTTCGATACCTCATTAACTGAGGTGACTCCTGACATGCGTCGAACAGCCAAAATGGTGAACTTTGGTATCATTTATGGAATCAGCGCACATGGCCTTGCTCAACGCCTGGGAATTGGGCGCGCAGAATCTGCAGAAATCATCGAAGAGTATTTTAAACAATACCCCAAAATTAAAGTTTTGATGGAATCGACCATCGAAATTGCACGTAAGCAGGGATACGTCGAAACTCTGTTAGGACGTAGGCGACCCCTTCGAGATATCAATTCCGCCAACGGTACTGTCCGAGCCGGTGCCGAACGAGTAGCAATCAACACTCCTATCCAAGGAACGGCAGCAGACATGATAAAAATTGCTATGCACAAAGTCCAAGACCTGCTCGAAAAAGAGCAAACCAAGACCCGCATGTTGTTGCAGATTCACGATGAATTGGTTTTCGACCTTCACCAGGATGAAAGAGAAACGCTTCCGGAAAAGATTGTTGAATGCATGCAATCGGCCCTCCCCCTTTCAGTCCCCATTGTGGTTGATACTGGAACTGGAGCTAACTGGCTTGAGGCACATTAATTCAAGAAACTAATTAAGACAACCGACCGGACCGTCCATAAGGAAGTTCTGACCCAATTCGCACTTTCAAGTGCCTTGATTAGTGTTGAATCGAAACCTCTGCTTAATTCCTTGTAGAGCGGCATAAATCGGGAAAAAGTTATTACCCAAGTCAACAGCAAGAGGCCAAGGTTTATCAATATCGTTTCGCCATAACGCGTCATCCAGGAGCTGCCCAATAAGGTGACGGCGGTTACCAGTTCTACAATCATCACAGGTAACACCACATAGCTCGTCCGACGTTGATGAAATCCAGCAGCCTCAGTTCGGGTTTGTGCAGCGGCAAAATTGAAAAAAGGATAGTGAACCACCTGCACAAACCAAACAACTCCGGTCATGAACAAAGTTGCAAAAACGTGCGCCTGAATCGCGAGGCTTTGAAGACTAGGGTCCAACATAAGAGGCCCATTGTTCTGTGGACCCACTTTGGGTCAATCCAATCGTTAGACTAAAACTCCGGCTTCAGCTTGGATAGACCAAAGGTAATATTTACCATAGGTTTTGACGTCTACCGTTGTCTCGTGTTTTTCGATCAACGGATCAAGATTAGGAACGGCCTGATCTACAAAAACTTTCCCTCCTGGGCAAACACCGCAAAGCCGGGTTGCCACATTGATCGGTCGACCAATGTAGTCGCCATCGAACGGTAATTTACTCCCAAGACCAATGGAAATTCCGACGCCGATAGCCTCAGGAGTACCTTCGGTAAAGTGCGGGCTCTTACGTAGGTGCTGGTATCGTCTATTGAGGTGCAAACTGCCAATACACCGTCTCCCATAAACTTTATCATTTCCGGAGAGTATTTAGCAAAACTCCGTTGGATAATTTGATAAAATGCACCCATTACGCCACAGAGATAGGGCGACTCAATGTTGGGACGTTCAGAGAAATGGGGAACCCCACGAATATCCACCACAGCAGCCAGGATCTCACAAGGGTCGCCAAACTTTACATTGGGTTCTGTTTCTCGAAGGTCCTCGTAGAGTTCAAATAATTTACTTTCAAACTTGAATACTGAAAGCTTCGAAGATGCTGAACTAGTTAGCCGCCAAGGTCTGACAACCCTTCAGGTCAAGTTTTCCACTAGCAAGTATAGGGATTTCTTCCACCTGTTTTATAATACGTGGAATCCAGAGATTTGGAAAACCTTCATCGATCAGTTTCTGCCGCAGGAATTCTTCATCAATGGTAACACAGCTTATTAGTACCAGCACTTCCCCTTTATTATCATCGGCCCGTGAACTTACGACGACAGACACCGTTTCCTCATCCATCAAATTGAGCACCTCGACAATTTTTGATTCAATAGTTTCATGAGGCACCATCTCGCCACCAATTTTGGAGAATCTTGATTCGCGGCCTTCAATGTGAAGAAACCCATCCTCATCGAACCGAGCAAGATCGCCTGTTTTAAACCATCTGTCTTTTAGCACTTTGGCATTAAGATTGGGATCATCTAGGTATCCCTCAAAAACATTGCCCCCTTTGAGGTAAAGCATCCCAGGCTCAAAGAGGCTTCTTTCTTCGCCGGTATCTGGATCCTTAATACGCGCCGTTACCCCAGGAATCATTCTCCCAACAGAACCACGGCGGTAAGCCGTTTGAGGGACCGCCTCTCCGTCCGTTTGAACAGGGTCTTTTAGATTAACGCTCACCACTGGCGATGTTTCAGTGATTCCGTAACCTTCAAAGATATCGGAACCAAATTTATCGTTCCAAAGGTCAAAAAATTCCGGTGTTACGCGTTCAGCACCGGCAACAACCAGATCGAGAGTAGCCATTTTTTCAGCTGGAATACGTTTTACGTAAGGCTTGAAGAACGTGCGCGTACCAATGAACACAGTGACATTTTCTGCCTCAATGGCGTCTGCAATTTTTTTCTGCTCCAACGGCGAAGGAATCGTTACCATCTTCAATCGACGAATCAGAGGATACCAAAGCGTGACCGTAAATCCGAAACTGTGAAAAATGGGCAGGCAACACATCAAAGAAGTATCATTTTTATTCAGAAGCGCTACTTCATCGATTTGCAGCACATTAGACATGATATTTCGATGTGACAATGGTACTCCTTTGGGCTCACCAGAACTTCCACTTGTAAAAAGTAGGCCCGCTTCTTCATTGTTTCCGATTTTTGGGATCCTGAAAATTCTGGTCAGCAAAGCCGACGGAAGAATAACTACTATCAGGAAGCGGAGTAAAATAGCTTTCTTATCTAGTCCTTGTAGAACAGGTACGATATCGATGGTATGTTCAGGCCAAGGAAAATTCGGTATTTTCTTAATCAATGCATCAGCAGTAATCACCGTTTCAATTTCTCCTTTCCTATACGAGGATTCAACGGCAGCTGTTCCAGCAGTAAAATTGAGATTCACGGGGATTTTCCCAACAAACAGAACGCCTAAGTTGGTAACTGTGCCTGCAATACCGGGAGGAAGTACAATTCCCACTCGCCTTCCAGGAATGTTCTTTTTGACAAACTTTGAAATCAACAGACCAAGCACCAAAATAATTCCGGACCTATATGATTTTCTGCCAACAGTATAATCAGTGAGTTGCTCGAAAAAAGGCCGTCCTGCAAGCCCACGAAAACAAAAATCTGCGATATGGCCAGAAAGCTCTTTTCGTTTTTGAAAGCAGCACTCTGATAAATCCAACAGTGCCTCACGAACATGAGACATCGTCATATCCTCTACAGAAATAGGTTCACCAATCCCAATATTTATCACCATTCTCAAAGGTTTGCTCTTCAATTTCATCCCCTCTGGGTTGAAAAAAGAAAATCGTGTCTGCCAGAGGTTATCCATGAAAACCGGAATTACCGGAACGCCACTTTCCCTGGCAATTTCATCAAACCCGGGCTTCAATCCCATCAAACTACCGGTTCGTGAAACTTGACCTTCCAAAAAGACGCCGAGTAACCCGCCTTGTTTAAGGTGTTCTATGTTATTATCAAAATACGGACGAGTTTTGTTTGGCGGAATCAACTCAATGAAAGATAATTTGAGTAACCACCGAAAGCGGTTTGCTTTATGCAAGGTATCGGAAGCTATGAATCTAATCTTACGACGGGTCGCAATAGTCAGAAATACGACGTCCAAATAAGTCATGTGGTTACTTACAATGACAGCTCCGCTATCCTTGGGGACATTCTCATGTCCTTCAACGCGGATGCGATAAATAATCCAGACTAGAATCTTAACTAACAAAATTTTCGGTGGTGAAGAATATTGGCAATTGGATAGGGGTAAGAACCGAAGCCAATTTTCTCAACGAAGCTTTTTAGGTCAAGACCAACCAAACGCTTTAATTCGTTAATTGAAGAAATCGCCTTTTGAAGACCCTCAGGCTTTTTCATTAATTGAAACAATCCATTATTGCTAAAGAGGACATCACGCCTTAGTTCGAAACTACCAAAACTATCGCCAGGTCTTCCAGAAGCCAATGGCGGATGAGGCTATAAATAATATGACACAAGGCGACCTGGTCGACTTCGCACCGGAGAAACTTGATCGGTTACTTTCAGCTTCCGACCTTGAACGAAACCGTATGATCATTGAAAAACAAGTTAGCTCAGACACATTTGGTGACAGCTTGATCTGCATCTACGATGTCATTCTAAATGGGGGAAATCCTAAAGCCGATTTTTTGGATACAACGGCAGTCCTCAATCAATTTATTGATCCAAGACGATTTCACCTCGGATCCATTTAACCCTTATTACTGTTTGATTAGGGAACCGATTATTCAAGGTTCCTTTAGAGTACCCATCGGATCTCGTTCGAGAACAGCTATGACAATGGGAAGAGCTGGAGGTTCATCAACCTTGGGATTACGCACCATATCACGATGGTGAGCATCGACGTAGAAAACCTCGTTCATTTCCTCACACCGTAACGAATCAATAGATACCACACCATCGCCTGAGCCCTTAAACAACTCGGGGAAAGTGGATTGAATGTTTTCAACCGATTCATTCAATGGGATTTTTAGAGAATCCGCCCAGCCTTGTATTTTCTGAAGCCCGACCGGACTTCCCGTTCCAACCACCCCAACCCAATAAATATGTTTCGGGAAAGATCTTTTTCATGGAAGGACTCATTAAGGGAAACTCAATAAAGGAGTTTGAAGCCACCACAAAATGGACGCCGTTTACTCACAGAGTCCCTTCTACTCATGGGCCTAAAGAAGGTCCTTCTGCTGTTTAGACCATCCAAGAACAGGACGGAAGATCATTGGACGCCCTGATTGTTCTTTAAAACAAGAGGTTCCGATTGGGTTCGAAAAGCATTCATCTAAAGAATTTGTTTTTGATGCCTACATCAAGCTTCATAAAACTTATACCCAAAGAAGTCAGCAATTACACCTTCGATGTTCAAAGTCTTATTTCTTACCTCGGGCGTTCATGATTTCCGCAGGAGATCTCCCCGCGCGATACAGTTGCGCCATGGCTTGCATAGCCGCTTGGCTGTGTTTATAAAACATCATGTAACCCTGGCACAGGTAGTTTAACCCAGGATCGCCTTCGGGTGTTTTCATAAAGCGCTGTTTCGGGCAACCACCGTTACAAGCGAACTTAAACTCACACTCCTGACACATCTTCGGGAGTGAATCTCGCTTGTCATTACCAAATTTTTTCTGCTGAGGTGATTCAACGATCTCCCCCAGAGATTGCTCCATTATGTTCCCGACCTTGTGTCTACCATACACGTAATGATCGCAGGAGTAGACATCACCAGTATGCTCGATCGCCATTGCTGAGCCACAAGTTTCACTAAAGATGCATAGCCCACCTGGGACACCCAGCCATTTGCCTAGTACGGTATCGAACATCTGGACGTAGATCTTCCCAACATCTTCCTTGATCCACTCGTCAAAAATATCGCAGAGAAATTGACCATAATATTGAGGCCGCACACTCCAGGAAGTGACTGGAAGATCATCCTCTTCCACCATCGTATCGGACGGCGGTTCAGCCAGCCAAAACCCAATCTGCTCTTCCTCCTTACCCGGCTTGCGCTCAACAATCGGAATGAACTGCATAAAGTCTGAGCCAATCGACTTAAGAAATTTATAAACTTCCTTACCCGACTTCATGTTCTTTCGATTCACACAGGTCAGGGTATTGAACCGCACGCTGTGCTTTTGCAAAAACTTGATCCCATTCATGACCAAGTCAAAGGTGGGCTTACGACGCTTATCGATCCGGTAGGCATCGTGAAGCGCACGTGCTCCGTCGATACTGAGTCCGATCAGAAAATCATTCTGCTTAAAAAACTCGCACCATTCGTCGTCGATCAATGTTCCATTTGTCTGGAACGCATTTTCTATCTTTTTCCCGTTGGCATATTTCTTCTGAAACTCAACCGCTTTTCGAAAATAGTCGACACCGAGTAAAGTGGGTTCCCCTCCCTGCCAGGCAAATGAGACAAAATCATTCGGTTGGGATTCGATGTAATCACGTATATAGGTTTCCAATACGTCGGGCTGCATCCTACGAGAATCGCCTTTCTTGAACAACGATTCCTTCTCTAAATAGAAACAATAAGTACAATCAAGATTACACAACGGCCCAATGGGCTTGGTCATGACGTGAAACGGAGCTTTAGACTGTACGGAAGCGCAACCCATAAGTGAGAGAGACAATAGCCATCCTGCTAATTTGGAAACATAAAAAAGCCAGTTCGAATGAACTGGCTTTTTAGAAATTGCTAGTGAGCAGATTAGCGTCGACCTTCGAGGAGACGACGCTCCTTAACTTTGGTCGCTTCTTTTCCGATTCGGTTACGAATATAATACAAACGTGCACGACGAGTGATACTCTCACGGTCTACCTCGATCTTATCGATCGTAGGAGCATTGACGGGAAATACTTTTTCAACTCCTTCGCCAAAAGAAATACGACGCACCGTAAAGGTTTCGTGAATACCACTTCCCTTGCGGGCAATAACGATTCCAGCAAAAACCTGAATACGTTCTTTTCCAGCTTCCTGGATTTTTAGATGCACACGCACTCCGTCGCCAACTTTGAAATCAATCAGGTCGGTACGAATAGCGTCTTTAGTAAGTTCGTTAATTATTAGATTCATGATTCGGATCTTTAGAAATTATATCTGGCCTTTTAGTCTTGGTTTTTTCTTTTCGCTGGGCGAGTCGCCAAGCGTCAATTTCCGCGTGATTTCCGGAGAGAAGAACCTCTGGAATTTGCATTCCGCGGAACTCCGCAGGGCGCGTAAATTGGGGAAAGGTGAGGAGACTGGCTGTGAAGGAATCTTGCGTCAATGATTTTTCTTCACCCAAAAACCCCGGTATATAACGGGCTAAAGCGTCGGTTACAACGCAGGCCGCGATAGTCCCATTTGTGAGTATATAATCACCAATACTGACCTCTCGATCGACCAGACAATCGCGCACACGTTGATCAATTCCCTCATAGTGTCCGCTTAGTAAAACAATGTGTGTTTCGGAACTCAGCTCTTTTGCCAGAGCTTGGGTAAGCTTCTCCCCATCGGGAGCCATATATATAACCGTGGTGTCTTCTCGCTTCACACTTTCGATGGCCGCAAATAAGGGCTCGGGCTTCATGACCATACCTGCACCACCACCGAAAGGACGATCATCCGTGACTTTATGCTTTCCTTCGGCCCAATCACGAATATCCCGTACGTTGACCGAAAGGAGTCCTTGTTTGATCGCACGGCCGAGCATGCTTTCCTCGAGATAGCCAGTGGCCATTCCAGGAAACAGCGTCAAAAGATCTATGGTGAGCGCAGTTTCCATACGATGCCGTGGATTCGGCGAGTTGAGAAACCTAGGACCTGAACCAGCCTAAGCCTTCTTCTTTTCTTCGTCAGAGTCTTCTTCCGAAGCTGGTTTTTCTTCCTCAGCAACAGGTGCTTCTTCGACAACAGCCTCTTCAACTACGGCAGCTTTCTCTTCCACAGGAGCTTCTTCAGCTACAGGCTCTTCAGCAGGAGCTTCTTCAACAACTGCTTCTGCAGGAGCCTCAGCTTCAACAGGTGCTGTTTCTTCAACAGCAGAAGGTGTTTCTTCAACTACGGGAGCTGCTTCAGCCACCGCTTCTTCTACTACTGGAGCTTCAACAGCAGCGGGTGCGGCTTCTTCTGCTACAGGAGCAGGTGCTTCCTCAGCTACTGGAGCGGGAGCAGCTTCTTCTTCAGCAGGCTCGCGACGAGCTTTGTTGATGAGAGAACGTACGGTATCGGTGGGTTTTGCACCAACGCCCATCCAGTAGTCGACACGATCCAGTTTGACTTTCAACTGACTGACTGCCGCTTTAGGAGAATAGGTACCAATCCACTCTACAAATTTGCCATCACGCTTTACGCGAGCTTCCCCTACCACAATGCGGTAGATTGGGTTGTGGGCTGAACCGCCACGGGCTAGTTTTATGCGAAGTGCCATGTGTTTTCAGAAATAGGTTTTACGAAAAGGAGAAAGAAAACAATGCCAGCACGAATGCTTGTCAATACAACTTTGCTATTGTCTTTGGCTAGGTGCCCTTTCTTGCTGATCCGCTTCATTTTCGCCACAGTTACACTATCTAAAACCGAATACTATGCTTCAAACAGGAATAGTTGGCCTTCCCAATGTGGGCAAATCCACCCTCTTTAACGCAGTTACTCGAACGCGGAAGGCAGAATCGGCTAATTACCCCTTCTGTACTATAGAGCCCAACGTGGGTGTGGTCCAAGTACCCGATGCTCGATTGGAAGTGCTGTCCAAAATAGCCAACACCAATGTAATCATACCAGCTGCGATCGAATTTAAGGATATCGCAGGCTTAGTAAAAGGAGCGAGTGAAGGTGAAGGGTTGGGAAATCAATTTCTGGCAAACATTCGTGAATGTGACACGATCATCCAAGTGGTTCGCTGTTTCGATGATGATGACATCATTCATACGATGGGGAGTGTGGATCCGATCCGCGATATTGAGATCATTAATGCGGAACTCATTTTGGCGGATATAGCTTCGGTTGAGAAAAAACAGCACAAATCCCTAAAAATGGCCCGTGGGGGTGATAAAGAAGCCAAAGCCGAAGTAGATCTAATCGAAAGGCTCATTCCTCATCTTAATGATGGAAAACCTGCTCTAACTTTGGAAATGACTGAGGAAGAGCGGTTGGTTCTGAAACAATTGTTTCTGTTATCTTCCAAACCAACCCTGTTCGCCGCAAACGTAGCTGAAGATGACTTGCTCGATCCAGAGGCCAATCCTTACGTTAGCCAGGTTAAAAAATATGCAGCTGAACACCATGGAGCAGAATGCGTGAGCATCAGCGCCCGATTGGAATCTGAGCTGATTGATCTCAGCGAGGAAGAAGGCAAAGAATTTCTATCTGATTTCGGAGTGACCGATTCAGGCGTCTCCAGCCTGATTCGGGCTGCGTACGATTTATTGGGACTCATGACTTATTTTACCGCAGGGGTACAGGAAGTCCGAGCCTGGACGATTACACACAATACCAAAGCCCCTCAAGCTGCAGCAGCGATTCACACTGATTTCGAAAAAGGCTTTATCAAAGCTGAGGTTGTTTCTTATGAGGATCTTGTCGCTGCCGGAAGTAATCAAGCCGCTCGGGAAGTCGGTCGTTACCGTTTGGAGGGGAAAGATTACATCTTTAAAGATGGGGATGTGACTGTCTTTAGGTTTAATACCTAAGAAAGAAGCAGGGGGATTCTACTCCAAATCCTCTATCCGCCTTGCCGGCGTACCCGTGTTCCAACGAGCCTTCCAATCAGGCTTTTCGATCGTGGTTCGGAAAATAACGGTGTTATGAAGGTCTAGATCACCTGTCCAAATAAACTTGGCACCTTCGAAGTCGTACTCGCGAAAGGGTCGTGGAGGACGGACAACCGCCTCCTCGTATTCAGTCGCAGACTCCCAACCCTGGTCATCGAAATCGACCGCGAACCAATCGCCCGGAATTGGGATATGCTTCACAATCTCTTTTTCGCCTTCCAAGGGACCAAAGAAAAAACATTTCGCCTTCCAGCTCGAGTTACTAACCACCTCATCGCCCAACTTTAATATAAATCCTCCGTCCCCGATTTGCGTATGCTCGTACTCTTTACCAGTAATGGCGTCGGCATTGTCACGAGCCATTACAGCTATGGTCATTGGAAATTCAGGAAGCACCTCGACCGAAATAATGTTGTGAGGCATGAACTCAATCGAATCCGTAGCCACTAGCTTGCCATTGATAAATAATGTGAACCAATTGTCAGCATAGACATTGAGGTTCACCAGATCACTAGTGTTCGGTTTAACAATATGCTTGGGAAGCCCGCCACGCCTTTGTGCGGTTAACGGAATGATAGAAGAAAAACAGAATAGGAGGCAAAGAATTCGAATCATCATAGTTTTTATTGGATTAGTTGAAGATTCAAGAGACACCAAGTAACTCACGTGCGTGGGTCTGGGCAACTTTTGAACGTCGGCTTCCCAACATTCGGGCCAACTCATCCAGCCGGGCGGATTCGTTTTCATGTATTGGCTCGATAGATACTTTGGTATCATCGTCGGTTTGAATTTTATCGACCAGGAAATGTTGTTTCCCTTTGGCAGCCACTTGAGGCAGGTGGGTCACACAAAACACCTGATGATCTCCGGAAAGATCAGCTAAACGATCGCCTACTACCGTTCCAATCTCGCCACCTACATTCGCATCTACTTCGTCGAACACCAACACAGGAGTATCATCGAGTTTAGCCAAAATGGTTTTGAGTCCTAACATCACGCGGGCAATTTCTCCACTCGACGCGATTTTGTTAAGCGGCAAGGGTTCCATTCCAGGGTTGGCAGAAAATACATACTCGCAGCGGGAGTTACCATGCTCGCGAAATGCATTTTCCGCATAAACGACTACATCAAAGCGTGCTTTTTTGAAACCAAGCGAATCGAGTAAAGAAGCCGTTTCTTTAGCCAGGTTGGTGGCAGCCTTTTCACGTTTTGCACGTAGGTTCGCCCCTGCTTCGAGCAGCTCGCCCTCTTTGCGTTCAATCAATTTGTCGAGTTTACCGAGAGTACCTTCGATGTCTGCTTGCATTTCAATGCGCAACGAAAGGCGTTTACGGTTTTCTATAACTTGTTTAACCGAGGGACCATATTTTCGCTTAACCTCCTGCCACTTTTCCATTCGGCTTTGAAAGCCAGCTATCTCCGCCTCGTTAAAGTCCGACTTACGACGTAATTGAAAAAACTCACTATTGATGTCGTCCAACTCGACCACCGCTTGATTCAATCGCACTGTCAGCTCAGCGGTACGTTTATCGATTTCCGAAATTTGCCGGGAGGTTAAAACCAAGCCGCCTAGTTTAGAAATAATTCCATCATCTCCGCTAAGACCTTCCTCAACCTGTATAAGAAGTTGCGCCAAATCAGCCGTTTGACTCGCAACATTGAAGTCACTTTCCAACGCCTCTATAGCCGCCTCTGAAATGATGTCGACCGCATCGATCTGCTCCATCTGGCTCTGGTAATAAGTCAATTCATCTTCAGAAAGCTGCGATTGGTTCTGGATTTCCTCCTTTTGCCTGAGCAGGGATTTCCATTCTGAAAAGAGCTCCTGGTATACCGCTACTTCCATCACTGAACCCGCATAACTGTCGAGGAGCTCAAGCTGATTTTGCCAGTCGAAGAGTTTCTGTGGTTCACCAGGACCATGAAAATCGATCCAAAAGGTGCCTAACTTCGACAAAAGCGACAGCGTACACAATTTTCCATTGATAAACACCTTCCCCATCTTCTTTCGACTAATCGATCGGCGCAGGAGTAGTACATTTTCTTCACAAGGGGGGAGACCGTTGTCTTCCAGAAAGGTATTAATTTTGTCAGAGCTTGGAAAAACAAGAGCAGCTTCAACCTCACACCCCGTTTCTCCCTGACGGATAACGGTCTTATCAACCCGATTTCCAGCCAACATGCTCAGCGCACCGAGTAGGATGGATTTACCGGCACCTGTCTCGCCGGTCACAACGGAAAAACCAGCCTCCAGATCCAGAGAAGTCTCAGTCATTAAGGCTAAGTTTTGAATATGAAGGAATTGAATCATTTTTTGTGAGCGCCAGCTTTAGTTAAACCCCGCAAAAAACCAAGTATTTATTGGATTCCAGGAGAGAAAGAAAATACAAGCCCCTCGATCCTTATTTTAACTTGCCAACCCATAGAACTTGGTTTGGCTCATATCCCTTTTGATGAAGGGGGATTAGCTCAGTTGGTTAGAGCACTTGCTCGACACGCAAGGGGTCGGCAGTTCGAATCTGCCATCTCCCACCAT
>Ga0114999_10006485_pt1 | contig 13467 bp, 13 predicted proteins | sample ArcticOcean_MG_C_3_FD_89820 | JGI IMG/M metagenome (GOLD analysis project Ga0114999, IMG submission 89820) | Marine microbial communities from western Arctic Ocean - ArcticOcean_MG_CB8_126 | ecosystem: Environmental > Aquatic > Marine > Oceanic | place: Arctic Ocean: Canada Basin | collected...
GAATCCCGTTCCAGATCTTCCACGGCGCACTCAGGACCTGTTGCGCCGCTCCCAGTATTGCGACGACCCAGAGCAACGGTGACAGTGTCTGCAGCGCCCGCGCCATCTCATCGGGCTCCGCCGATCGCCGCCAGACCGCTACGGCTAGAACGAACGAAGACACCGCGGCAAGGCCTACGAACACGAGCACGCTCCGAGGCGAATGGGTCCACCGCGTGGGCGGGCCGACGTAGAAAGCGGCAGCCATCTCGGCAGCCAAGGGATGTGATCGGTAGGCGTCCGGGGCGCTACTGCTCGGATCGTTGCAACAGCATCGGGCCGACGAACAAGGCACGAGAAGGCGACGTGAAGAACTTCAGGGACGACCTCCGGGCTAAGCTTCAGCGTGGCTGAGCACCCTTCATAGACTTGCTGCGCTCGCTGGACCGTCGACCTCGAACCCGAAGAATAGCGCGATCGCCATGGCCAGGACAGAGGCGCACACGGTGGTCGCTCCGTTGACTCCCCAGAACCAGGGGGTCAGCGATTCGTGCTCGCGGGCCCCCAGCCGCATGCCCAGCGGGAATGGCATTCCCATGAGCAGGCCCATCGGAAGCAGCAGTAGAGCGGAGATCCCAATCCGCACGGCGTTCGATTCGCCACGAAACGCATCAAGGACACTGGACGTGACCAGGCCTGTCGACAGCAGCACGAGCAGCAGCGCGCCGAGCAGATAGCCGGCTGCGTTTGGCGTCTCCCGCGCCCAGCGGGTCTGGGTCACGAGGCTGCCGGCGCCACTAGCTAGCAGGACCGTGAAGAGCACGACGGGCAACCCGTACGTGGGGTGCCCGAGGAAGATGTTCAGATGTTGCATCTGGCTAATCTCGATGAGATATGAAGCCAAAACCGATGCCACCGAAGAACATCAAGTACGGCAACGACCCCGGTGGCGGACGGATACCGTGAACCGCCGCGACAGGCGCAATGATGCACAGCACCGTCAACACGGTGACGATCAGCAACAGCGCGGCGAGGATGTACACCGCCTGCTGGTTGCGCGTCGTCCGGCCCTGGTGGGACAGCCCGCGGTCAAACACGTTCCCCAGGCGCAACATGTGGAAGAAGAACGAGCTGTCGTCCGTCGGAGCTTCGATCTTGAGCGGGTGCCCGCGCACGAAATCTGGGTCCCGACCGGTGACCACGCGATCCAGTGTGGGATCCAACGCTACGCGCGGGCTCTGCATGATCTCGAAGTCCAACCGCGTTGCGACCTCGTCGAGCAGATCGAGATCGCGCTCCGCAAAAGGCGTAGGACTCACGAGGATCGTGCCGAACTCCTGCGGCAGGTATCCCAGGGTGCGGCGCAGCTCGCTCTTCTACTTGATCACATCGATATCGCCGAAATGAACCGAGCCCTCGTCGGGATCCTGCAACGTCGCCAGCACCCGCATGAGCGTCGACTTGCCGGCGCCATTCGGGCCGAGCAGTCCGAACATGCCGGTCGGAATCGACAGGCTCACGTCGCGCAGCGCACGCGTGCCGTTCGGATAGGTCTTCGACAGGTTCTCGATACGCAACTGCATCAGCACTGGGTCCCGGTTGGTTGTTAGGCGAGCCAAGAAAGCAGTCGCCAGACCCCGTCTTCACAATGGCGCCGGACGCCTCTAGGGGATACGCGCGCGGATCGTCCCCAGGACAGTTTGTTCTGCGCCGTCTACGGCCACGGTGAGCTGGTAGTTGCCAGGCGGCAGCGGCGGCGTACCAGAGCGTCGCATGCGACTGCGGAAGTCGTTCCCGGTCGGGGCATCGCCGGCACGCATGTCCCACAGGACACGGTTTAATCCCGCGACAGCTGGCCCGGTAAGCGTCGCGATCTCCACGCCAGCGGCATCGGCAACGGTCACCGACGCGCCGTCCTCGTGGTCGGCATCGAGCAGGTACTGGATCACCAGACCGTCGGGCTCGTTGGGCGTCTCCAGGTAGCGATCGCCGAAGAGATGGAAGTTGCCCAGCGCCCGCATGCCATAGAACGGGCGCGGCTCGATCTCGAACAGATGGAACGGCGCCGTCAGCACGTCCCCCGAGAGCTGCCGCAGGGCGGTGATGTCACCCACCCAGACCGCGCGACCATAGGTGCCGACAACCAGATCGGCCTCGCGTGGATGCACCGTCAGGTCGTGCACTGGGACGGTCGGGAGATTGCCGCGCAGCTGCTGCCAGGTGGCAGCGTGATCGATGGATACCCAGACACCGAGATCGTTGCCGACGATCAGCAGATTCGGGTTCGCGGCATCCTGCATCGCGACGTTAATCGACGCGTCGGGCAACCCGTCGCCAATCGACTCCCACGTCGCGCCGTAGTCCTTCGTTCGGTACAGGAACGGCCGGAAGTCGTCGTTACGGAAGCCGCTCTTTGCCACCAGCGCTGCCGCCGGATTGTGGGGCGATGCGAACACGCGGCTGACGTAGCGATCGGCCGGGCCGCCGGCCGCGGCGATGGCGTCCGTGAGCTCGGTCCAGGAGGCGCCGCTGTCGCGTGTCAAGTGCACGCGGCCGTCGTCGGTCCCGACCCAGATCATTCCGGGCTCGAACGGCGATTCGGAGATCGACGTAATCGTGCAGAACGGCACGTAGCCTGAGTTCAGGCCGCACCGCTCGTCGTCCGAGGTGAGATCGGGGCTGATCTCGCGCCACTCGTCGCCACGATCGAGCGAACGGAACAGAACCTGTGCGCCGGTGTAGAGGATTTGCGGGTTGTGCGGCGACAGCACCAGCGGGGTGATCCAGTTGTAGCGCAGCGCGGGTGCGCCATCGTCGCGAGTCGGCTCAATGGACGTGGCCCGACCCGTCTCCTGGTCGAAGCGTCGCTGGCCGCCCGTCTGCCAGGAGTTGTAGGCCCAGCGCGAATCCGTCGGATCGATCTGGTTGTACATGCCGTCGCCGGCACCGACGGTGGTCCAGTCCTCGAGCGTGATCCGGCCGCTCTTGGCGTTGCTTGGGCCCTTCCAGGAGTCGTGATCCTGCAGGCCGGCGTAGACGTTGTACGGATCGTCCATGTCCACGCCCAGGGCGTAGACCTCGCCGATCGGGATGTTGACCGAGTAGTCGGCGGTCAGGCCACCGTCCCACGAGATGTTCACGCCACCGTCGCTGCCGATGACGATGCGCTCGGGATCCTGCTCGTCCCACCACATGGTGCGGAAGTCGCCGAAGGCACTGCCGAAGAAGCCACAGCTCCACGTCGCCCCGCCGTCGCGCGACTCGTACATGGCCATGCTGTTGACGAGGATGTGGTCGAGGTCGGCCGGGTTGGTGATGATCTGGTTGAACGAGTACGGCGCCTTCGAGCCCGCCACATCCACACCGTCCCCGTGCGTCTTGATCCAGGTCTGGCCGTGGTCCTCGGAGCGGTAGACCTCGTTGCCAATCACGTCGGCCGCGATCTCGCTTTGCGGCGAACAGGCCTCTGTGCGAGCGGGCCAGCCCTCCGGGCGCGGGTTCACGTTCTCGACGATCGCGTGCAGGACGTCGCTGGCCTGGTTGTAATCGAGCCCAATGCGACCCACGTCGCCGCCAGGAATGCCGTCGAGCCTCTGCCAGTCATCGCCACCGTCGTCGGTTCGATAGAGCGCGGTGCCGGGGCCACCGAGAACCAGGCGCCAATCCGATCGGTGCTTCTCGTACATCGCCGCAAACAGGGTGTCGGGGGCATCGCGATCAATCACCAGGTCGACAGCGCCTGTGCCGCTGTCGACATAGAGCACCTTGTCCCAGGTCGCGCCGCCGTCACGAGTGCGGAATACACCGCGCTCCTCGTTGCACGAGAACAGGTGTCCCATGGCCGCGACCCAGACCGTGTCCGGATCGGTCGGATGCACCACGATGCGCGCGATGTGGTGGGAGTCACCGAGCCCGACGAACTCCCAGTTCTCACCGCCATCGGCCGACTTGTAGAGCCCCTTACCCGCGTACGATGACCGCGCCATATCGTTGGCGCCGGTGCCCATCCAGACCTGCTGCGGGTGCGACGGAGACAGCGCCACCGCCCCCACCGCCGCCACATCGACGCTGTCCGAGATCGGCGCCCAGGTAACACCATTGTTGGTCGTCTTCCACAGCCCGCCGCTTCGGCTTGCCGCGTACATCGTGTACAGATGCTCGTGCAGCGGCGTCTCGGGGACCGCCACCTCCGTGATCCAGGCCGAGGTGCGGAACGGCCCGATATTGCGGAATTCGACAGCATCGAGAACCGCCGCCAGGTGGCCGGTCTGCGCGCCAGCGCCAGACGCGGATACCGATGCCGCCAGCGCGATAGCGGCGATTGAAACGCGGGCCCAGGCTGTTCTCATGGTCTCTCCCGTCGACGTGCCGTCGACAATAACGCGTTAGGTAGCGTCGACACTCCGGTAGGCCTCGATCACCGCCAGTTCGCCGTCGGTGCCAGGCATCGAGTTGCCGTGCTCCATACCGTAGATGCCGTCGAAGCCCTTGTCGCGTATGTGCTGGAAGACGTTGGCATAGTGGATTTCGCCCGTCGTCGGTTCGTTGCGACCCGGGTTGTCGCCGATCTGAATGTAGGCGATCTCGTCCCACGCTGCGTCGAGATTCGGAATGAGATTGCCCTCGGTGATCTGTTGATGGAATAGGTCATCGAGGATCTTGCAGGACGGGCTGTCGACCGACTTGCAGATCATGTACGCCTGCGGAACCCGCTTGAGGAACAGGCCCGGATGGCTGCGCGGGTTGAGCGGTTCGAGCACCATCACCAGGCCGTGCAGCTCGAGAATGGCCGACGCCTGCTTGAGCGACTCCACCACATGGGCCATCTGGAACTCGGGGTGCTGGCGCAGGTCCTCGTGCCCCGGCACGACCGTCATCCACTTGGCGTTGACGCGTTTGGCCACCTCGACCGACTCGCGGATCTCGCGCAGGAACTCCTCGCGCATCGCTTCGTCGCCGCTGGCCAGGTTGGGGTCGTTCCAGTAGATGGTGTGCGCCACGAACACGCCCATGCGCATGTCCAGCCGCGCCATCGTGGTGGCGATTTCCTCCTGCTCGGCGACCGTGCGGCCCTTCATGCCGTTGTCTTCGAGCGAACGAAAACCGCGATCGGCCATGAATTCGAGCTGGGCGACCCGATCCTCCCCCGCATGTTCGCGGAACATGCCGAAGTGCGGCGCGAAGTCGCAGGTGAACGTCGCGTCGCTCTGCGGTCCACCGGGCGAGCCCTCGGTCCCGAACGCCGAGCGCGCACCGACGGCGCCCACCGCCGCGGTGGCCAGAGCGCGGCCGACAAAGTCACGTCGTTTCATGTTGTTCTCCTAGAACGCGCGGCTGACGCCGGGATGCGGAATGGCGTAGTAGCCGTCAGCGTCGGGCGTGACCGGCGGCGTGACGTCCCAGCCGAACGTGCTTGGCACGAGCTGCAGGTCGGACTCGAGCGCCTGCTCCCACTCGATCATCTGGCCCGAGTACGTCGCCATGCGGCCCATGATCGCGGTCATCGTGGCCGTTGCCCCGAGTTCCGCATCGGCGTGCGCGTACTTGCCCGCCGCCACGGTGGCAAAGAGTTCGTCGTGCTCAACCTGATAAGGATTCGGGTCGTCCGCGTCGTCATGCTCGAAGAGCGTGGCGCCGGTGTTCGACAGAATCATGCCCGGCTTCGGCGCCGTGCCGTTGCTGCCGTGGAAGCCCTCGGAGACGCGGTTCGCAGTCTCGGGCATGTGACGACACTGGCTCAGCACCCGTCCGCCGCCCTCGTACTCGAATTCCACGAAGTGGTGGTCGAAGATCTCGCCATGCTCCTTGCCACGGCGCACGAGCCGGCCGCCCTGTCCCTGCGCACGAACCGGGTGCCCGCCCATGACCCAGTTGCCCACGTCGATGTTGTGGATGTGCTGCTCGACGATGTGATCGCCGCAGAGCCAGTTGAAGTAGTACCAATTGCGCATCTGGTACTCCATCTCGGTCTGACCGGCCTCGCGCTCACGCACCCAGACGCCCGCACTGTTCCAGTACACGCGACCGAGCACGACGTCGCCGATCATGCCCGCGTGGATACGATCCACCCACTCCTTGTACACCGTCTGGTAGTGACGCTGGAGGCCAACCACAACGTTGAGGTTCTTGTCCTTGGCGCGGGCCGCGGCGGCCAGCACGCGGCGGATTCCGGGCGCATCGGTCGCCACCGGCTTTTCCATGAAGATGTGCTTTCCAGCCTCGACTGCAGCCTCGAAATGAATCGGGCGAAACGCCGGCGGCGTGGTGAGGATGACGACGTCGACGTGCGGCAAGACCTGCTTGTAGGCATCGAACCCGGAGAATCTCCTTTCGGGCGGAACGTCGATGCGGGCATTGAGATCACCATCGCCGCCCATCCAGTCGTCACGCTCGAGCGACGTGATGTTGGCGTAGCTGTCCTCTACTCGATCGCCGAAGGCGTCCGCCATGGCAACGAGCTTCACGTCCTGCGAGGTGCTGAGGGCCTGAACCGTGGCGCCGGTGCCGCGGCCGCCGCACCCGATGACACCAACACGGATGGCATCGGCCGTCGCGGGCCGCACATTGATCGGCCCCGTTCGGGTGTTGACCGGGACGCCAGCCATCGCCGCGAAGGTGCCGGTGCGCATGAAGTCCCGTCGGTTCATCGTTGTCTCCCGCAGTTGATCGCTCGAAGGCAGGTCGGCGCCATCCTACGACGGCCCCAGTAGTTCGTCCCAGTAGGCGTGAATCTCGGGCAGCGTCAGAGTCGCGTGCGGACGCGCCAGCCGGAATCCGACGTGGGGTGAATCCGTGTTCCACCACGGGCTCTTCGGAATCTGAGGATCCCGTCGTTTCCAGGCAGCGAGTTCGGGCAATCGGTCGGCACAGCGCACGGGCGGATCGTCGTAGCCGCCGCCGCGAACCAGACCGCGACCGCGCGGTGGATCTCCGGCCACGGGACCGAGCGCTGCGGTGTCCTCCGGAAGCCCGGCGTAGGCGTCCGCGGCATAAGTGTCCAATACCCACTCCGCGACGTTCCCGTGCATGTCCGCCAATCCCCAAGCGTTGGGCTGCAGCGAACCCACGGGGTGATGGACGCCATCGCTGTTGCCGCTTACCCAGCCATAATCGCCGGCGGCCGCGCTATCCGCCCCGAAGCCGAACGGCGCTTCCGCGCCGGCCCGGCAAGCGTACTCCCACTCGGCCTCCGTGGGCAGGCGATAGAGACGTCCAGTCTTCTCGGACAACCAGCGGGCGTAGTAAAGCGCCGCCCGTCGCGTCATCCCCACCGCCGGATGCCCCTCCCTACCAAGGCCGTGCGCAGGATCCTCGTAGGGCGGCGTCGGCCGGCTTACTCCATCGGCATCAAACTCGAAGTCCGACGACCCCGCGACGTGGTCGTCGAGGCCGCGAAAGCGGAAAATTTCGTACTCATCGTGCGTAACCTCGTGGACGCCCATCCAGAACGGCGCCAGCTGCACCTGTCGCTGCGGTCCTTCGTCCTCATCCCGGCCCGACTCCTCGATCGAACTGCCGACACGCACGGTCGCGGCCGGCATGAAGGCCATCGAGAATTCGATCTCAGTGCCGGGAATCTTCTCCACCCGGACCTCGCCCGGTCCCAGTGCCTGCACGGCGGCACGCGAACCTGGAACCGCAACCGCCATCGTGATCGCGATGGTGGTCAGGAGGAGTCCGCTCCGGCGCGCGCCGCGCCAAACCAGTCCTCGGATCATCGCGCTCCCCCGATCGGTGCCGGTCGCCACGGATCGGGACCGTCGGGGTGTGCCCGCAGGAAGCGCGCATCCACTTCCGCATACCAGGCGTGAAGTCGCGTGCGCATGGCGGCAACGCGATCTTCTTCGCTGGCGGCCAGGTCGTTCTGTTCCCCCGGATCGTCTGCCAGATTGAACAGATGCACCCGTCCGTCCTCATAGCGTTCGATCAACTTCCAGTCCCCCACTCGGGCCGCCCCGCCGGGGAAGCCTCCCTGGTTGGAGTAGTGCGGATAGTGCCAGAACAGCGCGTCGCGCCCAGCCAGCGTCTCGCCGCGGAGCGCGGGCACGAGGCTAATTCCGTCGACTGCGCGGTCCGACTCTACCGGTGCACCGGCCGCCTCGATCACCGTCGGGTACAGGTCGTTGCTGATCACCGGCACGGCGCTTACCGATCCCGGCGCTACGACGTCCGGCCAGACGACCAGGAACGGCTCGCGAATCCCACCTTCGTAGAGCCAGCCCTTGCCGCCGCGTAGCGGCAGATTGCTCGTCGGATGCCCCTCCGAGGTCGCAAGCCCGCCGTTGTCCGACGTGAACACCACGATCGTGTTCTCGGCCAGTCCGGCCGTCTCGAGGTGTTCCAGGACGACGCCAACCGCCTGATCCATGGCTTCCACCATTGCGGCGTAGACCGCGTGCGACTGCAGCACCCGCACTCGCCGCGCGTCGGCCTCCGGCCACACCTGTTCCTCTTCCGCGAACGCCTCCTGATCATCAAGTCCGAGCTCTGTCGCCTTCCGCTCGTACTTCTCGACTAGCGACTGGGGCGCCATGAGCGGCGTATGGACCGAGTAGAAAGAGAGGTAGGCCAGGAACGGCCGCTCCCCGCGTTCTTCGATGAAGCGCACGGTCTCCGCCGCGAGCCGCATCGGCAGATGCTCACCTTCGGGGCCGTCGATCAATCGCGGATTGCCGTAGGGCGTGAAATAGCGGCCCCGACCGTACGGCCCCCCGCGCTCATGCCCCCCGGCATTCACGTCGAAGCCCTGAGCCTCCGGCCAGTACTCCGCCGTTGGCCCCAGATGCCACTTCCCACCGAAGAATGTCGCGTAGCCTTCTTCGCGGAGTGTCTCGGCGATCGTGACCTCGGTCAGCGGCATCCGATCGGTAAGTTCGGCTGGCAGGAAGGTCTGAGCGTTGCTCCCAACGAACCAGTCCGTCGCCGCTACCCGCGTCGGATAGCGGCCGGTCATCAGGCTGAAGCGCGTGGGCGAACAAACCGAACTGGCCGCATAGGCCTGCGTGAACCGCATGCCGCGCCGTGCCAAAGAGTCGATGTTGGGCGTTTCGTAAAACGTGTCGGCGTTGTTGGCCCCGATGTCCATGTAGCCGAGGTCATCGGCAACGATCACAAGCACGTTGGGCGTCGTCGATGGAGCGGGCAGAGCACTCGCGGTTGGCTGACAGGCGGCGGCAACCACCAGCGCCGCAATCGGCCAGAGCCGAACGATCGGCGGCCGCGTCGAGCGCCAGGCCGCCGCCGGCCCCCGTCGTTGCATTCCAGTGGTTGTCATCGGGAAAGTGCCTCTGCAGTTACGACGCTGGGCGGCAGCCTAGTCGCCGCGAGCGGCGGTTACAAACGCCGCCTTGGCCCCCGCAACCGAGCAGGTACAATCGCCCCATGACGCATCCTGAGGAACGCGACCTGATCAACTACGCGCGCGACGAGCTCGGGCGGTACAAGAAGTTCCGCATCATCGAGCACTGCAAAGAGTGCCCGCAGTGCGCCGATCGGCTGATCGAAGCGGCCCGTGACCACGGCCCCGACCCGGAGCCGTTCCGGCTCTCGAAGTGGAACAAGATCTCGATTGTCGTCATGGCCATCGCCCTCATCGCCGTCGCGTTCGGGATGTGGTGGCTCCTGCGCTCAGTAGGCCAGTCCACACCCGGCCTCTACGAGCCGCCAGCCGCCGAGGACGCCCCCGCCCCCGAGACTCCCATGGAAGGCGGTCCTCCCATAGATGAGGACGAGCAACGCCTGGGCTAGCGCCCCGCCAGCCCGACGGAATCGCCCCAAGCCCGGCGGAACCTGCGAACCTAACGGAACCGCCCCCCGGGCAACGGCTCCCGCTGTGGCCCCGATGCCCAGGCCCGACGTGCAAGCGGGCGCCCGGGCCACATCTGCTGTAGAAAGCCCGCCCGCCGCGCCGCATATCTGAGCGCATGCCGATGGCGCGACTGCGGCTGCACCACGCTGCGCTCCCAGCGGGACACGGTCGACACCGACACCTCCAGATGCCGCGCCAACTGCTCCTGCGTGCAATCGAGAAACACCTCCGATCGCATCTCGCGAATAAACTCTCCCCACCGAAACATGCCCACGCTTCCCCTCCCTCCGCAATACTCCTCACCTACTCAGACGCCTCCCCGCTCACCTTTTCCGAACGTCTCATCAAGGTGCCTGACTCCACTTCAAATCTGTCTCGCTTCGATCGACCCGACGTACCCGCCCATGGGAGCCCCCGTGGAATTGACGCGCAAATGACCGATTCCCTGCCTAGGAAAATCCGCGCGCCTGTTGGCACCATTGCGATAGTTCGAGTCTGCGCTGGGAATGCCTAGACAAAGTCCAGGAGAAGGCCCGCAGGCGCCGAACCATGGGCCCCGTACGCGGAATGCCTAGGCAGACACTAGTCGGAAGCTCTCCCCCCTACTCAGAGCAGTCGTGGGCGGGTGGCGGCAGCTGGTGGGTTGTCGGGTTGGAGGATTGGTGGGTAGGCAGGCAGGTAGGCGAGTCGGCAGCAGGTGGTAGGCGGGGTGGCAGCAGGTGGTCCCCGTCCCAGGCGCGGGAGCCGGGCAGGGAGCTTGGCGGGAAGTGGGGCCTTGTGGGAGTCTGGCGGTGTCTGTAATGTGGTCGATGTCTTGAATCTAGACATCGAGATATCTATGGGCACGAGCACCTTTCTTGGCGAGTTTGAGCATCTGGTGATGCTGGCGGTCATGCAGCTGGCCGATGACGCGCACGCGATTCGCGTGCGGGAACAGATCGAAGGGCGCGCGCGGCGGAGTGTCGCGCGCGGCGCTCTCTACGGCACGTTGACCCGCCTGCAAGAGAAGGGATTTCTCGACTGGCAGGTTGAGGAGAGCACGCCGAAACGTGGCGGCATTCCGCGCCGCCGGTTCACCGTGACCACGGTGGGCGTCGAGGCTCTGCGCAACTCACAGCGCGCGATCGCGAATCTCTCCGAAGGTCTCGAGCGGGCGCTGGAAGGCTGATGCCCGCCGGACCTGTTTCTTCTCCGCCACGCCTCGCCGAGGCTTGGCTGCGCCGGCGCTTGGCGGCTTCCGGCCTCGGTGACTTCGTGGTCGGTGACCTATGCGAGGAATTCGCTCTTCTGCGCCAGCACCGCTCGTCGCTCGGCTCTGGTACCTCGGGCAAGCGTTCCGGTTGTCAATGTCTCGCGACGCCCGGCCGCGCCGTCTGAACTGCAGCACGCGATCAGCGAAGCCATCTGGGCGGTAACCCCCGACCAGACGATCGAGAACGTGATTGCCCTCGACGCTCTGGTGCAGTCGTCCGTGCCGGAGCGCCGATTCTCGGCCACCCTCGTGGCGCTATTCGCGGGGTTGGCGCTCACGCTGGCGGCGATCGGGATCTATGGCGTGGTGGCGAACTCGGTGGCTCGCCGCAACCGTGAGATTGGCATCCGCATGGCACTTGGTGCGCGCGGCCCCGACGTCGCCCGCTGGTTCGTCGGCCAGGGAATGACCTGGGTAGTGGGCGGCATCGCACTCGGACTTGTTGGCGCGGTGGCGGCAAGCCGGCTGATCAGCTCACTGCTGTACGGGGTTACCGCAACTGATCTGCCGACCTATCTCGGAGGCGCAGTCGCCCTCGCCGCCGTGGCGTTCGTGGCCAGTTTGATACCGGCCCGACGGGCCGTCACGATCGACCCGGTGAAGACGCTTCGGGCCGACTAGAGTGCGGCGCCGGACCGTGCCAGCCTACTCACGGTAGCTGATTACGCTGGGGGCTTCGTTCGCCCGGGTATCCTGATTAAAGACGTTGGACAGGACGAGAAGGTCCCCCGAGGGCGTCGATGTAACGAGCCGATACCAGGTGCCCAGCGCGGCGTCCGTTTCCGCGCTCAGAACTAACGTCGGCCCGCTCGTCTTGGTATTGGTCTTCATCAGGAACCCGCTCTCGTTCAGCGAGTTGTCCGTTACGCTGGCCACCATGAGAAGCGACTTGTCCTTGTCGGTCAGTGCGATGCTTCCGCGCGATCCCGCATTGCCATCGAGCAGCAGGGGTCGAAAGAACTTCACCTTGCCCTTATGCGTCACGAGCCCAATCTGGAAGTAGTTCGCGTCCAGCTTCTTCGCGAAGATGTAGATCTTCTTGCCACTCTGACTCACGGTGAGCGCCGGGGCCGCCGAGGTCGCGAAGAACGTGCGCCACCTCTCATCGCCGTCGCGACTGCCGTAGCGGGCGACGAACGGTGCCGCGGCTCCGTCCAGAGTGCCGTTGCCCGAGAGGAACACGCCCTTGCCTTTGGGGTCGGCGGCAATAGCGGCGACCGAGGCCTGATCTGCCGCTGCATTGCCCGTCCGATGGCTCCACACCAGAGTGCCGTCCGTTTCAAGTCGGCTGACTACGTAGGCGCAACATACGCCGGCCTTCGAGATCGTGCCCGCTGCGTAGATCGCACCATCTTTCGCGGAAACCGACACCACTCCGGCCTCACGTGCCTTGAAGCCATTGGCCGGCACGTACGTTTGGCTCCACTCTTGCTTCCCGCTAGCCGCGGAGAAACTCGCGACCAGGAACTTGCCGGAGTTGGTGTTGCCCGCGACGATCACGCTCAGGCCGTCGGCCGATGTCGCGGCGCCGCCGAACGTTTCCTTCGACTTGGTTCGCCATGACCGGCTGCCATCGGCGTCGATGCCATACAAGGAACTGCCGTTATTGTGCGAAACCGCGACGAAGCTGGTGCCATCGAGACCGGCCGCAAGGCCCGCGGCGGACCCTTTCGCGAGCACAGCCGTCCAGTTCTCGTTGAACTCGGCCGACGCGTTGGTGGCGACGAGCAGGCCGGCGGCGGCAAGCAGACCGAGCCTACGGCGCGAAGTTGATCCTGATTGCATTGGTGCCTCGAAAGCCTGATTGCGGGTGGGCGCACGTGTCGTGCACTTCAAGCAATAGCACCCCAGCGCGTCGGCGGCTACTTTCTTTCGGTTCGGGCTGCGGCCCTAGCCGTCGCGTAGCGCCGACACCGGATCGATCCGGGTTGCACGGCGCGCCGGTATCCAGGCCGCGAGGACTCCGACGAGTAGCGCAGCTGCGAGAACGACGACATAGGTAAGGGGATCCGTCGCGGGGACTTCGAACAACAACTGGCCGAGGAATCGGCTCGCGCCGAGCGCCCCGAACACGCCGAAGGCCGCAAAGTGCTCGGCTGGATCGGTCACCTCGTGGTGTCCGCCATGCTGAGCTTCGGCCGTCTGCCCCCAGGGCGGAACCACGCCGACTGCCACCGCCAGCACGGCGATCATCAGCCCGCCCATCATGGCGCGATGCAAATTCCTCATGTCTCATCTCCGGTAACCGTATGAACAAGCGCGCCCTTCCGGGCGCTGTTATTGATCACTTACCCGCGACAGCCGGGTTCCGTAGACATCGCTCTCGAGGTTTTCGCGTTTTGGGCACAAAAAAGCGCGGGCAGCTCAGAAGCTGCCCGCGCTCTATAGCGTGTGCGGTAGGAAGTGCCTACCAGCGGCCACCGCCGCC
>Ga0114999_10006488_pt1 | contig 13462 bp, 13 predicted proteins | sample ArcticOcean_MG_C_3_FD_89820 | JGI IMG/M metagenome (GOLD analysis project Ga0114999, IMG submission 89820) | Marine microbial communities from western Arctic Ocean - ArcticOcean_MG_CB8_126 | ecosystem: Environmental > Aquatic > Marine > Oceanic | place: Arctic Ocean: Canada Basin | collected...
ATTGGGAACCGAACCTATACCGGTGCGGAGGTGGGCACATTAAATGGGACGGTCGATTTTAAATCAACAGCGCCCTATTTTGGTATTGGGTGGGGAAATGCCACGAGTGGTCGATTTGGGTTGGCACTGGATTTGGGTGTGGTGTTGCAAGGAACGCCTCAGGTATCGCTTACGGCAACGGGGCTTGTGACGTCTGATCCGACATTTGTGCAGGAGTTGAACAGAGAAGTGCAGGAATTGGAAAATGATATTGGTGAGTTTAAGTATTATCCTGTGATTTCGTTGGGATTGAGTTTGAATTTGGGTGTTCGTTAAACCAAATACTTGACAAACTATCCTTTTATTGTACAATATAGTCGTACAATAAAAGGAGATCATATCATGAATGAAACAGTTTCATATAGTCAGTTAAGGCAGTCCCTTAAATCCTGTTTGGACAAGGTTTGTCAAGAACATGAACCCCTTCTGGTAACCCGTCAAAAGGGCAGTGATGTCGTTATTATGTCTCGTGACGATTATACGGCTTTAGAAGAGACAGCCTATCTGCTTCGTTCACCCGCCAATGCAGAAAAGTTAGTGCAGGCTCTGAACCGCGATTCCAAAGACCGGATTGTTTTTGAAGATACAAAGGCGCTCAAAGATGAAATTGGTCTTTGATCCCGTTGCTTTGGATGGGCTGAGGTACTGGGTTCAGACGGATCGAAAAACAGCACTGAGAATTTTAAAGCTTATTGATGAAATTCAAAAAGACCCGTTTAAAGGAACAGGAAAACCAGAACCGCTAAAATTCAATCTAACGGGGTGTTGGTCTCGACGGATTGATCAAACACACCGGCTGGTCTATAAAGTAGAGGAAGACACTGTTATCGTGCTTGCCTGTCGGTATCATTATTGATATGAAAAACCACGCTCAAAGTTGAGCGTGGTTTTTTTTTGGGTTATGGCATCGGTTTGAGAACGGATGTTAGGCTTTTTATCGCATCTTTTGTTTTGTGGAGAAGACTGGTGGTGTTACATACACATTTTTAAAAATGGATCCTCTGTTTTTTCACACCATTTTCGGAGGCGGAGGCGATGGTCATTGAGTTCTTCGTTGAAGCGGCTGTTCACTGCGAGGTTGACCATTTCACCGGGATCGTTTTGAAGGTCAACGAGTTGTTCGCGATGGCGGCCCATTGGAAAGACGCTGTATTTGTATTGGTCGGTGAGTACGGCACGTGATGCACCGCCACCGCCTGGGCCAGAGCCGATGTTGATTTCGGTTTCGACGACGAGTTCATCACGCCACGCGTCTGGTGTTTTGCCTTGGGCAAGAGATTGAAGGCTTAGGCCTTGGAGGGCTTCGGGGATGGTGGCACCGCCTACTTCGCAGAGGGTGGGCAACAGGTCGAGGCCAAGAGAGACAAGGTGGGTGTCGTTTACGCCGCCAGCGTTGGTGATGCCTTTGTGGCTGATGATGAAGGGGACGTTGATGACTTCTTCATAGAAGCTGGTTTTCTGATTCCAGTTGTGGGCACCATGGCCATCGCCGTGGTCTGAGGTGAACACGATGTAGGTGTCTTCTTCAAGGCCGAGGTCGCGTAGGCCATTGAGGAGGACGCCGATTTCTGCGTCGACTTTTTCGCAGAGGCGATAGTAGAGGAAACGGAGTTTACGCCAGTCGTCTTCGGTGTATTCAATGGTGGGGTAGACACGGCGGTTGACTTGGCGGAGCATTTGTAGGATGTCGGGGGAATAGGGGGGGGTGGCGAAGTTGGGGGGGAGGCTTGGGCATTCTTCGATGGTGGTAGGCTGGGGAACTGGGCCTTGAGGTAGCGGTTGGTTGCGAGCGACTTGGCAGATGTCGTGGGGGTTGAGGAAGGAGGCAAATAGGAAGAAGGGGGTGTCGCGGTCGCGTTTCATGAATTCGATGGCGCGTAAGGGGACTTCGTTGTCTCGGTTGCCACAGATGACTTCGAGGCCACATTCTTCGGGGGTGGTTCCGCCGACATGCCATTTGCCGGAGAGGGCACAGTCGTATCCTGCGTGGGTGAGGAAGTTGCTGAGGGTTTGGCCTTTGAGTTCGGGGTTGAGGGGTGTGCCATTGTCTGTTGAACCGTTTTGATGGGGATAGAGGCCGGTCATGAAGCTGGCGCGTTGGGGGCCGCAGAGGGGGTGGGTGCAGTAGGCGCGGGTGAAGCGGGTGCCGGTTTTGGCGAGGCTGTCCATGTTGGGGGTGTGGACGTCGGGGTTGCCGGCGCAGGACATGGCACCGGCGTATTGTTGGTCGGTGATGATGAAGAGGGTGTTGGGTTTTTTTGGCATGGGAATAACCTCATTTTAAAAGGGGTGAGGGAATGGGAAAGGTCTTGGATCGTTTGTTTTTTGCTTGGACTGCCTGCGGCGCGTTCTTTTCTTGAACACCCAAGAAAAGAACCAAAAGAAGGGTGCCACTGCGTGGGGCTTTAATGTGGTTCAGTGTTTATTATGGGCTTAGGCCACCCTTACCTGCCCGCGCAGTTCCCACACCCCACCTCGTGTTCCACACGCCCCTCACGTCCCCCAGCACCACCCACCAACTGCACAACGGCCCACACCACCAGCGGGTCGTATTCAAGTTTTTAGATCATCTTTTTACTTTTGCCTTAATTTGGCCCACACCACCAGGAGAAGGCATTCAAGTTCTTGGGAGGGGATTATGAAATCAGGGATTGGATCAATGTGTCATTTTTGAGTGGGTCTGATTGTACTGTGAGGGTGGTGTTGGGGGTGAGGTCATAGGCGGCTTTTGCCCAGGAGGTGTCGAAAGTATCGCTGGTGTTGTGGATTTGTAGGTTATGGGGTGTTAGGAGCGCGGCAGCATTGCGCAGTCCACCGGCTTTGAGAATGCCTGGGATGGGGAGGTGGGTGAGGTAATCGGTTTCGGATTGGGTGTTGAATCCGTTGGCGTCGATGAGGAAGCGAATGGGCGTGTCTAAATGAGCGACTGCGGCGGCGATGAGGGTCCAGAGGCCGGCGGTGTGAAAACCAACGACGTTGATTGTTTTGTGTTGTTGGGAGACGAGGTGTTTTAGGGCGAGGGTGATGTCGTAGATGCGTTCGGCATCGTCGGTGCGGTTGTAGGTGTTGGAAAAGTGGATGTTGTTACGGGGGTTTTCAGGGTTTTGTTCACCCACGTTTTGACCGATGCCAAATGGGTCGATGGCGTACACGGTGTGGTTGTTTTCGATGAGGCTTTGTACGAGGGGTGAATATAGGGCGTTGATGCCTTGTGGATGAATGAGTAGGGTTGCCGTTTCGGCATTGGGGTTGAATGTGCAGAGGGGTACGCTGACGTCTCGTTTTTCACCGATGAGGAGGCCGTCTTCGCAGGTGAGGTCGGTGTCGGAGGTGTCGTTTTCGGTTTGGTAGGTGACGGGGGAATTGTCATAACCGACAGCAATGCAAAGGGCTTGGCCGAGGGTGTTGCGGTTTTGTTCTAATTTTTCGGCGGTGTCTGGGCGATAGGTTTCGATGGTTTGTATGGATGCATCAATGCATTGTTGAATCAACTCTTCATGGGTGGTGAGTGCACCTTCTGGTAGGCCGTCCCAAAATGTCAGGAGGTTTTCTTTTGGTTCCACCTCATAGGGCGGTTCGGTAAAGTCGTCCCCTTGGGGCAGGTCGAGCCACTTGGCGAACCAGCGATAAACGGCTTCGCGCATGGCGAGGTTGTATCCGTGGGGGGCGTCAATTTGAATTTGAGTGACGTGATCGGCAGCGTCGTAGAGGTCGTAGATTTTTTTGACGGCAGGGTATTCGACTTCGGGTGTGTGTTGGGTCCAGTCTTGTGCTGAGTTGATGAGAATGAGGGGTTTGGGTGCAAAGGTGGCGCCGATATCGACGTTGTTGGTGTCGATGCGAAGGAGGGGTGTGTTTTCGCATACACAGCCACCTTGCATATAGGCCGAGACCATGCACACGGGGGCGGCGACGTGTAGACGATCGTCAACGGCGTAGAGGTTGTAGGTTTGTGTGCCACCACCGGATTCACCCGTGCAGCCGAGGCGGTTGGTGTCTACTTCGGGTAATTTGGAGATGAAGTCGAGGGCGCGGATGCTGTTCCAGAGTTGGAAACCGAGGATGCCGATGTTCCACAGCATGCGATCGTCTTGTTTGTGTATCCACGGTACACGGTGGACTATGCCATAGTTTTCGTCTTCATAGGCGCCCGAGAGGTGACGTGCGCTGTCGTTGTAGTCGATCATGTCCCACATGAAAGCGGTGCAGCCCATGCGGGCAAATGTGAGACCGCGTGCTTGATAGGAAGCCGCATCACTTTCGTTTAGGCGACCCAAACGGGCATGGCCGTGTGGGCTTATGATGCCGGGATGGCTTTTGGGTTGGGGATCAATGGGGCGATAGAGGGTGCCGCCCACATAAAAACCGTGTAAACTTTGGAAATAGGCTTTTTCAATGGTGTAGCCATCGCGTTCAATGCGGTTCCAGATTTTGATATTGAGGGGTGGTTTTTCGGGTAGGGGACACAGGCCTGCGGCAAAGAGGATTTGATTGCGGATGCGTGTTTTTTCGGTTTCCCAAGTTTCAAGGTTGGGATATTCGGTGGGGGCGAATGTGTGGTGAACGTGGGGGAGGTTTTGCCAGCGGGTGTCCATGATGGATCTCCTGAGATGAGAGACTTAGAACTCCTAAAAAATGATTGAACGGATCCAAAATACGTCGCTAAAAGCATAAGTGCAAACAATATAAGCGTTGTCTCAAGACACGGTCTTTGTTACACTATATCGAACTTTTACAAGGAATGTATTGTGCGTTACAAATCACTTAGACAATGTGTGGACGATTTAGATCGGCATGGGCATCTTGTTTGTATTGAGCAAGAGGTGGATCCATATCTTGAGATGGCCGAGATTCATCGCCGTGTGTATCAGGCTGGGGGGCCTGCGATTTATTATGCTCAGGTGAAGGGCAGCCCTTTTCCGGCGGTTTCGAATTTGTTTGGTACCATTGATCGCTCGCGGTTTATGTTGCGGTCTACGATCAAGTGGATGAAGCGGTTGATTGAAGTGAAGGCCGATCCGCCTGCGTTTTTGCGCGCGCCTTGGAAGGCTTTGGGGGTTGGGAAAATTGCTTTCAATACGTTGCCGAAGCGGGTGCGATCTGGACCGGTGTTGAAACACAGTACGACAATTGATCAGTTGCCTCAGGTGCAGTGTTGGCCCGATGATGGGGGGGCGTTTGTTTTGTTGCCTCAGGTTTATACGGAAGATCCTGATAATCCGGGGGTGATGCAATCGAATTTGGGGATGTATCGGATTCAATTGGGTGGCAATGAGTATGTGCAAAATCAAGAGATTGGGTTGCACTATCAAATTCGGCGAGACATTGGCATTCATCATAGTAATGCGCTGAAACGGGGTGAACCGCTTAAAGTGAGCGTTTTTGTGGGGGGGCCTCCGGCGCATACCTTTGGTGCGGTGATGCCATTACCCGAAGGGTTGAGTGAGTTGATTTTTGCAGGGGGGCTTGCGGGGCGTCGGTTTCGGTATGCGCGTCAAGATGGCCAGGTGATTTCTACGGATGCCGATTTTGTGATTACGGGTACTGTGCAACCGGGTGAGACAAAACCGGAGGGGCCTTTTGGAGATCATTTGGGATATTATAGTTTGGTTCACGAATTTCCTGTTCTTAAGGTTGAGAATGTTTTTCATCGAAAAGATGCCATTTGGCCTTTTACGGTTGTGGGACGGCCCCCGCAGGAGGATACGGCTTTTGGGGATTTGATTCACGAGATTACGGGGCCAATGATTCCGGTTGAGATACCTGGGTTAAAGGCCATTAATGCGGTGGATGCTTCAGGGGTGCATCCGCTTCTCATTGCCATTGGTTCTGAACGGTATGTGCCGTATCGAGATCGTGAACCGCAGGAGATTTTGACACTTGCCAATGCGTTGCTTGGTTTTGGTGCGTGTTCTTTGGCTAAGTATTTGTTCATTTGTGCGCATGAAGATGCGCCCAATCTGGATGTTCACCATATTGATGATTATTTTGTCCATGTGCTTGAGCGCGTGGATTGGCGGCGTGATTTGCATTTTCAAACCCGCACGACGATTGATACATTGGATTATTCGGGTACAGGGTTTAATCAGGGTTCCAAGGTGGTGATTGCGGCAGCTGGAGAGAAAAAACGAGATCTTTCAAAGCGTGTCCCGTCGAATTTGTCTTTGCCTGATGGTTTTAAGGATCCTGCGGTTGTGATGCCCGGTGTTTTGGCTGTTTCGGGGCCTAAGTTTACGGATGCTGATGGTGCTGCAGGGGATATAGATGGTTTTGCAGAGGTTCTTGCATCTCAATCTTTGGCGGGGTTTCCGTTGGTTCTTGTCGTGGATGACAGTGATTTTACGGCCCGTACGTTGAATAATTTTCTTTGGGTGGTGTTTACACGTTCCAATCCCTCGCATGATATTTATGGCGTGAATTCTTTTACTGAGCACAAACATTGGGGTTGTACGGGGTCATTGATTATTGATGCCCGGCTTAAACCGCATCATGCACCGCCATTGATAGAAGACCCTGCTGTTACAAAAAAAGTGGACGCACTTGGTGCTTCTGGTGGGCCCCTTCACGGGATTATATAATTCTCATTCTCGTTTTTGGTATCGAGAAGAAATTTAAGGGGTAGGCAAAACGTCGTTTTTTTTGCATGTTATCAGCCCTTAAACGCAATCTCTCTATGAATTTTAAAACAGGTTGTTGTACGCTTTATTCACTTTGTCGCTGAAGGTATTTCATGGATTCTATCTTTGCTGATCGTGTGACGGATGTGCCGCGTTCGTTTTTGCGCGAAATTCTTAAAGTGGCTTTGGAACCCAACATGATTTCGTTTGCAGGTGGGTTGCCCAGTCGTGAGTTGTTTCCATTGGAAGCATTGAAGGCAGCCACCAACAAGGTGTTTGATACCGCAGGCGCCGATGTGTTGCAATATGCCAATTCGGAAGGGTTTTTGGGTTTGCGAGAATGGATTGCGCGACGTTATCGCGATCAACAGGGTTTGGATATTGATCCTGAACATATACTGATTACAAATGGATCACAACAAGGGTTGGATCTGATTGGGAAAACACTGTTGAATGATGGGGATGATGTTGTGCTTGAGGCACCGGGTTATTTGGGTGCGATACAGGCGTTTTCTTTGTATAAAGCGACTTTTAGGCCCGTGCGTTTGAACGATGATGGGATTGATCTTCCACAGTTGTCTGAGACACTTGAGGCTTACAAACCCAAGGTTTATTATGCGGTGCCCAATTTTCAAAATCCGTCGGGCATTACGTATGAAGAAGACAATCGGTTGGCGGTTGCAAAGCTCATTCAGGATACGCGGACGTATTTGATCGAAGACAATCCATATGGTGACTTGCGGTTTATGGGAACGCACAAAACGTCTTTTAAAAAGTTGATTCCTGACAATACCCTTTTGTTGGGGACATTTTCAAAGACTGTGGTGCCGTCTTTTCGTATTGGGTGGATCGTGGCGCCACCCCCTATTTTTGATAAGTTGCTGATTGCCAAACAGGCGTCGGATTTGCATACCAATAGTTTTGCGCAACGTGTTGTGCATCAATATTTGATGGATAATGATTTGGATGCGCATATTGAGGTGATTCGCAAAGCATATGGTCAAAAGCGTGATGCGATGATTGCGGCGATTCGAGATCGTTTTCCAAAGTCGGTGCATCATACAGAACCTGAAGGTGGGATGTTTGTTTGGCTGACGTTGCCAGAGGGTCTTTCGGCGATGACGGTTTTTGAGGCGGCGATTAAAGAGAAGGTGGCTTTTGTGCCGGGGCATCCGTTTTATGTGGATCGGGAAGATACGTCAACGTTTCGGCTTAACTTTTCTTGTATGGATGTGGAGACGATAGAGGTGGGTATTCAACGGTTGGGGAAGGTGTTGCACGGTCTTATAGATTAGGTGTGGTAGGGGGAGATCTTATTTGGGGTTTTTGTTTTTGGATTCTTTTTGGGAATAGAGATGGTAGGCGGTGTCAGGGCCGATGAGTTTGACGGCTGTTTTGCGGGTGAGTTTGATTTGGCCTTTTAGGATCATTTGGCGGTAGGCGTATTTTTTTTTGATTTCTTCGGCTTTTTCGTTCATGATTAACACCTTGCCTTCGGCGACTTACTTTTTGTCAACAGCAACAAAAAGTAAGCAAAAAATGCCGTCCCTCAAGTGCCGGGAAGGCTGATTTTCCGCAAATACCCTCAGTGGGCGCACAACAGTAAAAAGGCCTACGAGAGTAGGTGCTGTCACAAAGTATGTTGTGGTATGGAATAGGTGCGGAAAATCTTGATCCACTTGGATTGATGGGTTGTTGTTATACATTTATTTAATTTTTATGTATCGTAAAATACGACTTTGTGGTCGATGAGTTTTTTGTTTTTGTAGATGAATTTGGCTGAGAAGAAAGTATCTTCTTCTACCCATTTTAGGAAGATGCGGTCTCCGGGCCATAGGTTTAAGTTCGGTACTTCTTCATCTTTAATCCATTCTAGATTGCCTTCGGGTGAGTCGATGAGGTTGCCTTCAAATTGGGTGGCGGTGAAGAGGAAGGCCATCCAATCATCGATGCCATCAAATTGTGGGAAGGTGAGGATGCCTTTGAGTTGTGGGTTGTAGATGGCGAGGCCAGATTCTTCTTTGACTTCGCGTATGATGCATTCTTCAGGGGTTTCGCCTGGTTCTAATTTCCCACCTAATCCGTTCCATTTTCCTTCGTGCATGTCGTTTTCTTTTTTGACACGGTGTAACATGAGTGTTTTGCCGTTGTGTTTGATGTAACAGAGGGTGCCAATTTTCATGGGGTGTCCTTTGGGATCACAAATGCGTTGTGTTATTCTTTTGTCTTAGATGAATTATAATATACGCTTGTTTAAAATAATGTTAAACCCTAAAGGAAGGTGTTTATGGACCGGCCCAATGTCATTCTTGTGTTTGGTGATCAGTGGCGGCAGCAGGCTTTTGGGTATACGGGGAATACGTGTGTGCAAACGCCTCATATTGACCGCTTTGCATCACAGAGTCTCAATTTAACCCATGCTGTGTCGGGGTGTTCGGTGTGTTGTCCGGCGCGGGCGACGCTTTTGACGGGGCAATATCCACTGACGCATGGTGTGTTTGTGAATGATGTGCATTTAAGTGATCGTGCCACGGGTATTGCCCAGGCGTTTAAGGGGGCTGGATACGACACGGGTTATGTTGGCAAGTGGCATGTGGATGGCAATGGTCGATCGAGCTACATTCCACCCGAGCGGAGGCAGGGGTTTGACTATTGGAAGGTGCTTGAATGTACTCACACCTATAATGAGTCGTATTATTATGCAGGTGATTCGGATGAGAAGTTGATGTGGGAAGGGTATGATGCTGTTGCGCAGACCAAAGATGCCCAGGCGTATATCCAAAACCATGGTCAGGACAATCCTTTTTTTATGGCGCTTTCTTGGGGGCCGCCTCATGCGCCTTATGAAACGGCACCTGAGAAGTATCGTGCGATGTACAAACCCGAAGATGTTCCTCTGCGCCCCAATGTGCCGGAAGATAAAGCGGAGGAGGCCCGGAGGTGGATTGCGGGGTATTATGCACATTGTACGGCGCTGGATGATTGTATGAGAGATTTGCTTCAGACTTTGGATGATAAGGGTATTGCGGAAAATACCATTGTGCTTTTCTTTTCGGATCATGGGGATATGCTGGGTTCACAAGGTTCGGCCAAGAAACAACAACCGTGGGAAGAGTCGATTCGCATTCCTTTTTTGTTGCGTTGGCCAGAGAAGTTTGGTGCAGAGGGTCATGTGTTGGATGCGCGTATTGATATTCCCGATGTGATGCCGACGGTGTTGGGGTTGTGTGGTATTGATGTTCCTGACACGGTTCAGGGGTTGGATTTTTCGGGTTACCTCAATGGGGGCGAAGATCCTTCAGATGGTGCGGCATTGTTGCAATGTCCACATCCTTTTGGGCAGTGGGGGCGCAGTGTTGGTGGGCGAGAATATCGCGGTTTGAGAACGGATCGGTATACGTATGTGCGTTCTTTGGATGGGCCGTGGGTGCTTTTTGATAACGAGGTTGATCCGTATCAGCTCAATAACTTGATTGATGATTCTGCATATGCGGGATTGCGGGATGATTTGGATGCGTGGTTGCAGAGGCGGTTGGATGGGATGGGAGATGAATTTAAGCATGGGTTGGCATATATTGAAGATTGGGGGTATGCGATTGATGCGCGGGAGACGGTGCCGTACACCAATTAAACCAGATAAACGGATTCTGCGCGGAAAATCTTGATCGCGTTACTTGATGAAGCAACGAATCACTTAACATTTTGAAAAGAGATGATGATGCCACCGATTAAAATACTTTCTATTGCTGCGGGGAGTCGTGGGACGGGGTATGCTTCTTATGCTGAGAAACATCCGGATCGGGTACAGATTGTGGGTGTGGCTGAGCCGCGAGATTTTTATCGTCAGCAGATGGTGGGCAATTATGATATTCCAATGGCCAATACGTTTACCGATTGGCGGGAGGCGGTTGCGCGGGATAAGTTTGCGGATGCGGTGATTATTGCCACACAAGATGCGATGCATACAGAGCCTGCAATTGCATTTGCCGAGAAGGGGTATCACATTTTGTTGGAAAAGCCGATGGCACCGACGGAGGAAGAATGTATTCGGATTGCTGAGGCGGCCAAGCGAAACCATGTTATTTTGGCGGTGTGTCATGTGATGCGGTATACACAGTACACGCAAATGCTCAAAAAGGTGGTTGAGTCGGGTGTGATTGGGGATGTTGTGAATTTGCAGCATTTGGAGCCCGTGGGTTATTGGCATCAGGCGCATTCGTTTGTGCGGGGCAATTGGCGCAATGAAGCAGCGTCTTCTTTTATGTTGTTGGCCAAGTCGTGCCATGATTTGGATTGGATTCGGCATATGATGGGGGTGTCTTGTCAGTCGCTTTCTTCTTTTGGGTCGCTCAAACATTTTCGCAAAGAAGAACAGCCTGAGGGTGCGTCGGATCGGTGTTTGGATTGTGGTGTTGAAGCTGAGTGTTCGTATTCGGCAAAGAAGATCTATTTGGGGCGTTTGGCTAAGGGGCAGACGGGTTGGCCGATTAATGTGCTGACGCCCGATGTGACGGAAGAAAGTGTGATGGATGCATTGCGAAACGGACCCTATGGCCGGTGTGTGTATGTGTGTGATAATGATGTGGTGGACAACCAAGTGGTGAATATGTTATTTGAGGGTGGGCGGACGGCGTCGTTTACAATGACGGCTTTTAATGAAGCAGGCCATCGCAAAACGCACATTTTTGGTACCAAAGGTGCGCTTTATGGGGATGGCACTAAGATTACGCGATTTGATTTTTTGACGGATGAAACTGAGGTGATTGACACATCGGCGGCAGATGCTTCTATTTTAGGGGGGCATGGTGGTGGTGATTATGGGATTATGCACAGTTTTGTTGATGCTGTGAGTACGGGTGATCCGTCCAAAGTTTTGTCGGGTGCGGATGAATCGCTTGAAACTCATCGGATGGTTTTTGCTGCTGAACGCGCTCGAAAAGAACATTGTGTTGTGGATCTATAAAAGGGGCTTCAAATGAACCGAGGTAGAAATGTTTTGGGCGAAGATTTGGAAGATTGTGGTTCGAGTCCGATGACGGGATACTTCCGTGATGGGTGTTGTCGCACGGGCCCTGGGGATTTTGGTTTGCATATTGTTTGCGTTGAAATGACGCAAGAGTTTCTCACATTTTCAAAGTTGGCGGGTAACGATTTGAGCACGCCCATGCCAGAATATCATTTTCCGGGTCTTCAACCGGGTGATCGTTGGTGTTTGTGTGTGTTGCGCTGGAAAGAAGCATTAGAGGCAGATGCAGCACCCTCTGTGGTTTTGGCGGCCACACATGTTTCAACGCTTGAGTTTGTAGATTTGGATGATTTGAGAGCACACGCATTGGATCTTTAAAGGGTTTGGTATGAATTTTACGGCGAGCAATCAACGCATTTTAATTGTGGATGATACCATCAAAAATCTTCAGGTATTGGGTACGATTCTTGAAAATGAAGGGTATCAGATTAATGTGGCATAAAATGGTGCTCAGGCCATAGAGATCACAAAAAAAGTGCAGCCCGGTTTGGTTTTGTTGGATGTGATGATGCCCGATTTGGATGGATTTGAGGTGTGTCAACGTTTAAAAGCCGATGAATCTGTTACTCATATCCCTATCATTTTTTTAACAGCGCGTACAGAAACAGAAGATTTGGTCAAAGGGTTTGAGTATGGTGCGGTGGATTATATAACCAAACCGTTTAATGCCACCGAACTTTTGGTGCGTGTACGTACACATTTAAGTATTCATATGCTTCAATCGGCGCTTCGGAAAAGCCTTGAAGACAATGCGCGTATGCAGCGTGAGCATGAGGCTTTTTTACGACACGAGCTCAAAAATCGGATTACGCCCATTATGGGGTATTCTGATGCGTTGCAGCATACGGAGCTGAATGACATGCAAAAAAGATGGGTTACGACCATCTGTAACAGCACGCAAGACATGTCGGCACTCATTGATATCCTGAAAGATTTGCAAGATATTGAAGCGGGCACCATGATTCTTTCTAAAACAGCCTTGCCACTCAATGATCTTGTTCAAAATGTCGTTGCTGATGTACAAACGTCCTTTGATCATGCAAATATCAAGTTTGAACCGCCTGTAGAAACCATCTCTCTTGAGGCCGATGGCAATTTGCTTCGAGGCGTTTTTTATAATCTGGTCAAGAATGCCGTGGAGCATGTTGCTGGTCTTGAAGATTTGGAATCTCGTGTGGTTGCGGTTAGGGTGACGCATACCCCTTTATCGGTTCGGGTGACGATTCATAATGGGGGCACGTCTGTTCCTGAGGATTTGCTTGCGATGTTTTTTGAAAAATTCAATACGCACGAAAAACAAGGGGGCACGGGGTTGGGTACGACCTATGCTTTTTTGGTTATACGCGCTCATGAAGGTGAAATTGCTGTGACATCGACGGAGACAGAAGGCACAATGGTTAGTGTGACTTTGCCAAAATGATTTAAAAAAATCTTGACATCCTCAGTGTGTTGGGCTACATTCTGTCCAGTTAGAATATAAAGTATTATTTTTTGGAGCATTATTGTGATTGCTTATACGTCCACTGTCAATACCACTATTGTACGCCTTGTAACAACAGGCGTAGTTGGTACTGTATGCCTTGTTGGCAGAGAACAGTGGAACGATTGTTAATTTGATTTTTTAAAATTGATTTGATCGGGCCCACTGTTGATGACAGTGGGTTTTTTTATTTATGGGAGGTTATTAGAATGAAGTTTTGGAACCGCGTAGAGAAGACATATCAAAATACATTAACGGCTGTTGTAATGCTTACCACTACAGTAGGGGTTGTAGGTATTG
>Ga0114999_10006489_pt1 | contig 13460 bp, 14 predicted proteins | sample ArcticOcean_MG_C_3_FD_89820 | JGI IMG/M metagenome (GOLD analysis project Ga0114999, IMG submission 89820) | Marine microbial communities from western Arctic Ocean - ArcticOcean_MG_CB8_126 | ecosystem: Environmental > Aquatic > Marine > Oceanic | place: Arctic Ocean: Canada Basin | collected...
ACTTTTTTTTAAATAGCAATTTAATTTACCTTCTAATTTTTTTAGAAATATAATTTGACATTTGTTTTTTATTTGTATACATAATATTTGTATACAAACAATGGCAGACACTTCTTCAATTGAAGATAAGATAGGGTTATTAATATGGAAAACTTCTAATTTTTGGTTATCAAAACTTAGAAAAATATTAGTTCCATATAATTTATCAATTAATGAATACTTTATTCTTTATTCTATAAAATCTCTCTCTGTTAAAAATTCTAATATTTATCAAAGTGAAATTTCAGAGTTTATAGGAATTGATATATCTGTAACAAGTGTTACATTAAAGCTGTTAGAAAAAAAAAAATTTATTTCTAGGGAAATTAAAAGCGATAATAGAAAAAAAATTATCCATATATTGGATGGAGGAGATGCCATCTTTAAGATTCTTCATCCTTTGATTGAAAAAGAAGAAGAAACTCTATTTAATAAACTTAAAAATGAAACTTTTAATTTCACAAATTCTCTAAAGTTGCTATTGGGTAAGAAAATAAGAATTAAGGCAGATAAAATATACAAATTATGATAGATCCTAAAAACCATGAGAATTTAAAAGCATGGCCTTATCAAGAAGCTCTAAGAATTATTAAAAATCTTGGCGGTTATACAAACTTTAAAGCACCTAATAAAAATTTTGTTTTATTTGAGACAGGTTATGGGCCTTCAGGCTTGCCACATATTGGTACTTTTGGTGAAGTTGTTAGAACAACAATGGTAAAAAATGCCTTTGAACAACTTATTGATTGTAAGACAAAATTAATTACGTTTTCTGATGATATGGATGGGTTAAGAAAAGTCCCTGATAATATTCCTAAAAAAGAAATGTTAAAAGAGTATATAGGCAAGCCCTTAACTTCCGTTCCTGATCCTTTTGAAAAATATGAAAGCTTTGGTCATCATAACAATGCTAAATTACGCTCATTTTTAGATAAATTTAATTTTGAATATGAGTTTGTAAGTTCAACAGAAAAATATCAAAATAACGATTTTGATGAAATTTTAACTAATATATTGCAAAATTACGAGTCGATTTTATCTATTATGTTACCTACATTAAGAGCGGAGAGACAGGCAACATATAGCCCATTTTTGCCTATTAGCCCAAAGACTGGCAAGGTTCTTCAAGTTAAAATAGAAGAATATCGAGTTAAAGATAATTCGGTTATTTTTATTGATCCTGATGATAATAAAAAAACAGAAGTGTCAATCACCGGTGGTCAGTGTAAATTACAGTGGAAAGTAGATTGGGCAATGAGATGGATGTCTTTAGATGTTGATTATGAAATGTGCGGTAAAGATTTGACGGATAGCGTGCAACTGGCATCTAAGATCTGTAAATTAATGAAAAAAAAACCCCCTACTAATTTAATCTATGAAATGTTTTTAGATGAGAAGGGAGAAAAAATATCAAAATCTGTTGGAAATGGAATTGGTGTAGATGAATGGTTAAGATATGCTTTGCCTGAAAGTTTATCCCTTTATATGTTTCAAAAACCTAAATCAGCTAAAAAATTATTTTTTGATGTTATTCCCAAGAGTATTGATGAATATTTTTCACATTTAAATAAATTTCATAAACTAGCTACAATAGATAAATATGAAAACCCTATATGGCATATTCACAATGGCGTTGCCCCGGAATTTAAAAGTGAGATTACATTCAATTCTTTACTAAACTTAGTTAGCGTTTGCAATACGAGTGAAAAAAAAATTATTTGGGGATTTGTGAATGAATATGATTCTTCTCTTAATCCAAAAGGTAATCCACAATTTGATTTATTAATTCAATACGCAATAAATTATTATAATGATTTTGTATTGCCTAATAAAAAATATCTTAAAATTGACAATTCAAATAAATTAATTTTTTTGAATATGAAAAAAATGCTTGAAAAAATTGATAATAAATCTTCATCTGAGGAGATACAAACAGAAATTTATGAACTAGGAAAGAAGCATAATTTTGAAAATCTAAGAGATTTTTTCAAGCTTATCTACCAAGTATTGCTAGGACAGGATCAGGGACCTAGATTGGGCTCTTTTATTAAACTTTATGGTATTGAAAAAACGATCAATTTAATTGATAATGTTATAAATGATTGTAATTAAATAATAATGTGCAAAATATTATTTTCAAAATAATAAAAAAATTTCCACCGGAGATTTCTCACAACATAACTTTAAAATTATTACAACTAAATCTTAAGCGAAAAAAATTTTTAGACAATCCTATATTGTATCAACATATCTTTGGTTACGATTTTAGTAATCCACTTGGAATGGCAGCAGGTTTCGATAAAAATGCTGAAGTTATTTCTCCTTTATTAAATTTAGGATTTGGATTTGTGGAAGCAGGCACTGTTACTCCGAAACCTCAGTATGGAAATGATAAACCTAGAATATTTCGTTTAAGTGAGGATTCATCTATCATTAATCATCTTGGCTTTAATAATAAGGGGGCTGAGTATGCAGAAAAAAAATTAAAAAAATTAAATTTAAACTCTTTATCGAAAGGCATTGTTGGAATTAATATTGGAAAAAATAAAAATTCATTGAATTATATTGACGATTATAGTTATTGTTTGGAAAAGTTAGGTCCTCATGCTCATTATGTTACAATTAACATCTCTTCCCCCAACACACCTGGTTTAAGGGATATTCAAAATAGAGGGCAGATTGAAAAACTTGTAGAAGAGCTAAAAGTTAAAAAAAATAAATTATCTACATTGGAGAATACTCCGATCTTTTTAAAGATATCACCTGATTTAAATGAAGAGCAAATTAGAGACATTGCCTTGATGAGCTTAGCAAACAATATCGACGGATTAGTTTTAAGTAATTCCACCTTAGATAGACCTGCAACTCTTAGGTCAGGTTTCAAGAATGAGCTTGGAGGTTTAAGCGGTAAACCATTATTTTTAAAATCCACTTTGATTTTAAAAAAATTCTATAAACTCACAAATGGTCAAATTCCTTTAATTGGGGTAGGGGGTATAAGTAATGGGCTTGAGTGTTATGAGAAAATTAAATCAGGAGCATCCTTGGTGCAGTTATATTCAGCTATTACTTATGAAGGTCCATCTGTTATTAAAAAAATTTTGTCAGACTTAGTTAATTTATTAAAAACAGATGGCTACAATAATATCAAAGAAGCTATAGGGAAAGATGTATGAGTGTAGTTAAAAATATTTCTGGGTTGAAAGAGATATTTCAAAACTATGATACTTTTATTTTAGATCAATGGGGAGTTATGCACGATGGATATAATGGATATCCAGAAGCTATTAAGTGTATTCACAACCTTGCAGCTAATAAAAAAAAATTAATTATTATCTCCAATTCCTCCAAAAAAAGTAAATCTACCTCTGAGCGTTTGCCATCATTAGGTTTTAATCAAAATCAATTTGCAGAAATTATTACTAGTGGGGAAATGGTTTGGAAAAATTTGATTGATGAAGCTTTTGTGAAAGATAAAAAATTGGGAAAAAATTGTTTTCATATTTTTGATAAAAATAAAGAAGATGGCGTAAATTTTACGAAGGGTTTAGAAAAATTTAATTTTGTTAGTAAAATTGATAGTGCAGATTTTATTTTAGGGTGTACTCCTTTTTTTAATTTACGTGTTATTGATTATATCCCATTATTATCTGAGGCGATAAAAAAGAATCTACCTTTTGTTTGCGCTAATCCGGACTTTGATACTGTGGAAAGCAATTCAGGAAAATTAATTATTTGTATGGGAACAATAGCTGCTCTTTATGAGAACATGGGAGGAAAAATTATTATTTTAGGGAAGCCAAGCAAAGAAATATACACAGAGTCTACAAAGGCTATCCCAAATATTGATAAATCTAAAATTTTAGCAATAGGTGATTCTCTTAGTCACGATATAAAGGGTGCAATAGATTTTGGAATTGATAATTTATTAATAACTTCCACAGGTATTCATCAGAAATTTTTTGATAAATTAAAGCCAATTTGGGAATCAGATACAAATACTTTGAAAAATTTAGACATTAAGCCAACTTTTATATGCTCAGATTTTAAATTTTAGCATAACTCCCTTGACAAAAAAAAATTTATAAATACTAACGTTTTTATTATGGCAATGAAATGTGAATTAACAGGTAAAATGTATCAAAGTGGGAATAATGTAAGTCATGCAAAAAACCGCACGAAAAGAAGATTTCTTCCAAACTTGCAAAACATCTCTTTTTTAAGTGAGAAGTTAGGAAAAGCAATACAGTTAAGAGTAGCTACTAGTACAATTAGAACTGTTGAAAAAAAAGGTGGCCTCGATGAATTTCTCTTAAATACATCTAATACTAAGTTACCTCTTGAAGCTCTTAAATTAAAAAAACTTATAATATCTAAAAACAACTAACAGTTTCAGTTTTGGATATTTTAATAGGTTTCTCAAAGCTTTTTGTATTTGATTTTTCTGGATTTGTATATTCATTAAATCAGACTCCTATTTTTTTTACTTGGTTGGTTTTTCTTATTTTTTGCCTTTGCACAATTTTAATTTTTTTAAAATTATTCGGAGAAGTAGGCATGTATATGTACACTGTAATTTCAATAATAGGCGCGAATATACAAGTATTAAAAATTGTAGATTTTCCTTTTTTTAACAACCCAATTGCACTTGGAACAATATTATTTTCAACAACATTTCTAGCTACCGACATATTATCAGAACATTATGGAGCAAAGATAGCAAGGAAAAATATTTTAATAGGCTTCTCTAGCTTTCTAGTAATGACTATTTTTATGCTTTTTACTATGGGTTTTACGCCTCTTGATACTGCTAGATCTGGAGAGGAATACTCATGGGCATTATCAACTCAAGATAACTTATTGGGAATATTTCTTCCCTTCCCAGTATTTTTCGCCGCTAGTATGATTGCTTATTTATTCAGTCAGTATTTTGATGTTTGGTTTTATGAAAAAATATCTAAAATTACAAAAAAAAATTATTTATGGTTGCGTAATAATATTTCTACAATGATCTCTGCTTTATTAGATAATACAGTTTTTAGTTTATTTGCATGGATAATATTTAATCCTGACCCTTTAGATTTCAATACTGTTTTATTCACTTTTATACTTGGCACATATATTTTAAGAATAATTATAGCTATTTTAGATACTCCCTTTATATATTTGGCAAAATATTTTTTACCAAATAAAATAAATGAATAAATTTAATTGGCAAGTTAATAAAACTTCTAAATTATCAAGGGCAAGAGTGGGGATCATTTCAACGCCTCATGGAAAAATAAATACCCCTGCGTTTATCTTTTGTGGAACTAAAGCCTCTTTAAAATCCTATAGTACTTTTGATGCCAAAAAAAATAATACGCAAATTATTTTATCTAATACCTATCATTTAATGTTGCAACCAGGCAGTAAGATTATTGCTAAACACGGTGGTTTGCATAACTTTATGAATTGGGACGGACCTATGCTAACAGATAGTGGTGGTTTTCAAATATTTTCCTTAGGATATGGATCTGTTGCTGACGAAATAAAAGGTAAGGGAAATTTAAAAAATAGAAACAAATCTCTTCTGAATATTTCAGAGGAGGGAGCCTTATTTAAATCATATGTTGACGGTAGAAATTATTTACTATCTCCCGAAAAATCAATTGATATCCAGAGAGATATAGGAGCTGATTTAATTCTTGTTTTTGATGAGTGCACCCCGTTTCATGTTAATAAATCTTATACGGCAAAATCTATGGAGAGAAGTCATAGATGGTCAACTCGCTCAATTAACAGTTTTGAAAGAAAAAATATTTATTTTTCAAATCATGGTTCAGCTGGTTCGCAGGCTCTCTATGGAATTATACAGGGAGGAATACATGAAGATCTTAGAGATGAAAGTATTGATTTTAATCTAAATTCTAAAAGTTTTTTTGGATTAGCTATTGGCGGAAGTTTAGGATCCTCAAAAGAAGAAATGTATAAAGTTGTTAAATATACATCTTCAAAATTAAATAATCATCATCCTGTGCACTTATTAGGAATTGGAGATCCAGCAGATATATGGAATTTAGTTAGATGGGGGATTGATACTTTTGATTGTGTGAGCCCAACGCGTCTTGCACGTCATGGAGCTGCATTAGTTAAAAGTCGCAAAGGTAAAATTAATCTTAAAAATTCTGAATTTAAAAATAAAATCGAACCTATTGATAAAACTTGTGGGTGTATAACGTGTAAAAATTATACTGTATCCTATCTGCATCATCTCTTGAAGTCTGAAGAATTATTAGTTTTAACTTTAATAACAGGCCATAATATTCATTTTATGAATTCTTTAATGAAGTATATTAGAGAGAGTATAAACAAAGATAACTTTGAAGAGGCTGAAAATAATTGGTATTTAGATTAGATTTTTTTCTTTGTAGTAAGAATGTTGGAAAGTTCATTTAGCAAAACTTCCCCCAATTGATCAACGTCCATAATTGTAACAGCTTTCTTGTAATATCTTGACACGTCGTGACCAATACCTATCGCTATTAAATCAATGTCAGTTTTGTTCTCTATGTTAATAATCGTTTCTCTTAAATTTTTTTCTAAGTAGTTACCCGGATTAACTGAAAGTGTAGAATCATCCACAGGTGCACCGTCACTAATTACAATCAGAACCTTTCTCTTTTCTTGCCTTATGATTAATCTATTAAAAGCCCATGAAAGAGCCTCACCATCTACATTTTCTTTTAATATTCCTTCACGCAATAATAGCCCAAGGTTTTTTCTAGATCGCCTCCATGGAGCGTCACCAGATTTATAAATTATATGACGCAAATCATTTAATCTTCCAGGATTGCTAGGTTTTCCATTTTCAATCCATTTCTCTCGCGATTTACCTCCCTTCCAGGCCTTAGTAGTAAAACCCAATATTTCGGTTTTAATGAAGCATCTCTCAAGAGTTCTCGCCAATATATCGGAGCATAGTGCTGCAACTGTAATGGGGCGTCCACGCATTGATCCCGAATTATCAATGAGAAGGGAAACAATAGTATCTTTAAATTCAATATTTTTTTCTTTTTTAAAAGATAATTTATGAGTAGGATTAATAATAATTTTTGCTAAGCGTGTAGTATCTAAATAACCTTCCTCTAAGTTAAATTCCCATTGTCTATTTTGTTGAGCTTGGAGTTTTCTTTGTAATCGATTGGCTATCTTAGCAATTAGAGGTTTAAAATTAAAAACTTGCTGATCTAAAGATAGTCTTAATCGATCTAATTCCTTTAAATCACATAAATCTTCAGCCTTGATAATCTCATCATATTTATTAGTATAAGACTTGTAATCTTTTAATTTATCCAATGATTCAATTTTAGGGAAATAATCTAGTTCATTCTCTTGACTATCATCCCCCATTTCTTTCTCACCTTCCGATGAAGCAGATAATTGTGTATCGGGTGTTGATGCATCTTTGTCAAAATCTTGATCCAATCCTTTATCTTGATCATTTGATGGATTATCTTGATTAGTAACATCATTATCTTTAGAATCATCTTCATTATCGTTATTATTTTTATCCTCATTTTTTGCGTTATATTCAAAGTAGCCTAGCTCTTTCAAAATTGATTGCAATTGGTCGGCAAAATTTTCTTGATTTGAAATATTATTTTTTAAATTTGCAAAAAATTCATTATACTTTGTGCCTAGTTGATTTTGGATTATTTTCTTGAATTGATTAAATTTTCCATGTAGTTTTTCGCCTGTGAATTCACTGTAACTAACATATCTAAATGCATTAATTATTTCTTTAGAATTATTTTTAGACATATTTTTATTTCGTAAATCTAATTCATGCTTATTAAGAATATTAGATTTTATACCTTTGAAGATATTTGATCCTTGAGTTTCAATTCGAGACTGTTCAAAAGCATTAAAAATATCATTGGAAATATTATTTTGACTTAAATATTTTTCATGAATATTTTTTTTGTGAAATCTCACTTCTAAGGCCATTACATCAGCTTCTGCTCGAATATAATTAAGATTTTCTCTAATAGATTTTAAATTAGGCTCAATTAAATTGACTATATGGCCATTAATAGAAGAAGATTCTGTAACAAAATTAACTTCAATTAGATCTGATTTTCCTATTGATTTTACGGTTGCGGATAAAGATTTTTTAAATTGTTCAAGAAATTCTTCATTCTTCAACATTAGCAACCTTGGCGTCTGACATATCTATCCCAAAAGATCTTTGAAAATATTCTTCAATTATTGATCTTTCTAACTCATCACATCTATTTAAAAAAGAAAGTTTAAATGAATATTCTAGATCATTAAACAATAAAAAATTTTCAGCCCAAGTAATTACCGTTCTTGGACTCATTACAGTAGATATGTCTCCATTAATAAAACCAGATCTTGTTAAATCTGCTGTGCTTACCATGGAACTAATAATTTCTTTCCCTTTTTTTGTGTCAAGTTCACCTACCTTACTTAAAACAATTTTTTCTTCCTTAGAATTTTCTAGATAGTTTAAAGATGAAACAATACTCCATCTATCCATTTGACCTTGATTGATTTGTTGAGTTCCATGATAAAGTCCTGAAGTGTCACCTAGCCCAACAGTATTAGCAGTTGCAAATAGACGAAAATAATTATTTGGATTTATTACTCTAGACTGATCAAGAAGTGTTAATTTTCCATTAGTTTCTAATATTCTTTGTATTACAAACATTACATCAGGTCGTCCAGCGTCATACTCATCAAAAACAATGGCTACAGGGTTTTGATAGGCCCATGGAAGTATACCATCTTGAAATTCAGTTATTTGTTTTCCATCTTTTAAAACGATAGCATCTTTACCTATTAAATCTATACGACTGATATGACTGTCAAGATTAATACGTACACATGGCCAATTTAATCTAGCTGCAACCTGTTCAATATGGGTAGATTTTCCCGTACCATGATATCCTTGTATTAGAACTCTTCTATTGTTTGAGAAACCAGCCAGTATTGATTTAGTTGTATCGGGATCAAATTTATAGTTTTTATCGATTGTAGGAACATAATCATTTGATGATTTAAATCCGAAAACTTTAAAAGCACATTCAATCCCAAACACTTCTTTAGTATTTACTTTACGATCAGGGATTGATTCAAATTTATTATTTTTATTACGGTTTTCCATTTTTTAAAAATTTTTTTAATAATATTTTGTATGCTTCTGCTATTTCCTTAAATTTTTTTTCAGACTCTTTATTATTAGCATTTACATCAGGATGAAAAATTTTCACTAGTTTTTTATATTTTTTTTTGATTTCATCCACTGAAATTGGAATTTTAAGATCTAAAACCTTTAAACTGCTAATTTCAATATTTGATAGATTTTCATCAATTAGCTTATTTTTTAAAAAATCCCTAATCTCTTTTTCTTTTTCAAACAAACTAGAGTCACTTGCTAAAAAATCGTTTAGTTTTTCTGTTATATTTTTAGGATTTCCTTTTAATGGCCAAGACGGTCTATCCCACACAGTATCTTTTCTCATAGATGATTCAATTTGATCTATGCTTAAACCTCGGTAAAAATCCCAAGATTTGTTATATTCTTGAATATGCTTGAGACAAAAAAAATAATATTGATTTAAGTTTGATCGTGATTTCGGAGCTTTATACTCACCCTTATCCTTGCAACTCGTATTATCGCATATTTTTAAAGTGTATTTTTCCCATGAAAGGTTTTTTTTAAATGTATTATATTTAAATTTAGTCATATAATTAATATATAATATAAATTATGAATCGAAAGAAAAGAATTGAATCCATCTTATTAAATAATTTTAAAGATTGTGAGATATCAATTATCGATAACTCGATGAATCATAAGGGTCATAATAATTTTAATGGTCAGCAAGAATCTCATTTTCAAATTATTTTAAATAAAAATTTATCATTTAAAGAAAGTACACTTTCTACCCATAGAAAAATTAATAATTTGTTGAAGGATGAGTTTCTTAGTGGATTGCATGCATTAGAAATCAAGACTATATAATTTAACTAATTTTTTGTTATTTCTAAGTGAAGTATTTGTTTTCTCGAATGCGATGTAACTTTGTAGGAGAAATATTGATCTCTTATTGTTTCTCCATATAAGGGAATTTTTTTTGATAAATCCATTACATAGCCGCCTATTGTTGATGATTCACTTTCTGGCAACTCCAATTGAAACTCACGAAATAAATCTTTAATATTTTGGTTTCCATCAGCAATAATACTACCTTGATTATTTATTATAAATTTTTTTTGGGGGATATCTATTTCATCTACAATTTCACCAACAATTTCTTCAATTATATCCTCTAATGAAATTAGTCCCAATAGCTCACCATACTCATCTATAACAAATGCCAAGTGTTCTTTTCTTTTTTTAAATTCAACTAATTGGTCTAAAAGATTTGTTGATGCTGGAATAAACCAGGGTTTACTCATTTTATTTAAAATATTTTGTCTATCATTATTAGAGTTTTTTATATCTATATCTAAAGTTCTTATATTTAAAAGACCAATGATGTTTTCAGGATTGTTTTTCCACAAAGGTATTCTAGTAAATCTAGATAAATTAATTTTTTTGATTAGATCGCTTAAAGATATTTCCGTATTTATTGAATAAATATTTTTACGATGAGTAAATACCTCCTCAACTGTTGTATCATTTAAAGTTAAAATACTCTGAAGCATTTCCTTTTCATGCTCAGAGTCGGGATTAGAGGTTTTGTAAAGATCGATTACCCCATGCAATTCCTCCTCAGATTGTTCATCTGATAATCTTCGATCTTTAAAATCAATATTTCCCAAAAGAAAATCAACTATAATGTTAATGAGATAAACAAAAGGGGATAAAATTTTACTCAGGTAATAAATGAAGGGGCCTATAAATAAGGCTGTCCTAGTAGGTTTTTTAATAGCATAAGTCTTAGGAAGAACTTCTGCGAATACTACTAATAAAAATGTCATAAGTAAGGTTGAATAAAAAATCCCAGTGACACCAAATAAATCATAAAAAAAAGCTGTAGCTAAGGAGGAGGCTAAGATGTTGACCAAGTTATTTGACAGCAACAGTGAAGAGATAGCGCTATCTTTACGATCAATAATTTTTTTTAAATATTCAGCTTTCTTAATCCCTTTTTTAATTTTTGATACAATTCTAGCCTTTGAAGTTGCAGTAATAGCCGTCTCTGAACCTGATAAAAATCCTGAAATTAATATCAATATAAGAACTATACATAACAAAAATAGATTAAATACATTCATGAATTAATTAATTTAGTAATTTTTTAATTTCTTGCTTATCTAATCCTCGTTTAAAATATCCTTTTCCAATTCCTTTTAATAAAATTAGATTAATTTTATCGTTTGAATTTTTCTTATCAGATAGCATTAGCTTATAAAGTAAGTCGTCTTTAATTCTTTTGTCAGTATAAGGAAGTTTAACTTTTTTTAGATGCAATACCAAACCATCATACTCTTGTACTGTAATTAAATTCAATTTATTTGCTACTTTAGTAGCTAAAGCCATACCTATAGAAACTGCCTCTCCATGAGATAGTTTGTTGTTGTATTTATTCATTAATTCTAAAGCATGTCCAAAGGTATGGCCAAAATTAAGCATTGCTCTTGAAGAATCGTTGATTAATTTTTCTTTTTCATCATTCTGAACAAAAAAAGCTTTAATTTTTATGCTTCTTGTAATAGCTTTATTAATAAATTTAGAATTAAGATTTATCACATGGCTAGAATTAGCATTTAACCATTTATAAAAAACCTTATCTTTTATAAGGGCATGTTTTAAAATTTCTGAGTATCCGGATCTTATCTCTCTTTTAGATAGGGTTAATAATGCAGATGGATCTACAATGACTAAGTCAGGCTGAAAAAACGTACCAATTAAATTTTTACCAAATGAGGTATTGATCCCATTTTTGCCCCCTATTGAACTATCTACCTGTGCGAGAAGAGTTGTAGGTATTAATATAAATCTAACCCCTCTCAATATTGTACTAGCAATAAAGCCAGATAAATCACCTATAGTTCCTCCACCTATAGCAATTATAGTTGATGAGCGATCAATTTTAAGCTTTAATAATCTCGAGCTTATTTCAGTAAAATAATTAATAGATTTAATTTTTTCTCCCGAATTGATTCCTATGATATTTATGTTTTTCTTGTTTGGTAAGTTTGCAATTAGATATTTTACTTTATTATCAATGATAATAAATATTTTTTCACCCTGCTTTGCTTCTCTAATAATGCTATGTAAGATAGATTTATCTTCTACAATAACATTGTATTTATTAGTATTAGTATTAGTGTTAATTTTTATTATTTGCTTCATTTAATTTATTATATTTTTCCAAAAAAAGTGCTAACACATCAATCGTATTCCCAGAACTTTTTATCTGTATATCAGCTAATAAGTAATATTTTCGCCTAATGATATCTAGTTCTTTAATTTTATCCTCAATATTAATATTTAAATTTAACAAGAGCGGTCTTTTTTTATTTTTTTTCAATCGCTGAGTTAACACGGATATATCTACATCAAGGAATAACGTTGTAAATTTTTTATTCAATAAATTTCTTATTTTGCTACTTATTATGGAACCGCCGCCTAAAGACAAGACAAATTTAGTATTATTTTTTAGTTCTAATATAGCTTCCTCTTCAATTTTTCTAAATTTAATTTCTCCTTCATTTTTAAAAATATGATTAATTGTACTTTCTGTTTTCTTAGTTATTAATTTGTCGCTATCAATATGTGGTATTTTAAACTTTTTGGCTATCAGTTTTCCAAGCAAGGTCTTCCCTGACCCCATGTGACCTATCAAAGCTATACTTTTGTTGACATAATTCTTATAATTTTTTAGTATATTTGGGTCTTTCATATTTGTGACAATATTTTAAATCATTAGAAAAGACTTAAAAAAAAATTAATTATCTATAAGAGAGTCTTTTTATCACTAAATACTAAAACTTGCATGAAAAATTTTTATTATATATTATTTCCTTTAATAATTTTCATTTTTATTATTATAATAATGTATTTTGTACACATCCCTTCTCCAATGAAATTAATCACGGAAGATTATAAACTGAGCATTAAATGAATAGATTTTTACTTATTTTTTTATGTATATTAATTAATCTTAGTTTTGAGGAAAAAGAAGCAAAGGCTGAGACCGTTATCAAATTGCATAAGTCTCCCGATCAATTGATTAATGAAAGCCTCAATTTAAATTTAGAGATAGATTCCGAAAACGGAGATTTGATAATTATTGAAGAAGAAGTTAACATTCAAGTGGATGTAATTGAAGAAGAAGTTAACATTCAAGTGGATGCAAATGATGATGCAAAAAAAAATATGGCGCTAACCTCTGAAGAAGATC
>Ga0114999_10006490_pt1 | contig 13459 bp, 11 predicted proteins | sample ArcticOcean_MG_C_3_FD_89820 | JGI IMG/M metagenome (GOLD analysis project Ga0114999, IMG submission 89820) | Marine microbial communities from western Arctic Ocean - ArcticOcean_MG_CB8_126 | ecosystem: Environmental > Aquatic > Marine > Oceanic | place: Arctic Ocean: Canada Basin | collected...
GTTGTTGGAGGTGGCTCGTGTAATAAGAATTTTTGTGACCTTACAACCGTCGCTGGTGGCTGCTGTAACGTAGGGTGTGGTACTAACTCTGTTGTTGGAGGTGGCTCGTGTAACGTTACAACTGGTATATGCTCTACAATCGCAGGTGGATTTAGTGGATGTAGTATTGGACAGTTCGGTACAGTTGCCGGTGGTTCGTGTAACGCTGCTTGTGGAAATTGCTCAACTGTTGCTGGAGGAACTGCAAATAAAGCGTGTGGTCATAATTCATTTATAGGTGGCGGGTGTACTAACACCGCTACAGGCTCCGGAGCTTATGTTGGCGGCGGGTGTCAAAATCAAGCTACTTGTAATAGTGGTGCTGTCGTAGGTGGTGTATCTAACACTGCATGCGGTTTAAGTTCTTTTGTTGGTGGTGGTCATAGCAACGTAGGTTGTGGTCAAGGATCTACTATTGGTGGTGGTGATACAAACTGCACGGTAGGTAACCATGGATTTGTTGGTGGTGGTCAATTTAATTGCGCATGCGGTGCATGTAGTGTTATTGTAGGTGGTGTGTGTAATTGCACTAGTGCGGCTGATACAATTATTGTAGGAGGGCGCTGTAATCAATCTACATGTGAATCGTTTGTAGGCGGTGGTTGTAAGAATTGCGCTAATGGTCAAAGCACTTTTGTAGGAGGTGGTACATGTAATACAGCGACTGGTGCATGTGCTACAATTTTAGCTGGTAGCTGCGGTACAGCTTCTGGTACTGACTCAATCGTAGGAGCAGGTAAATGTAATACAGCATCTGCGAATTTTGCGACAGTTGTGGGTGGTTGTAATAATACCGCTGCAGGAGCAAGAGCTCTCGTTGTAGGTGGTCAATGTAATAGCGCCTGTCAGACAGATTCTATAGTTGTTGGTGGGTGCTGTAATATAGCTTATTGTGCCGGTGGTTTAGTTGGTGCAGGACAAGATAATAAAGCATGCGGTGCGCATTCTTCTATTGTAGGGGGATGTGTTAATAGAATTTGTGGTGCTACTAGTTGTAATAGTACTATAGCGGGTGGTTTAAGTGGTTGCATAACTGGTAGATTTAACTTTGTTGGTGGTGGTACAGCGAATTGTATTAATAACACTGAAGGCACGGCGATAGTTAGTGGAAGTCAAAATTGCTCGTGTGCTGATAATGCATTTATTGGTGGGGGTTGTAAGAATTTAGCGGATGGTAGTTCATGTTCTAGTTTTGTCGGTGGTGGTTGCTCTAATAGGATTATAAACTCTGCTGATTCCATACTTATAGGTGGTAACAGTAATTGTGTGACCGGGTCAAGTTGCGCATATATTGGTGGTGGGGGTTCAAACTGTGCGTCAGGTGCTGGTAGCAGTGTAATTGTTGGTGGATTTTTAAATAAGACACTCGGCTCATGTGCTGCTGTAGTAGGTGGTGTGTGTAATCATGCATGTGTTTCTTTAGCTATGATTGGTGGTGGTGAAGATAACGTAGCTAATGCTGCATGCACTTTTATCGGAGGTGGTAGATCAAATTGTGCTGCAGGGATTTTAGGATTTGTTGGTGGTGGTACTACTAACAAAGCTTGTGCATGCGCTGCAGTTACTGGTGGTCAATCAAACTTCGCGTTGTCTGCACACTCCTTTGTAGGAGGTGGTGCTACTAATTGCGCTGGAGGTAGCTGCGGTGTAATTGTAGGAGGGTCAACAAACACACTCTCTGGTGCTCATGCCTTTATTGGCGGTGGGCATAATAATGTAATATGTGCTGGTCACCATAATTCACAAGTATTAGGATCTCAAATTACTACAGTGTCAGCAAATATGCTGCATGCAGGTATGCTATCCCTAAGTGGTATACCCACATCTGAACCCGGCGTAGGCGGCGTGGTGTGGGCTGACAGTGGTACTTTAAAGATATCACAATGCCCATAAGGTAGATTTCTCAAATTCCTTGCATATATAATATATATATGGCAAGTACTATTTTTAATATTGAAGGAGGGCTCGGTAAGCATATTGCTTCTACTGCTGTTATTAAGGCATATAAAAAACAGCATAAAGATAGAAAAATTATCGTTGTTGGAGCCTGGCCGGAAGTGTTTTTAAGGAATAATGATATTGCTCGATTTTATAGACAGGGTAATGTACCTTACTTCTATGAAGACTTTATCTTTAATAAAAAAGATCTCGAGATCTTTGCTCAAGACCCATATAGACAAAAAAATCATATTACTAAAAAAACACATCTTATTAAAACTTGGTGTGATATGATAGGTGTAAAATATAATCACGAACCCTTAGAGTTAAATTTTAATATAAGAGAGCTAGAAGAAGCTAACACAACTATACATCAACTATTGGAACCAGTTAGAAGTAATGGCAAACCACTTCTTATCTTTCAACCGTTTGGAGGCCCAGGGCCACCAGCTCAACAAAACAATTATTCTTGGACGAGAGATTTACACCCAAATGTAGCTCAGCACATTGTCGATCAACTGAAAGACAAATATAATATATTACACATCTGTTATGAGTTTCACCCTACGTTAAATAATGTAATTAGATTCCATAATGTTATCTCTAAGAAAGTATTATGTGCGATGCTTCATTCCTCACAAAAGAGACTATTTGTAGACTCTTCTTTACAGCATGCTGCAGCAGCTATGAATCTACCATCCACTGTTGTATGGGTTGCTACACAGCATAAAATATTTGGCTACGGTCTTCATGATAATATTGAACCTCAGAGTCAAAATCTAAAAGGTACAGTTGACTCATACTTGTATGATTACAGCTTTAATGGAGTTACTCATGAATGCCCTTATAATGACGTCAACAAGATCCATAAGATTGATGACATTATTGCATCTGTAAATAAGAGCTAGTAATAAGAACCGTATATATCGGTATCATTTACATCCATATTAAACACGTCATTTTGAGAACTATCATCAATGTCGTATGGATCTTCTACTGTTGGATATGTCTTACCATCTGATGTAAGCTGATTTGCAAGTGTTGTTGAGAGGGTACCACTAAATGAATTATCATATATTTGCTCATTAACCGGTTCACTTGACAATCCACTCTGAAATGTAAAGTCTAGTCGCTTACCTCTAAGTCTATAAACATAATGACCGAGAGCAGGATTAAGAATAGACATGTCTTGGTCCATGCGCTCAGTAATTTCATACTTTACCGAGCCCCTACCATTTGGACGATCACATCCCAACACCTTTAAGTCTATAACATCACCAGCTTTTGGTTCTATTGATTGACCCACAGCTTCATAATCGAAATACGCACTTGCTGCTGTTGCAAATGTACTAATGTGAACAAAAGCAGTAAAATCATCTCCAGGATCAAACCCAAACTTAGTTAAAGCGAGAGCATCATCTGATAGCTCTATGTACATCTGCACTCCTGTTAATGGTCCTTGAAATTGTGATGTTGTCGATGAGCCAAAATCGGTACCGTATAACAAATCTGCAGCTGATAAATTAAAAGTGTTAATATAATAATCTACTGGTAGTCCAAAGTTATTAATTAGATCGTTAAATGCTTGATCAAATACTAATTGCTCCGCTTGCAAGTTAGCAGGATTTACTAACTTACCACATGCAGGTATCATAGTTGCAGCCAATACTTCAGATGGCGTACAATTTAGTCTATTTTCATTACATGGAGGGGATGACGGCATTTTACTTCTACTTTAACTTTAATATACCACAATGTGTACCTTCTTCATCTTCGTACATTTCAACCTCAACACCAGAATTACCGAGGGTTTTGGCAATACCTGAATTAAAATCCACCTCATACATATCTAATGTATTATGTAGAGGCATGCCCATCAGCTTAATTTGATGAGCGCCTCCATTTACTAAATTTGAAACATGAGGACATTTATGTTGATAATCTTGTTTAATTGAATTTAAATGCTTCTTATTAAGACCTACTCTATTAGGATCTTTACCATTCCGTATTTTTGGATTCATTATAGGATTTCCTTGAAAGTATTCGAGGAACGACGTACTACCCTCGCTATAAATTTTATCATATGAGCTAGCTATTAAATCGATAAGGTCACCTATAGCACTACCATTACGTAAAACCTTAAAGGCTAAATTCTCTACACTAAACTCACCTTCACGAGCTAACCCTCGTCTTCTCATTTTACCTATCTTTTCTTTAAGCCGCTGCGCTCTGACATGCAGCTCTCTTGCATCTTCTTTCTCAACCTCACTAAGTTTTTCTTTTAAAATTTCTACATCTCTCTGAATAGCTTTAGCTTTTTTATATACATCCCGCTCATCAATAGTTGGGTTATCATACATAGGCTCTGTTATCCAGCTATCATTCTTTAATGAATATAAACCAGATGCTATATGTGGCTCATCTTTATCTTGAATATACATTTCCACATCATGAGCTCTTAAAGTTATATTATGTCGTAGATTCCAAATAAAGCGTTGACCATCTAACGCTAATTTTACAAGATCTTCATCATCATTGATATCATCTAAATCTATCAACACGTGGACATCTAAATCAGAGTATCGATTGTAGTTAAAGTTGCTATTACTACCTGTTAGTGTAATATCATATATTTTTATACCATCTAAGTCTAAATTAGTAATAAAATCTTTGGTAATAGACAATAGCTTATCACGCACGCTCGGATCAAATTTTTTATCCTCCGACCAAAACTTTTTATTAAGAGTTTTGTTATAGAACTTCACGTATATATTTATTAAAAAAGCCCGTTGAGAGTAAACTCAACGGGCTTTTAATTTCGTTATTTGAAAAATCGCTTAAGCTCCTGGAATTGATCCGAGCTTAATATTGCCAACTTTGTTGTTTTTACCGTAGTCAATCTCTTTGCTAAGAGTTGATCCAGCATCGACTCCGTATCCACCGCCATCTTTCATTACTGGTCCCCCAGCTGGGCGAAGTTTACCAACTCTATTCTTTTTACCGTAGTTAATCTCTTTGCTAAGAGTTGATCCAGCATCGACTCCGTATCCACCGCCATCTTTCATAGCTGCTTCTTCGTCTTCTTCTGGAACTTCTTCATCCTGATCTTCCTCGTTTTCTTCAATTTCGGTATCAGTAACATCAGTAATATCGACATCGATGTCAACCTCTGTCTCCTGCTGAGCGATTGCTGTGGTTAAAATGTCAGAAAGGGTTTGAGCTAGCTCACCGGGAATTGACACTGTGACTTCTTCGGGAACCTCATCAGTTTCAATGCCAAGAGCTTCAATTTCTTCTGTATCAGTAAATGTTTCTGTTTCTTCAAAATCTTCAGAAACCATTACCTTGTTATAGAGTTTATCAAATACGGATTTTTTGGCCATAAAATTATTTAGGCTTCTACGGGCGTTTTTCTCGTGTTCTGATAAAATTTCTTCATCTTCTTCCGGATTAGGGTTTGGATGGTGGCTCTTACCGCATTTTTTACAAGGATCCACACCGCACTCACCTTCACAATCACACTCTTCCTCTTCTTCGTCTTCTTCACCTACATTACCTATCAACGCATCATTACCTGTAGGTAATGGCTCATCACACCCTATACCAGGGTCATTCCCATCACCATAAGTATATCCTTTAATATTATAAATGTTATTATTTTTGTCCTTATCAGAAAGTTTTGTTATATCTACCTTAGCAGGTCTAAAGCCTCCTTCTTCTTCTGGACCGCCCCCAACTAACGGGGCCTCACCTACTTCACCGACTGGTACTGTATCTTCGGTTACTACTAACCTATCCAGTACATCCCCGTAGGCTTTTCCTAATGAATTAAAATCGCTTTTTCTAGACATGTAATTATTTATAGCTCCTATTAAATATTTCCGTGGCTACACAAAATAATATGTATTATATGGGTAATAAAAACTTACCCAATGTTAACTGGAAGGATGTTTATACCAAAGAGCAGGTAAAGCATCTCAAAAAAGCTAGCCAAAATATATTATACTTTGCAGAGAATTTCTTTTTCATTGTTAACTTAGATAGAGGTCGCGAAAGAATTAAATTGTATGGTCCTCAAAAAAGATCATTACGTTTAATGCGTGATAATCGATTCTTTTGCTTATTAGCGTCTAGACAGATAGGTAAGTCGACTATGATGTCTATCTATATATTATGGCAGGCATGCTTTAATGCTGATCAGCGGATCCTCCTAGTAGCAAACAAAGAGGCTACTGCTATTGAGATCTTCCAGCGCATTCGAATGGCATATGAAGAATTACCTAATTGGTTAAAATCCCCTGTTAAAGAATATGCTAAAACATCTATGACGTTAGAAAACGGTAGTAGAATAGGTATTACAACTACTACCGGTACAGCTGCTCGTGGTCAGTCTGTTAATTGTCTTGTTATCGATGAGATGGCGTTTATTGAACCTTATTTAGTAGAAGAATTTTGGAAATCAGTTTTTCCGATTATTACTTCTTCTACAAAATCTAAGGTATTTGTTTGCTCAACAGCTAACGGCACAGATAATTTATTTTATAAGTTATATACAGAAGCTGTTGATGGGATAAATAACTGGTCTCATGATAAAATAAAATGGAGTGAGATTCCTGGTCGCGACAAAGCTTGGGCTCAAGCTACAAAAACTGCAATTGGTTCTGCTGATGCATGGCTACAAGAGTTTGAATGTGAATTTATACATTCTGGTGAATCTACTTTGGATGATGAGTTGTTTGAAGAAATGATGAGCAAAGTATCCAGCCCTAAAATTTTATTAGATGATGGTCATTATAAGATATGGGAAGAGCCGGATGATGCAAAGCTATACGTAGCGGGGGTAGATATTTCTGAAGGTGTAGGTATAGACGCGTCTGTTATCCAGATTTTAGACATAACAGACATAAAAGATATAAAGCAAGTAGCAGTCTACAGAAACAACAAAATACCCCCTTTAGAGTTTACCAGTAAATTATATGGTATTTTAAGAAACTGGGGGTCTCCCCTGGCTCTCATAGAGAGAAACAATTGTGGCGCCCAAGTAGTGGATCGGTTATCTGTTGACCTAGGATATGAAAAAGTTGTATCATATGGTAATGCTAAAGCCCACCGACGTAATGTAATGAGAGGAATGATCGCGCACACCAATACCAAATATAAAGGCGTTCTCAACATGCGCTATTTTATGAATGAGGTTAGAGTGGTTAATATTAATGAGGAGGAGACTGTAAAAGAGCTTAGAAACTTTGTACGATACACTAACGGTACCTGGAAAGCAAGATCCGGATTTCATGATGATAGGGTCATGGCGATGTTATATGCACTATTCATTTTAGAAAAGGAGATTACAGAAAGATTTTTTGAAATTATGGAGCTGGATGATATGGGCAAACCTCTTGTACTCGAGCCGATGGATTATGGTATCAGTTATTTTGAAGACCCTACTTCAATATATTTAGATAATGAGATAGTTGGTAGTAATAATCATGAAATACCAGTTGTTGTATGGGGCATGGGTGATGAGATGGATGATGAGATGAGCGATCTTGAAGCAATGGGGTACCACCTTATAGGAGAGACACCTCCAGAGAACTGGCAGGCAGGAATACCTAAACAAGTATAAATATATATATGGCTCGAAATACCGAACAGCAATCACTACTTAATAAATCAAGAGCAGATAAGTTTTTGCTGGTCTTTGATGTACCACCTATATTAAGAGACTTTGATAAAAAATTTAAACAGGACCAAACTCACTTTATTGGCGAATCAGTACAATTCTCTATTTTTGGTGCTGCTGTACCTGAAATTACAGTACCTGCTATAGAAAATAGATATGCTGGTAGCACTTTATATGTGTCTTCACATGCTAAGAATCCTTACCCACCGGTAAGTGTTAATTTTAATGTAGATAATGAGTACAAAAACTACTGGGTCATGTATAATTGGCTTAACTTATTACATGATCAATATGAAGGTACATACAATTCTCGAGAATTAAAAACAAATGATCCGGATTTTTCAGATTATCAGACTGATTTAACTATTTTTGGTAAAGATGAATTTAATAATACTAGAATAAAATTTACATATACCAAGGCGTTTCCTACTACAATTGAAGCAGTAAATTATAATTATCAAACCCCGGATGAGATTTCTTCAGGATTTACCTTTGTCTACTCACAATTACATACTGAAATCATTGATTTTTGAATTTAATTGGCTGAAATAGGATAAATAATTTTATGGCACAGCGTACGATAACCTCCCCAGGAGTAGAAATCAGAGAATCAGATCTTTCATTGACAACGCCAGCTAATGTAGGCACTAATATATACATTACAGGTTTTGCACAGCAAGGTCCTATTGACGAAGTACTTAAAATAACTTCTAAACAGGAATTAAATCAAATATTTGGTACACCAACCACTTCAGCCGAAAGATACTTCTACTATACAATAAACGAACTTTTAAATTCACCTGGTAATGTTTACGCATCCCGGCTACCATACGGTGTTGGGACAGGAGATGGATTTGGAGCTAAATATTCTGCATTAGCTTATCCGGTTACCGCAGCTACAGTAGCCGGTACTTTTCCGACTGACTTAAGTATTGGTGGTAGCTTATCCGGTACATATTTCTTAGGAGCACCTACTCATATTGAATTATCTAAAACAGAGTACCTTAGCGCTATTGATGGTACAGGATTTGATTGGTCATCCACGGGTTCAACAGCACACACCCTCACCGGTGACCTAGGTGGCAAAGGTTCAATTGGTAATTTAGGTAAAGCTGGTCTAATTGTTTTAAACAAATCACAAACAACTATTAATAACGGGTTTGAAGGGTATTATATAGGTGCTATTGATAACAGTAGTATTAACCCCGCGTCTAATTTTGAAGGTGTTAGGGGTGTTAGATCATTAAATGTAGCATTAGCTACTAATGCGCCACTTACTCAAACCACAGTTGTGCCAGATTCTACTTTAACTTTCCCTACTACGGCAAATTACAAAACAGGTAGAGGTAATAGTATATCAGAGGTAATGGAAAATCTTACTGATTATGATATTGATAATAGAACGTTTGATGATTACTTAAACATTGGAGTATTTAAATTACGTAAGTCTCTGTGGGCCACAGCTGCTACAAAACTTGATTACGTTTTAGCTGACGGAATTGTAGGATCAGTTAACTCTAGAAGAATGCAAAATAACCCTAAAGGTGGGGTTGATCAAAATATATTCCTCGAAAGGGTAGATGAAAATTCAAGAAATGTTACATTGCTTGTTAATGATTATGTTTCTGGTAGGTTGAATGGTCAAACAGGATTAAACGATGCTGGTGAGGTAAGCAAGAAGATTAGGATGTATTCCACAGATCTAGAAGCTTTAACAGCGGGTTATACTTCTGCAGAATATATACCGGCAGCTGGTACAACAGCCGGTGCTTTAACATCTCTAGCTGTAATTGGTAGCGCTGGTGGTACTGGGTTTAGAAAAAATGATTCATTGTACCCATTAGGCACTTATACTAATGCAGTTGTTACTGATAAACATATTGGTAATATACCTAATAAGATTGATAGAGCGCTTGAAGGCATTAAGAATGATGAAATCTATGATGTAGATGTTGTTGTCGAAGGTGGATTAGGAACCATTTGGTCAATCGCTTCTGCAGCAAATACAGCATATTACGATGAATTCGATAGCTCATCTGCAATTACTGCTGCAGTAAATGGATTAAGAACTTCTAATGCAATTGCAGGTACAGCATTAGCTCTTAGAAATGATTACTCAACCATCTTTAATAAGTTTGAGCAATTTGTTAAGCCACCTTATCTGGGTGGAAGCAGAGGTGATTGCATATTTATTGCTGATCCAATCAGACAAATATTTATTACTGGAGCTAATACAAAGGTCCTAGATAATAAAGATAATAATTTCCAAACATCAATATACTGGCCAATTAAACATCAGTTTGCAAATGAGAATACTTCTTATGCTGCTGTATATGGTAACTGGGCTCAAGTATACGATGGTTATTCAGGACAGCAGATATGGGTACCATTCTCAGGATTTGCTGGAGCAGCAATGGCAAGAACAGACGCTACTGACTTCCCATGGTTTGCGCCGGCAGGATTTAGTAGAGGGCTATTGCCATTTTCTAATGATATTGCAGTAAATCCAAATCAAAAGCAGCGTGATGAATTGTATAAAGCTAACATTAACCCAGTAGCGGCATTCCCTGGACAAGGGCAAGTTATATTTGGGCAAAAGACTTTAAATAAGAAGCCGAGTGCATTTGATAGAATTAATGTACGTCGATTGTTCTTAGCATTAGAACGACCAGTTAAGAAGGCTTCAAGGTTCTTCGTATTTGAGCAAAACTCTGAGTTTACAAGAACAAGAGTTGTTAATACTTTAACTCCTGTATTTGAAAGAGCTAAAAATAATGAAGGATTATACGATTATCTAATTGTGTGTGATGAGAGAAACAACACACCAACAGTAATTGATGCAAATGAGCTGGTAGTAGACATTTACCTCAAGCCTACCAGAACGGCAGAGTATATACTAGTTAACTTCTACGCAACCAGAACAGATGCTAATTTTGAGGAGCTTATATAACGACTAATTAAATAATATTATGGCAACAACAATTCAAAACTTCTTTACTAGAGCGGCCGAAAAGCAATTTTCACGAGACTTCTTATTCCGTGTTAGACAAATTGATCTAATAGGGGGTGTAAGTTTTAATGGAGATGAAGACTTAGTATACGCTCGAGCGGCAGTGTTACCTGGTAGGACTATTGAAAACCAAACTGTTAATTACTACGGGCAAGAGTTTCAATTACCTGGTAGAGCAACTTACCAAAATGCAGCTGCCTACGCTATAGAATTTTATCATGATGAAGATTGTGAGTTAAGGACAAAATTTGAAGCTGCTTCGAGAGCAGTTTTTAATAATGAGACATCAACCGGTCAATATGGTATGCCTGGTGATGAATCGGTTATTAACTTAGTTCAAATTGATAAGCAGTTGAATGATGTTCGTAACATAGAGCTAATTGGCGCTTCAATTAGAGATATAGGTGATATTGGTTATAGTATAGCTGATGGAACCGGTGAAGTGGTCAACTTCGAAGTAACTTTTGCTTATCATTTCTATAGAGACTTTAGTTAAAATAAAGTGCCGATTAAATATTAATAATGGCACATGAAGCTCTAGATTTTTTACAAGCTTATAGTAAGGATAACAAATACTTTCTATCCCACCCTTTCCTGTGGAAGGTGTCCTTTAACTATAATTTTATAACGCTACGTAGAGCTATTAATAGGGCATTGCGTAAGAGTGGTGAAAGCTGGAGAGCTATTACCTTACCTGATTTTTTTGAAAGAAATGGAAATTTACTCGCTGCGCGTGAGATAACTATACCACAAGAAACCACAATGTTTGATGACTACGGAATCGATCCATCTAGTCGAGGTGGTTTTTTACCGGCGTTTGGTGCTAATTCAAGAGAGAGTTTTTTAAGAAGAGGTATTACAATTAATTTCTTTGAAACAGATATCGATATCGAGCATACCTTTTTTAGACCTTGGATGATATCCATAGGAATAGACGGTCTTATTAACCACGATCTAAAATGTGATATTGTATTAAAACAATATGATAACCGCGGTGTAAGAAGAAAGGGATATGTGTTTGAAAGAGCTTTCCCAACAAACACAGAAGGTGCTACATATAACTATAATCCTTCTGATTTTAAAGAGAAAACAGTAACTTTTGCTTTTAAAAATTATAGACCATTATAATTAATAGTATGCAATTGTCTTTTATACTTCCTAATAAGAAGGAAGTCTTCGTAAGAGAGCTACTATTCAAAGATCTTAGAAAATTTTCATTATATCAAGATTTTACTACTACTAGTGCGCTTCAGTTCTTAGAAACCTTTATATTAACAGAGGGTCTTAATATAGTTGAAAAATTTTTAGCTTTTTTATTTTTAAGAGAAGTATGCATTGGGGATCAATTAGTTGTTGGATCAGAAAAGGGTAATGTAAATGTAGGGTTTGAGCATATAAGATCTAATATAGGCTCATTTGAAGATATATCAGAGCAAGTAGCAGTTGATGATATTGAATTTACATTAAACTATCCATCACAGTATAATTTCGGTAGTTCTGATTTCATGTTAAGTTGTATAGAGAAAATAAAAATACAAGATGAGATCGTAACTCTATCTACATTAAGTGAACAAGATGCTAAATTGGTGATGGATAAACTACCAAAAGATATTTTAAAGCATTTACAGAAATTTATACTAAAAAACAAAAACTACTTTAATATTAAGATCCTAGAAGAGCGTAAAACAATAGGTGTAGAAGAAATTAATATTAATATGCTCACTACTATGCTTCCTGCATTTATAGTAAGATTATTTAATTGTGTTAGCGATACTGATTATAGACAATTAATATTCATACTATGTAAACGAATACCTGATGTAGGTTTTTTGATTAATTCTACCTATAAAGAGCTAAATGACTTTTACGATCTTTACAAGGATGAAGTTGAGAAGCATAATCAAAACTTGAAAAATGAAAAAGCTAGCTAAATAACAATATGAGTAAAGATGTATCTAGTTTTTTATCAAAGTTGGATGAATTAAATAAAGAGGTTATAAAGGTGTACTTACCTTCTAGGGAGAAGACTATCGAAGTTAAACCGTTAACCTTAAAGCAGCAAAAAGATTTAATTTCATCAGCGTTAGATGGCCTCAAAGGAAATCTAGATTTTAATAAGACAGTAAATAGGATTATAATTAACAATACCGGAATCAGTGATTTAAAGATATATGATAAGGTACCCATTTTAATTGGCTTAAGAAAAGACTCCCTCGGGGATAAAGTACAGGTAGATGATGAAACAGTTAGTCTTACTCGAGTAATAGATAATATAAAAAATACACAATTTAAGATCGAAACAGAAGGATCAGTTAAATTTAAAAACCTAACTGTTAATTTTAAAATACCAACTCTAAAAGATGAAAACGTTTTAATAACAAAATGTGATCAAGATATTAATATTAATAAAAATGATGTGTTAAAAGAGGAAGTTGGTTTATTGTATATATTTGAGATTTTAAAATATATCGATAGCTTAATAATTGGGGAGCAGGAAGTAATATTATCTGAAATTCGAATTAACGAGAGAGTGGAGTTAGTTGAAAAGTTACCTCTAGCACTTTATAAGGGTATTTCAAAATTTATTGAAACGGTCAACAATTATACTAACGCACTACTTACTGTGGATAGTAGCACGCTGGATATAGATTCTGCGTTCTTTGATACATCTGGTGATTAAATAATAATGTGGCAGATAACACAGAGTATGAAAATATTGAATCTTTAGATGGTCTTTTATCTCGAGCTGTAGGTTCTAAAGAAGCTGACGAAAAAGCAAAAATAAAGAAGAA
>Ga0114999_10006493_pt1 | contig 13457 bp, 10 predicted proteins | sample ArcticOcean_MG_C_3_FD_89820 | JGI IMG/M metagenome (GOLD analysis project Ga0114999, IMG submission 89820) | Marine microbial communities from western Arctic Ocean - ArcticOcean_MG_CB8_126 | ecosystem: Environmental > Aquatic > Marine > Oceanic | place: Arctic Ocean: Canada Basin | collected...
CCCGTCGCCGTCGTCGGGCCAAACGAACTCAACAGATAATCGCTATAGAGGGCTAACAGATTTTTATCCATGATCAAAAAGATAAACAAAAGCCTCAAGGCTGCGTAACATCAGTGACAAAGTAGGTCGGTAGGGGCTCTTGCCGGCGGTGCTTTGTGGGGGCGGCGGCCGGGGGCAAAGGGCGGCCGGGACTCACAGCCGAGGCTGTGGGGGCGCGGAGCGGGGCAGGCCGCCCTTGGGCCTCACAAAGCACCAGAGGCAGGAGCCCCTACCGACCGTCGCCGACATTACCAAAAAAAAACCCAACACCCACCCCACCCTATTGCGCCCCCCCCCCACATTAAGCTTATTCATACCCCATGAAAAACCTCCGCCAATTTCTCAATCTGCTACGCGCCGAAAACGAACTCGTCACCGTCGACGTCCCCGTCAGCGCCGACCTCGAAATCGCCGAAATACACCGCCGCGTCATCGCCTCTAGCGGCCCTGCCCTGCTCTTCACCAACGTCGAAAACGCCGACTTCTCCTGTACCACCAACCTCTTTGGCACCCCCAAACGCGTCGACCTAGCCTTTGGCAAACGCCCAGAGCAATTTATCAAACAATTGGTACAACTCGCCCAGGACCTACCCGCCCTCTCCCCGGGCAAACTGTGGCAGCACCGCAACCTCGTACCCGATGCCCTCAAGCTCGGTATGAAAACCGTCACCCATGGCCCCATCGTCGAAGTGCGGCAAAACCCCGTTGACCTCACGCGCCTGCCCATGCTCAAGACCTGGCCCGAAGACGGCGGCGCCTTCGTCACCCTACCCCTGGTCTATACCGAACACCCCGATACCGGCCATCACAACCTGGGCATGTATCGCATTCAGCGCCACGACCAAAATACCACCGGCGTCCACTGGCAAATCCAGAAAGGCGGCGGTTTCCACTACCACGAAGCCGAAAAACACAATCACCCCCTGCCTTTGACCCTCTTCGTGGGCGGTCCGCCCGCGCTCATGCTCGCCGCCATCGCTCCCCTGCCCGAAGACATGCCCGAATTGCTCTTCGCTTCCCTCTTGCAAGGCGAGCGCCTGCGCCGCGTCAGCAACCCTTCCGGCGGCCACCCCCTTATTGCCGAAGCCGAATTCGCTATCCAGGGCATGGTCCCACCCCACATTCGCCAACCCGAAGGCCCTTTTGGCGACCACTACGGTTATTACTCGCTGCAACACGACTACCCCATCCTCCAGGTCGAAAATGTCTTCCACCGCCAGGACGCCATCTTCCCGGCCACCGTGGTCGGCAAACCACCGCAAGAGGACTTCTTTCTGGGCGATTATATCCAAGACCTCATGGCGCCTTTGAGTAAATTGGTCATGCCCTCCATCGACGCCATCTGGAGCTACGGCGAAACCGGCTACCATTCCCTGGCTTGCATCGTCGTCGAAGAGCGCTACCCGCGCGAAGCCATGAAATTCGCCTTCCGCATCCTGGGCGAAGACGGCGGCCAGCTCAACCTGACCAAATTCCTCGTCGTCATCGACGGCCATGTAGATCTGGCCGACTGCCGCCAGGTGCTCGAATACGCCCTGGCCCGCGCCCAACTCGAAACCGACCTCTTCGTCATTGCCAACCTGGCCATGGACACACTCGACTACACCGGCCCCGAGGTCAACAAAGGCAGCAAGGGCATTCTCATCGGCGTCGGCGCCGCCAAACGCGATCTACCACGCCAATTCAGCGGCACCCTGCCCGGCGGCGCCACTGCAGCGGCGCCCTACTGCGGCGGCTGCCTGGCCATATCCGGCCCCACCTACAGCGACGATCCTGCCTTTGCCCAACACCTGGCCAACGATCCGGCTGTGGCCGCCTGGCCCCTCGTCTTCCTGGTCGACGATACCGGCATCGTCGAGAGGAACATCACTTTCCTATGGAGCACCTTCACCCGCTTTGAGCCCGCCGCCGACATCTACGCCGCCGACGTGCAATTGCGCCGCCACCACCCCTGCTATACGCCCCCCATCGTCCTCGACTGCCGCATGAAACCCGGCTATCCCGACGAACTTGTCGCCGACGAGGACATTGAAAAAAAAGTGACACAGCGTTGGGGCGAATACTTTCCGCAAGGCAATGTAGAAGGGGTAGAAGACCGGCTGGGTTATACCGGATTTGCTTTAAAAGACTAACATTAATCAATCTGGAGCGAACGCATGGACGACCATCTAACTTTCGCCAGTGTCCACGACCTGGCCGCCCTCATCAAAACCAAAGAAATCTCTCCCGTTGAGCTCACCGGCCACTTTCTCGACCGCATCGAGCGCTACAACCCCGCCCTCAACGCCTACATCGCCGTCACCGCCCAGCGCGCTCTGGCCGTGGCCGCCGCCGCCGAAAGCGCCATTGTCGGCGGCCAGTACTTGGGGCCTTTGCACGGGATTCCCATCGCCCTCAAGGACCTCATCGATACTGCCGGCATCCCCACTGTCGGCGGCTCCACTTTGCTCAAAGATCGCTTGCCCACTAAGGACGCCACCATCGCCCGCCAGCTCTTCCAGGCCGGCGCCGTGCTCTTGGGCAAAACCCACCTGGTCGAATTCGCCTACGGCGGCGCCGGCATCAACCACCACTACGGCACCCCCTTAAACCCCTGGGATCTCGACACCCCCCGCCTGCCGGGCGGTTCCAGCAGCGGCTCGGCCGTAGCCGTGGCCGCCGGCCTAGCCCCGGCCGCCATGGGCAGCGACACCGGCGGCTCGGTGCGCATCCCCTCCTCTTTCTGCGGCCTGGCTGGCCTCAAGACCACCTTTGGCCGCCTGAGCAACGCCGGCCTCATCGCGCTCGACAGCAGCCTCGACTCGGCCGGTCCGATGTGCCGCACCGTGGCCGACGCCGCCCTCATCTACCAGACCTTGGCCAGTCCCGACCCGGCCGATCCCGACACCTGGAACCAACCCTGCGACAATGTGCTCGACGATCTAGACGGCGATATCTCCGGCCTGCGCCTCTCGCTGCCACGCCAATACTTCTGGGACGATGTCGACGCAGAAGTAGAAGCGGCGGTGCGCGCCAGCACCCAAATCTTTGCCAATCTGGGCGCCTACATCGACGAACTAGACCTGCCCGAACTCGACGAAATGGCCGAATTGCGCACCCATGGCAGCCTCACTGCGGTAGAGGCTTACCTCTCCCGGCGCGACGAGTTAGAAAATCAGCTCAACCAATTCGACCCCATTGTCTCGGCGCGCATGCTCGATGGCAAAACTATGATGGCTGCCGACTACTTTGATGCCAAGCGCGGCTTTGCCCAATTGCGCCCGCGCCTCTACAAAACCCTAACCTCAGTGGACGCCCTCATCACCCCCACCACCCCCTTTGCCGCTCTGCCCGTGGCCGAGGTCGACCGCGAAGCAGACTACCACCGCCTCAACGGCATGTGTCTGCGCAATACCATGGCCGTCAATCTCATGGGCCTATGCGCCGTCTCCCTGCCCTGCGGTTTTACTCGCGACGGCCTGCCCATCGGTTTGCAGATCATCGGCCACCCCCACGCCGAGGGGCTCATCCTGCGTCTGGCCCAGGCCTACGAGCAAGCTACGGAATGGCATAAAAAACATGCCGATCTCTCGACTTTAGCATGACCTCAGAGGCTTGCAAAGATTCGCCTTTGCTACTATATTTTGGTGTCCAATTCTGAAAAATACAATGAGTTAAATGCTCCCATCGTCTAGCGGTTAGGACCCTGGATTTTCATTCCAGTAACCGGAGTTCGAGTCTCCGTGGGAGCACCAATTTTTAAGGCATCGCGCCACATATATAGTTGAGAAGAGGGGCCCCAAACGGAGCCCCTCTTCTCGTTATGGCCTGGTGCTGATATCCATATAGTGATCATATGGTGCGAAATTGGATTGCAAAAATCGCTCTTGCCGGCATTAGCTTATTACTGGTGGGAGGCAGCCTCGAATGGGGGTTGCGCCTACTGCCAGAGCCCAATGCCACCCCAAACCAGGCAACAGAGGGCCAGCAAGGTTTCATGCGCGACGACTATGCCCTCCAGTGGATCCCTCAGGAAGGCACCCGGCAGCAGCGCGTCGATCCCTATGATCGCCCTTTTGTTCTGCGCATCAATGCCTCCGGCCAGCGTGGCGCCGACCTGGGACCACGCCATCCACAGCAGCGCCGCATTTTGTTTATCGGCGATTCGTTCACTATAGGCAGCAGTCTCAGAGAACAAGACCTTTTCGTCGAACAAACAGGGCGCCTGCTCAACAGCGCATTGGACAAACCCCTCCGTGTGATCAACGGAGGGGTAGATGGTTACAATACCTTCCAGGAGCTGGCCTATTATCATTACTACGGCAAGTTTCTCGAGCCCGATATCGTAGTACTATGCTTTTATGTCGGCAACGATTTTCGCGACAACGCCGTCGGCACACAGAGAGGGCGCGACCTCAACCCAGTCCTCATCCCCCAAGCGCTAACCAACCGATACAAAAACGCACCCGATCCCTTTCTCCGCGCGACCGACCGCACTCTACTGCGTGACCCCCTATCGGGAACCATCGTGCCCAAGCCGACCTGGGTCTGGCTGGATGCGTTACAAAGACAGTCGCTACTCATGCGTCTATTAGGTGCGCGCTACGCCCGAGCCAAGGGAAAGTGGACGGACGATCTGTGGCTCTTGGATCTGGAGACCCGCTACTATTTCTACGAGATCGGCTTATACCAGCGACGCGATCACCCCCTACTCAATCTAACCCAAAGTTTGACCCTTGATTGCATCGAACAGATGCGCTATGCGGTCGAGGCAGACGGCGCCGAGTTTATGGTCCTGATCCTACCGTCCCAGAACCAGGTTGATCCGGCGCACTGGCGGCAGACCTTGTCTTTGTTGGACGTGGAGGAAGAAAACCTGGGGCCGTTGTACTTGTCTCACCCGAACCAAGTGATCGGCGAATTCTGTGCCTCTCGCCAGATTGCCTACCTCGATTTGCTAGAGTCCTTCTCCACCGCCAACCGTCCCAGCGATCTCTACCTGAGCATTGTACAGGACTTGCATTTCAGCCCCACAGGACACCGGCGGGCAGCGGCCGAGATAGCGAATTTCCTGCTAACCCAAAGTATTTTCCTGACCGCTCCAGCAATCGATGATTACCGCCACGGCTTGGCTCATCTGCGCAGTGGCGACCTAACGGGGGCCGAAGTACGCCTGCGGGCCAGCATCGACAAGAACCCCGATTGGTCACCGCCGCACGTGACATTAGGGGATCTGTACCGACAAATGGGCCGAAGACACCAGTCGGAGAAAATGTACCAAAGTGCCCTCCGCATAGACCCTCTGTCACTCAAGACACTGGAAGGTCTGGGGCAATTGATGCTGGCCAGCGGCGACACCAGCGCTGCCATAAAGCTGTATACAGAGGCGTTGGAAGTCCGACCCGGATGGCTACCTTTCTACCTACAATTGCGCGATCTATATCTATCTGGCAAAAAGCGGCAAGAGGCGGAAAGGATAACCCACCGGTTCAAAACCCTGGTCAATGCCGACGGGAGGGCAAAGGGCTATTGGTCGGTCGATTATGATTTCAGAGCCGAAACCTACAAAAATAAAGGCGATTTGAATAAAGCCATAGAAACATACGAGCACGCCCTAGAAATTTATGCCCATAACAGTGGAACATGGAACAATCTCGGTGAGACGCTATTTAAAACCGGACAAATGGCGCGTGCCGAAGAGATTTTTTTACATAGTGTCTCACTCGCTCCCGAACTGCCCGAACCCTACAATAACCTGGGCAATATCTACAGCAAACGTCGGCAGTGGGACCAGGCCGTCGCCATGTATCAAAAAGCCCTGGAACGAAGCGAAAGTAAAGCGCCCATATTGAGCAACCTCGGGGATACGTATCTGGACATGGGCGAATGGGCACTGGCTGGTGAGACCTTCGAACAGGCGCTGGTCTTAGAACCAGACAATGCCATCTTCCACTACTATCGCGGCCGAGTAGGGCGCGCCGCAGGAGATATACAAAAAGCCGAAGCGTCTTTGCGCCGCGCCGTGCAGCTCGATTCGACCCATGCCAGATCCTATGTCGAGTTGGGAGAATTATTGACTGACCAGGGGCTATTAGACCGCGCAATACGCAACTTTCAGCGCGCGGTGACCATCGATACTCGCTATAGCCGGGCGTGGTACGGTCTAGCGCAGAGCAGCGACCGGGCGGGAAAGAGAACCGTCGCCCTGCCGGCCTATCGCACCTTCCTGGACTTATGGCCCCACAACGATGCGCGGCGCTTGCTGGCAGCGGCGCGAGTGCAGGAATTGGAGCCGCAACAATGATCCTAAAACCGCCATGCCCCTAAGCCGATTGCAGTAAACCTAACTCTCTCCTTCTCTAAGAAGTCGTCGCGGTAGTCTCCGCATGGGGCCGGACTAACTTCAACACCAGCACCAACCAGACGCCGGCCGCCACCAGACCTATAAGTGGATAGGTGGCCCCGGGCAAACGACCGAATACCCCGCCAGCCAGTGCCAGCAGACCAGACGTACCTCCCTTGGCCGCCCGATAGCCAAACGCATCTATCACTTCCTTAGAACGATAGCGCGCCGCAAAAGGCAGAGGAATATAGAGGACTTCCTTAGCCGCCCGAAACACCGAATAATCCAGCGCTTTGAAAATGAGGTAAGCCCCCGCCCCCACCGCCATAACCGGATAAAACAAAAGCATCACACCAGCCGCCAAATGCACCAACGGAATGCCGGCATGCACCAGCCGCAGAGGCACATAGCGCAGCAATAGCGGCGCAACACCAAATTGCAGTACCAAAGCAGCCCCGTTGAGCACGGCGTAGAAATTGCCCAGAAAGGCCGTCCTGGCATCCTTGGCGGGCATGGCCTCTTCCAGCAACCCATGGAAGCGCAATTCCAGCACGGCAGCCATCAATTGAGTTAACACAATCAAAATCGCCAGTAGCGCCAGGGTGGGGTATTGCCCAAACAAACCAAGGCCGAGTTCGCCTTTATTGCCCTCTCCTTTTTCGGCCGGCGCCGGTTCGCCACCCAGGCGATACGCCAAAAGGGCCAAAGCGGCCGCCGGCACCAGAGAGGCGGCGGCAAAGAGCAGCAGCAACTCGCTGCCCAGCGTCTGCGCCACCTGCCCAACCACCATGCCACCGCCTATGGCCCCCACCGAAGCGATGCCGCAGATCGGTCCATTGTATTTGCGCGCTTCTTTCCCATCTAGGGTGCTATTGATAAACGACCAGTATTGCTCGATCAGTAGCACAATGTAGGCCTCGCGCAAGACGTAAACTACTCCCACAGCCACAGCGAAACCAGCACTGATAGCCACATAACAAGCGGCAATGCCCAACCCGGATAATATGGAGGTAAAAAACAGCGTTCGCTGCGCCCCTATTCTAGAGAGCATGCGGCTATAGACATAAATAAAAAGTAGCGTCCCCACTGGCGATAGGGCCATGACGATAGGCAGGCGCTCGGCCCCATATGCACCGATGAAAAGCGAAGTGGAGACACTGCGCGCAAACTCGTAACCGCAGAGTAAGAAAAAAGCAGCGCCCCCCAAGGTAAAAACGGCGGCGATGGGGCGGCGATTCAGCATAGACACAACCTCAATTTTAGAGAGAGCCCCCAATCGGCGACTGAGGCCTACGTACGGATGCGGGAAGAATAATTTGAGCGCGCTACTGCGCCGTCTCCTGCCGATCCCGCGCCAGCATGCCCTCCGGATCGAGCCACTGGCTAACCACCAACGAAACGCCAGCCAGCGCCGCCCCGGCGAAGAAGATCACTTGGTAACCGAAGAAATGCCAGGCGAATCCTCCCACCAGCGGCGCCACTACCGCCGCCACGTGGTTCATGGTCACGCCCATCGACAGCGTTGGTTTGAGATCTTCTTTGGAGGCAATCTTGTGGATATAGGTCGTCAGGGCGATATCGCCAAAAAACAATAAATTGTCGGCGCAGTAAAGCACATAGAGCGCCGGCCGGTAGTGCACCACCGCATAACCCGTAAAAATACACATCAGGCCGATATAACTCACCGTCAGCATGCGACGCTCACCATAGCGATCCACAAAACGACCCAGCGTCGGCGCCGCCAGAGTCACCAGCACCTGATTGATCAAGATCAGCACCATCGTGGTTTCCACCGGCATGAGGTGCACCTTGACGAGCGCAAAAATGGCGAAGGTCAAAAACATCTGGCGGCGACAGCCCTGCAGGAAATTCATGGCGTAGTAGAGACTATAGCGTCGCTTGAGCACCAAGCCCTTTGCGTCGACTGCGGGTTTCTGGCGCGCTGCAAAGAGCACGGCACCACCTCCCAATATGATCGTCGCCCCCGCCAACAGGTACATACCCTCGTAATCCAAATAGCGCAGCACCAGCATGCAGACGCCGATAGAGAGAATCGATGCAAAACTGCTGACGCTGCCCAATTGGCCTAACCACTTGCCCTTATTCCCCTCTGGAGAAAAACTCAGGGCCATGGCTTGTTGCAAAGGCATCCAACAATGAAAACCCATGCTCCAGATAACTGAGTACAAAATCAGCGCTTCTACCGAGGCCATACGAGCGTAGGCCATAACCCCCACGCCCATGACCATCAGCGAAAAACCCGCCACCAGCGAAGGCGCCAGGCGAATCATCAGGGCGATGAAAATAACGTTGAGGAAACCCGGCACCTCGCGCATGGCTTCGACCCAGCCCAATTCGTGCGGCTCGATACTCAAACGCGTCACCACAAAATTATTGAACAGCGAAAACTGTACGCCCAAAAAAGTCCCTACGGCGAACACTCCTACAGCCAGCAGGGTAAAATCCCTGTTCCACTCGGCCGCTGGATTAGAAAATTTCAATCTCTTTACCTATGCTTCCTCTCAAAAAAAATAATTAAGCCCCAATACGACGCCTGCTGCGATCGACCGCGACTTCATCAAGCTATGGCTTTGCCGCGACCTGAGCAATGAGCCCAATCATACCACTGGACAAATACTCTGTTCTGCCGATAAGAAATAATAAATAGTCTTATGCGCCGCACTCCCGTGCAGCTCCCATCTCATCCCAAAGGCCCCAGGAATGATAGAGCATATCGGCAGCGCCCCGGTTCCGTTTGCCTGCACCGAAACTTTCGCCGACGATCCCTTTACCAGAGCGGCCGTATCCGGCCTAGTCGAAACCACCCTGCACAATATCGCCCTCACCGGCGCCATCGGTTTTGGCGAAATCGCCCTCGGCAGCGAGTTGATCTCCCAGATCACCTTCCACAATGCCGATGCCATAGAAGCCCTCAACCGCATCGAGGACCACGACCCCTACACCGCCATTCACTCCCTCAACGTCTGCGTCTTAGCCCTCTGCATCGCCTACGTCGACGGCATCGACGAGAACGCGGCCGAAACCCTAGCCACTGCCGCCCTGCTGCACGATATCGGCAAAACCAGGGTACCTTTGCACATCCTCAATAAACCCGGTCCTTTGTCGCTGCGCGAATTGGGGGTCATGCGTCGCCATGCGACCTACGGTGAGGCGATCCTGCGCGACCTACCGGGCATTTCCACCGATGCCCTGGATCTCGCCGCCCAGCACCACGAACGTCTCGATGGCAGCGGCTATCCGCACGGTATCCAGGGCCTGCAATTCCATCGCCTGGCCCAGCTCCTGGCCGTGGTCGATGTCTACGACGGCCTGACTTCGATGCGAGTTTATAGGTCAGCTCTTTCTCCCAGCGCTGCCCTAGCCCAGATCTACCAACAACGCGGCATAAAATTCTCCGCCGAGATGATCGACCTCTGCATCGGCCGCCTCAGCGCCCGTTCAACATCCCTCGAAATGACCGTCTAACTCCCCGTCCAAATTAATAAAGTCATAGCTTTCTTTTCATCCGCAAAAACGATATCTTATCGGCATTGTGAGTTATGACTTTATGAAAGACAAGACTAAAAAAGAACTGACCGACGAACTGGCACACTTGCGCCGGCTCTACGCCCACCGCAAAGCCGGCGCGGCCCAGATCCGCGCCGCGCTCTGGGCCATGAACAGCAGCGAGGACATCGGTACCTTCCTCAAGACCTTCTTCGAAGTCACCCAGGAGCTCTGTCCGGCGCTGGTGGCCTGTTCGGCGACAATCCTCAATGACAAACAAGACGCGGGGACAACATACTGGTTTACCAAGCAAACCATCAAGAAATTCTCCATCGACCGGGAAAGTCTGGCTGGCTCGCCGGTGGAGCGATCTTGGCGCCATCGCGAAATCGTCTACCGGCCGGACCTGCGACACCAGGACCCCTATGGTGAACTCGCACTCTTCGGCTCATCGTCCACAGTGCGCTGCATCCTGGACGTGCCGTACGAAAACGGCACCCTGGCAGTCAACAGCAGCCAGCCCAACGCCTTCTCTACCGACGATATTGAAATGCTCCAGGAGATCTCCTCCCTGCTCTCCGAGGCGTTCAAACGCATAGAAGACATCCAGACCCTGGCCGACAAAGAGGTCCAACTGCGCGAATCCCAGAAAATAGAAGCTCTGGGCCAGCTCGCCGCCGGCATCGCCCACAACTTCAACAACGCCCTCCTGGTCATCATGGGCAATGTAGATCTCACCCTGTATACCGCTTCCGACGAACAGCGGTTGCTACTACAGGAGGCCAACCGCTCAGCCCAGCGCGCCGCCGATATCGTCGACCAGCTCATGGTCTACGCCCACCACGGAAAACCCACCGCCCGCGAACCAGTCGATATCTACAAAGTAGCCGAGGAAGTAATCAATATCTGCCGCAACACCTTCGACCGCAAAATTACCATTTCTCTGGAGGCAAACTCCCAACTGACGACCCTGGGCCACGCCGGCGACCTGCAGCAAATGCTGCTCAATCTGTGCTATCAACGCCCGCGATGCCCTCGAAGAGGCCGCCCTAGAAACACCCGAGCTGCACATTCGCCTGGACAAAGTTAAAATAGACACCCCTCCCGACGATAGCGCCACGCCCGGCGGCCACTTCGTGCGCATTGACCTAAGCGACAACGGCGTGGGCATGGATGCACAAACCCAGTCACATATCTTCGACCCCTTCTTCACAACCAAGGAAGTCGGCAAAGGTACCGGCCTGGGCCTGTCCACCACCTACAGCATCGTCCACCAGCACAATGGCTGGATTCAATGCCGCAGCACGCTTGGACAGGGCACCACCTTCACCCTCTTCCTGCCCCTGGCTTTGCCGACACCCAGCGCAATAAAAAAAGAACAGGAAAAGGAGCAGCAACCTCGGCAAGGTGGCAAGGAAACCATCCTCCTCGTCGACGACGAGGAAGGCGTGCGCCGCGCCGTAAGCATACTATTAGAACAATTGGGTTACTCTGTCCTGACCAGCCGCGACGGCCGCGAAGCTTTGCAAGCCCTACGCTCCATCGATCCCGACATCGCCGTAATCATCTTCACCGGCCAATCCGCCAGACTCAGCGATTTTCCCAACATTCAGGACCTGATCAAAAAACCCATCCGACTACAAGAGCTATCCCACAAAATTCGCCAAGTTCTAGATAGTTAATGAGAACTCTAATCGCCGCAACTACTGCCGCACTACTGCTAATATCTTCCTGCGCCTGGCGCCCCAAACTCAAAAGCGTTGACGGCATCGCGGCAATAAAATTCCAACACCTACTCACCGGTGGCGGCGGCACCCGCCTCCAACCAACCACCCCCAACACAACGGGCATCGCCGTCACCTACCTCGGGAGCGGCGGTTTGCTGCTCGAACGCAACGACGATGCCCTACTTATCGGGCCTTTTTTTTCGCATCATTGGTACCTGCGCCTTGGTCTCTGGAAGGTCGGCTCCGACAAGAAATTGATCGACCGCATACTACAACCCCAAGCCCACTCCCTAGCCAATGTAGAATCGCTATTGATCGGCCACGGCCACTACGACCACCTGCTCGACATACCCTATATAGTGCGCACCTTCTGCCCTGCAGCAACCGTATTCGCCAACAAATCCGTCGTAAACATTCTACAAGCCGAGAACGACATCAAAACATCCATTCCCATGAATGATCTGGCCGAGCGCCCACCCGGCGACACAGGTTCTTGGATATACAACGCCAAAGCGACCGTGCGATTTATGGCCATTGCTTCGCATCACGCGCCCAATCTACAAGGCATAACCATCGCCAAGGGGTCTATAGACCAGCCCCTGAGCCATTTTCCGCGCAAGTCCGGCGGCATGAAGGAAGGTGAGACCCTGGCCTATATGATCGACTTTCTCAATCCCATTTTTCCGGACCTAGTCGACTTTAGGATATACTATCAAGACGCAGCCGAACCGCCCACGCCTTTCCACACCCTACGCTACAATGTTTTGAATGGAGCACAAAATATCGATCTGGCCATCCTCTGCGTCGCTTCCTTCAAAGAGGCAGCGGGGGACAACTACCCCGAAACCGCAAAACAAATCCTTGAGCCCAGCCATTTCCTGCTGGCCCATTGGGAGAATTTCTTCCTGCCCTGGGCCGCTGCAGTACAAGATCTGCGCGCCGTACCTTTCACAGACCCGGTAGAATTCACCCAGCGCCTGGAAGATGCCCACCCGCACGGCGCCACCTGGGTCATGCCCACCCCAGGTAAAACGCTCAACTATTGACCTATGAATTTGCGATTTGTCTTGCTGATTTGTCTGGGAATTTTAGCAACGACGACAACCGTTGACGGCGAGGCCAGTCTTTTCACCTTCGGCTACGACAGCAAAAAACCGGATCTGCGCGCCCTCGACCAATTGCTCGTTCGCAGCAATAGGCCCCGGCTCGACACAGACCCGGGATCTGGCATCGCCGCCAGCACAGAATGGTTGTGGACCGTCCCGCCCTTGCGTTGGATCTGGCTAAACACAGGCTATAACTACTATGCCGCAGCCAATAGCGACGGCGCCCGTTTTCGCTCTCATGCCCTCGAAGTGCGACCAGATCTCTACGTCGATCTATTCCCCGTCGTCATCCACCTGGGAGCTGGAGCAACGTTGATCAACGCCCAATTCAAAGACAGCACCGGTGCCCTTGCTCAAGGCGCCGCAGAATGGCTCTACGGCACCCACGCTCAAATCGGCGCCGCATGGCCGCTAAGATGGCAGCTCGGCATCCACGGCCAACTTAAATACCAGTTTGTGGAAGAGTACAGAATAGCCGATGAAAATATCGGCCTGAGCGGTTGGTCGTGGCGACTCGGCCTGGCTTTTGTGCCCGACGACGACACCTGGCTGCTCAATTGGGACTGGTTTTAAACCCACTTCGCAAAGACATAAAAATAGACGCACCGGGCTGAGTCCAGACCGATGCGCCTACTGTGCAACCCCTCTAGAGGGCTTCTAACGCACCAACCATAATACACGACAAAACTAATCTGTTCGGATTTCATAGGGATGAATCAACAACCCTACACAATCCCAGAAGGCTTCTAAGTGCTC
>Ga0114999_10006494_pt1 | contig 13457 bp, 9 predicted proteins | sample ArcticOcean_MG_C_3_FD_89820 | JGI IMG/M metagenome (GOLD analysis project Ga0114999, IMG submission 89820) | Marine microbial communities from western Arctic Ocean - ArcticOcean_MG_CB8_126 | ecosystem: Environmental > Aquatic > Marine > Oceanic | place: Arctic Ocean: Canada Basin | collected...
ATTCCGCTTTGGCGCGCTGATCATCGGTCAGCCATTCAAGCTGGGAAACGGCGGCAAGCTCCAATGGGGGTCCTGCTGGGGCGGAAACCTCGAACCCGGTGGCGCCATGCTGCGCTTCGGTCTTCCCGACAAGGGCGGCGTGTCGCCTCTCGAGGTCGTCAGCGGCAAGGAGTCATACGTCCCTGGCACGGCAGAAGCGGGGACCGGTGAGCGAGCACGGGAAGCTCAGAAAGCTTCACCCGAAGTCCTCGGTCCCCTCAAAGCCGGTGTCGGTCTGCAATCCGGACAGTGGCAGCACATCATCTACACCTACGCCCAGTCCGGCGCGGCCAAGCTGTACATCGATGGCGAGTTGGCGCATGCCGCCGAAGACGTGCCCTACACCCCGTCCGAAACCCCGTTCGTGATCGGCGGCGGCCGCTGGGGGACCTTCAATCTCGGCGGTACCCTCTCCATGGCGGGTTCGCTCAAGGACATGGTCATCTTCGACAGGACGCTGAGTCAGGAGGAGGTTCGGAAGCTCACGGCCATGACGAAACCGTCGGGGATGCCCGGCAAGATCGTTGTAGCCGACGGCGAGAAACGCGACTTGCCCGAGGCCCTAGACCAGTTGATCAAGATCGTCAAAGATGAATCGCACGATCGTGACCGACGAGCGGAAGCGGTGCTGAAGTTGGCCCGGATGGGGGAGGAGGCGAACGCAGCGGCGAGTGTTCTGGCCGGGGAACTGGAGAAGATTGACCGTGAGCAAGGCGCCCATCTCCCCCGGGTCGAGGAGTTCTTCCGCAATGCCTTGATCAAAGCCCTGCTCGAGATCGATCCGAACAGCGAAAGAACTGGAGGCCGGCTGGCGGAAGCCCTGGCGAAGCCCTATCTCGCCACGCTCGATCTCTCCAGAAGCTACCTGAAGGAGGTTGTGCCGCTGATCCGCTCCGGCAAGGAGATGCAGGCGCTGAGGAAGATCAGAGAGCATTTCGATGGGCTCCCCATCCTGCCGAAACTGATCGGCTGGGGATCCTCGGAAAGAGCGCAACAACTCGATGAAATCCGCCGTGTTCTCCCCCTGCGGCAGGAGTACTTCGATCGCTACATCAGCAAGGGGATCCCCTTCGCCGACGCCCACTACAACGCCTACAACCAGATCGACACCCGCGACGGCTCAACCTACCTGACCATCGTTGAAAGGGTTCCCTATCAACAGGTGTTGGCTCTGTACGAGGAACAGCTGAAGTTCTTTTCCGACCAGAAACCCGATTTCGAGGGGAAATGGTCCCGGGTCAAGATCGTCAGAATCGGGCCCGACGGCGCCATGGAGCAGCGGGTGTTGATGGGCGATTGGTTCATCTACGATGCGCGTGACGCGAAAATGGATGGCTGGGCGGTGGCTGTGGACCAGGATGGCTACATCCACCTTCTCGGCGGACAGCACAACACGCCGAGGCAGGCCAATTACGTGCCCGGAAGCTGGGAGAAACTCGTGGGGTCGGAGGAGGACTCCACACCACAGGTCATGTACTGGGTCTCCAAGAGGCCGGGCGAGATCGACTCCTTTGAATTCACCGGCCAGAAGAACAACCCCCGAAGTGTGGTTGGCTGGATGAACTACATGAACTTCGCCCGGGACCCCAAGGGCCGACTCTTCGTCTATGGCAGAGGGCGCATGTGGAGCTGGGCTCTGGTGCGCTATGCCGCCGCTGAAAAGCGCTGGATTGAGATCCGCGGCAGCGCGGAGGAGATGCTCCGCGCTGCTGAAAAGGAGAATCCCGAATGGTTTGGCGCGCTCGGCAATACCATCCCCTATTTCGGCCCCGGTGACGGCTTGGTCTGCGCCTGGCAGCCGGGCGCGTACAACTTCAACCGCGGCTGGGGAGGCAGAGCTCTATCGTTCGACAGGACGGGCAGAATGCATGTGCGGATGGCGATTTTAGGCGTGGGTGAAGACGGACGCATGACCAGCGGTCCGGTCTACGCCTATTCGGATGACTTGGGCCAGTCTTTCCACGCGGCGGACGGAACGCCGCTGAAGCTTCCCCTCACGGTGAACCCGATACCAAGTCACAACGGCAATACTGCCAACGGCCCCCTGAAGGCGCGTTACGACCTGTGGGCTTCGCTGGTTGCGGAGTTGCCATGAAGACGGCATCGACCGAGGGGCCTGTGTGATGAACCTGGCTGCGGTAATTTTTGACATGGACGGGTTGCTGCTAGACAGCGAGAGGTTGGCTTTGGCTGCGTTTGTTAAGACCTGCGATCACTTCGGCTTGGGTGACCAAACCGCAGTTTTTGAGCAGTGCGTCGGCGCCAACCAGGAACTGGGTAAGGAAATTCTCAGAGACGGACTTAAAGGGAACGTTGACCATCTGGCATTCGGTCGTCTTTGGGATTCAACGTACCTTGAGTACACCTCCGATTCAGCCATTCCGCTCAAGAGCGGCGTCGTAGAATTGCTTCAGGATCTCAAAGGACTCGGAGTCCACACGGCGGTCGCGACCTCCACATCGACCTCAAGAGCCACACAAAAGCTTCAGCACTCCGGGATCTTGGCGGATTTCGAGTTTATAGTCGGCGGCGACCAGGTGAAGAGAAGCAAGCCTGCTCCTGACATCTACTTAAGGGCAGCAGAGCTACTCGGCACCCCGCCTGAACGATGCCTGGCTCTCGAAGACTCTGAGAATGGCGTTCGATCCGCACTGAGCGCCGGTATGACCGTGATTCAAATTCCCGATCTCATTCAACCATCGGCCGCACTACGCAAACTTGGACATACGATTCTCGAAACATTGCATGATGTGCGGGGCTGGTGCTCCAGTATACGATCGGCTGACTAGACGACTGACGTAGAGCAACCGGAATCTATTGCTGAGAAAGGATCAACTATGAGCGCGTTGCAGAAAAAAACCCTTGGGCGCACCGGACTGGAAGTGACTCAACTCGGATTTGGTGCCATGGAGTTGCGCGACGAAGAGACCAGCGAAGAAGAGGCCGGCCGCGTGCTCAATGGTGTGCTCGATGCGGGCATCAATTTCGTCGACACATCCCCTGACTACGGTCTCAGCGAAGAGCGCATCGGCACGTACATCAGCCAACGCCGTGACGAGTTCTTTCTGGCGACCAAATGCGGCTGCAACATTGATGCCGATGGAGCCAGACAGGAGCCGGGTCACGTCTGGACAGCGGATCGACTGCACAGGAACATCGATCAGAGCCTCAAGCGCATGAAGACCGATCATGTCGATCTGGTGCAGATGCACAACCCATCGGTCGAAGACGTCGAGGCCGGTGGACTGGCGGAGGCCCTGGAGGAAATCCGGGGGCAGCAGAAAACCCGCTTTATCGGCGTCTCCTCCACGGCCCCGAATCTTCTGGCTTTCGCGCGCATGGGCGTCTTCGACACCTTTCAGATCCCGTACTCGGCCCTCGATCGAACACACGAGGATATGATAACGGAGGCCGCCGAGCTGGGTGCGGGAATCATCATCCGTGGCGGCATCGGCAAGGGCCACCGAGCCAGCGCCGAGCGCCAGGACAAGTGGACTCAAGCCAAGCTTGATGACCTCCGCGTCGACGGCATGAACCGCTACGAGTTCGTCCTGCGCTTCACCCTGACCCATCCGTCGTGCCATACAACCATCGTCGGCACGGCTGACCTGGCGCATCTTGGAGCCAATGTGGCCACGGCCAGCTCCGGCCCCCTACCAGCAGACACTTACGAGCAGGCCAAGGAGCGCCTGGCACAGATCGGGGAAGTCCCGCAGAGCTGAGTTACTGATCCGGGGCCTGGTGCCCAGGCGACCAGGTGATAGAGGCCTGAATCAGTCGAATTGGCATCGTCGGTATCGGATTTGATCGATGATGAAGGTCGCGGCGACGATCAGGAGCATCAGGGGGAAGACGTAAAAAGCAGGGCGGTCGAGCTCGGCACCCATAGGGCGGTAGACGGCACCCGTCAGGGCACAGACCAGCAGGTACAGCGACGTGACCAGGACTCCGCACCCAGTCCACAGATTCAGGTCCACGGAGGCAGACGGCTCCATCCGAATTTCACCACCCCGCTGATCCTGGAAGAAGACAGTGCGCCATTTCTGCAAGTCCCACAGGACAAGGCCTGATGTGGCGGCAAACATGAACGTCACGACCGTCGCCGTGGGGTAGACCTTCGTACTCCAGCAAAACGCGAGAATGGTCGAAACGATGGGCAGAAGGATGAGCGCCCCCGCCAGGGCAAAACGCTGAGACAGGAGCAGCAGGGCCGCCAGGAGTTGCATGACTCCAACGAACGAGTAGAAGGCGCCCGTGGCGTAGAAGGCGTGGAGAAATTCATGAAAGAGACCCGTGTTCTGCGGATCGGTAAAGGGCTGATACATCACCTTCTTCAGCCCCGCCGGCACAAAGGCAAAGGCGAGGCCGATGCGCAGCGTTACCACCAGCAGGTTCGCCCATCGCTTTTGTCTGGCTTGACGTAGCAGTCTCTCGAAGATCGCAAACATGACCGGCATTGTACGGACAGGCACTGTCAGGCGCCATCGTCCTGCGTTGGATCTGCTGGCTCGACTGATGGATGACGAACCCGTGCGCTTCCAGGAGATGGCCCTGCTCAAACCACCCGGCGGCGGCCTGATCTGGCACGGCCTGCTCCACCACGGCACCCCATGGCCGCCTTTGCACCGCTTCGCCATCTGCACATATTACCCCCTGACGGCCAACGTGGGTCGCTACGTGTGGATGTGAAAGAGGCATTCCGACTGGAGAGAATCGCACCATGAGTGAACTGTTTCCCCCGTCAGAGTCGTTCAGCAAGAAGGCTCACTTCAAGAGTCTCGAGGAATACCAGACCGAGTACGACCGTTCCATCGCCGATCCGGACGCTTTCTGGGCCGAAAAAGCCGCCGAATTCCACTGGTTCGAGAAGTGGGAAACGGTGCGCGCCTGCAACTTCAACATGGACAAGGCCCCGGTAAAGATTAAGTGGTTCGTGGGGGGCAAAACCAACATCGTCTACAACTGCCTCGACCGGCACCTGGCCGACCGGGCAGATCAGATCGCCATCATCTGGGAAGGCAACGAACCCGGTGAAGACAGCACCCTGACCTACAAGCAGCTGCACGAGCAGGTTTGTCGCTTCGCCAACGTGCTCAAGTCCCGGGGCGTCAAGAAAGGCGATCGCGTCTCCATCTACTTGCCGATGATCCCCGAGCTCGCCATCGCCATGCTCGCCTGCGCCCGTATCGGCGCCATTCATTCCATCGTCTTCGGCGGTTTTTCGGCTGACTCCCTCTCGGACCGCATCGTCGACTCCACTTGTCAGGTCCTGATCACTTGCAACGGTACCCATCGCGCTGACAAACCATTGCCGATGAAGCCCGTTGCCGACAAGGCCATGGCGGATGCTCAAGAGCAGATGGGCCTTCCGGTGACGACATGCGTCGTCGTCGAGCGCGTCAAAGACAACCCCGACCTTCCCTGCGAAATGGTGGAAGGTCGCGATTTCTGGTGGCACGACCTGGTCGAGGATGCCAGCCCTAACTGTCCGTGCGAGGAAATGGATGCTGAGGACCCGTTGTTCATCCTCTACACCTCAGGCTCTACCGGCAAACCCAAGGGCGTCCAGCACTCCGTCGGCGGCTACATGGTCTACACCGCCGTCACCCACAAGTACATCTTCGACTACCACGACGGCGACATCTACTTCTGCGCCGCCGACATCGGTTGGGTCACCGGCCACTCCTACATCATCTACGGGCCGCTCGCCAACGGCGCCACAACGGTAATGTTCGAGAGCATTCCGACTTACCCGGACCCGGGCCGCTATTGGGCCGTGATCGAGAAGTGGAAGGTCAACCAGTTCTACACCGCCCCGACCGCCATCAGGGCCATCGCCCGCGAAGGCGAACAGTGGCCGGCCAAGTACGAGATGCCTTCGCTGAGGGTGCTTGGCACCGTCGGCGAACCCATCAACCCGGAAGCCTGGATGTGGTACCACCGCAACGCCGGCAAGGGGCGTTGTCCCATCGTCGACACCTGGTGGCAGACAGAGACGGGTGGCATCCTGATCACACCGCTCCCCGGCGCCATTCCGACCAAGCCGGGCTCGGCGACGCTGCCGTTCTTCGGCATCGAACCGATCATCCTAGAGCCTGAGAAGGGCACGCTGATCGAGGGTAATGATGTCAGTGGCGTCCTCGCCATCAAGGCCTCGTGGCCGGGCCAGATGCGGACGATTTACGGCGACCACAAGCGCTTCGAGGAAACCTATTTTCAGCAGTACAAAGGCTACTATTTCACCGGCGATGGCTGCCGGCGCGACGAAGACGGCTACTACTGGATCACCGGCCGCGTCGATGACGTCATCAACATCTCCGGACACCGCATGGGCACGGCCGAAGTCGAAAGCGCCCTCGTCGCCCACGCCAACGTCGCCGAAGCCGCCGTCGTCGGCTTTCCCCATGAGATCAAGGGCCAGGGCATCTACGCCTACGTCACCTTGAATGTCGGTGTGGATTACACGGACGAGCTGCGCGACGAACTCAAGAAGCAGGTGCGGACCGTGATCGGGCCGATCGCCACGCCCGATGTCATCCACTGGGCGCCTGGGTTACCGAAGACGCGTTCGGGAAAAATCATGCGCCGCATCCTGCGCAAGATCGCTACCAATGAGATGGATCAGATCGGCGATACCTCGACGCTGGCTGATCCCGGCGTCGTGGAGTCGTTGATAGCGAATCGCTGACCGTTCGATCGAACAGCTAGCATGGAAAGAGTGGCCCCGTAATGGGGCCATTCTTGGTTCTGCCATCAACTACGATGACGACCTCGAAAAAATTCTCAATGTCGCCGGCGACCTATTTTTGCACCACCTCAAGATTCAGTAACACCAGCAACCAGGTCTTACTCCAGTAGGCGCTGTTGATGTATGGATTCTCTTCCGAAGGCCAGTTTGTCCAGTAGGTTTCGTTGTGCGCGATCCGATGCGGCCACTGCACCAGCGGGATCGATGGCAACTCCGCCAACCAGATCGTCATCATCTCGCGAAAGATCGCTTGCATCTGCTCGCTGTCTTCCGTCGCCGTCTGCCCCATGCGATCGACGAGGGCATCGTATTCCGGATTGCTCCAGCGCCAGAACTCCTCGGCTGAGGATCCTGTCGGTTTCACATAGCGACTGTGGTAGGCGCGCATGGCGAAGTACGGATCACGCATCGAGCCGAAATTCCCCCACATATAGGCCCGCGCCGTTCCCTGGGCGATGCGGTTGGCCGCATCCGAAGTCATGCGAAACTTGGCGTCGAAACCAGACTGCTTGAGCTGCGCGGCCAACACGGGCGCCAGGTCCTGGAAGTGTGAGAAAATATCGATGACGATCGTCAGTGGTTCGCCGTCTTTCGTCCACAGATTATCCTCGCCTGCGCGAGTCCAACCTTTGCGCTGTAGTACCTGTGCTGTCTTGCCCGGATCGTAATCCCCGACGCCGGAATCACGCACAATGTCGCTGACTGCTTCGAGGTAAGGCTGCATCTGCGGCACGTCCGGCAAGGGCAGCAGCGTATAATCACCCGAGTTCTGCCACGCCACCTCCACTAGCTGCTCGCGATTGATAGCGTAATTGACCGCCCAACGCATCTCGGGATCATCGAAGGGCGGCTCGAGCGCATTGAAGCCGAGTGAAATCGGCCACCAGGTCTGATAACTGTACGGCGGTTCCCTGCCCGTCCACGTCGTAACCTTCGGATTCTGCTCCAACACCGTGATGATATTGGCCGGCCGCAGCTCCAGACTGGTATCAAGCTGGTTGCCGATCAGATTCTGTACCCGCTTCATTTCCTCCATGTAGGGCAGATAGATCAAGCGCTCGACCTGCGGCAGTTTTTGAAACCCCAATTCGGCGGCCCACCAGTCACGGCGCAGATCCCAGATACGCTGTTGCGGGTCCGAAGAGGCCAGAGAGTACGGGCCCGTGACGACCGGCCACTGCTTTGATGGATCGTAGTTCGCAAAAGTGGTCGGATCCTTGTCACGCCAGATATGCTCGGGAAGAATCACCACACCCTGGTCACCGCTGTGAACGAAGTAGCTGTGCAGAAAACGTGGATTGGGCGCATTCAGTTTGATGCGCACCGTGAAACTGTCCACGGCCACGGCCTCCGCCACCCACTGCTCCATGTCCGTCGAGTACAACAGATCCGGTGAGTTCTGCTTCAGCATGTTGATCGTGAAGACGAAATCCGCTGCCGTCCACGCCACCCCATCACTCCACTTAACACCACGACGAATATCAATCTCCAACTCAGTGAACGAATCATCAAAGCGATGCCCCGTCGCTATCCACGGAATCAGCTTGTCGTCCTTTTTGTAGGCGTTCAAGAAATACAACGGCTCGTACAAAAAATTGTACCCTGTGCGCGACAAAGCACCAGGCACAAACGGATTGAACGAGTCGTAATCAACCATCTGCCCGCCACAAGTCGTCGACTCCGCACAATCCATGATTAACGTCCGATTGCGCGGCACCGAACCGGGCTGCCCCGACTCATCAGATCCTCCCCCTCCACAAGCCGCGAAAATCGCGCAGGCCAATGGGAGCAGTGCCCGAGCTACCGATCTCGTACTACAATGCATCGTTTGTATCATGGCGTCTCTCATGCAGGTCTCAGAAGTGAGTAGTCAACGGTGTCGTATTGAATGGTGAGTGTCAGTTCAGCTTCTCCACAACCTCCAACAACGCCTTCATGTACCCGACGGCATGCGCCCGCCCCCGCGGATCCCACTCCGAATCCCCCTCCGTATGCGGCACGTGATCCGGAATCATGAAACCATCGAAGCCGATCTCCTTGAGCACCTTGACCACCTCGAGTGTATCGACATTGCCATCACCGATGTAGCACTCATTGAAGCAGTTCACTGGACCTTGCACATCGCGAAAATGGATGTAGAAAAGCTTCTTCTGCCCGCCGAAGTGTCGCAGTGCGCGAACGACGCTCTCCTGTCCGCCCATCTCTGACCAGCAGCCCATGCAAAAATCGAGACCATGGTGCGGACTGTCGAAGGTGTCCATCGCACGCTTGAAGTTTTCGAAGCTGCGCATGATACGGGCGACCCCACCCAGTGACTCCACCGGAGGATCATCGGGATGCAGCGCCAGCTTAACGCCGGCCTCCTCTGCTACCGGCAGGATCCGTTCCATGTAGTACTCGTAGTTCGACCAGATGTCGTCGTCGGTGTAGACGCGGTCTCTGGCGAGGGGATCATTCTCATGGGCTGCAAGGTCGAAGCGCGTCGCGCGGGCACCACTCTCCAACACAGCCCGATCAGGCTCGCGTGCCACGCCGCTTGAAGCCCAGTGGTAGCCGAAGATCGGGATGCCTGCTTTTCCCAGATTGCGAATCGTCTTGTGCATGTTGTCGATCTGCGCGTCACGACCCGGCAAACCGAGCATGCATTTGTCGTAATACGCCGTCGGCACATTCTCAATCGCCGCCAGATGCAGGCCCGCCTCCTCGCCGCGATCACGCAGCGATTGCAAGAACTCGTACTGCAGGTAGCCATCCTGGGAAGGGGGACTGTGATAAAAATTCATCTGAAAGTCATCGACACCGATCTGCTTGATGAATGCCAGTTTGTCATCCGTCAGCTCATTAAACTGCCCAAGCCCAATTCTCATCTTCGCTTCCATAGGTTGAGACTCTCTTATGTCAGGTTTCGCTGTCTGGTTTCTTTTGATTCGGTTGTTGGTTCTGGCCGTTGTGGTTTTGACACGGCTGCTCCATCACGCGTGGCCGCAGCCGCCACGTCTTACCTTGGTCGTGCCTCCACCTCAACACGGTCGATGTACAGAGCGCCGCGATCACCCATCGCAACAGCGATAGCGGCTATCACACCTGCGTGTTGCGCACGGCCCACCAGATCCGGGTTCACCTCATCGACGATATCGTAGGCCGCACCTCTCGTCAGGCTAACCGTGCCCCAGGCCGCACCATAATCCGCTGTGCCGGCCGCACGAGTCGAAATTTCCACCGCTCCTGCCACAGCAGCGAAATCCAGTCTGGTCTCCCACCAGCCGACCTCCACACTCAGCTGCGAAACGGCTCGACGCCCGAGGTTGTCGTGGGCCCACAGCGTCTCGTACTCATAGTCACAGTGCAGCTGCACCAGAGTCTGTCCAGAGGCTTCGAGCACACGAAACATGCCGTAGTACTGTCGGCCGGAATGAATGAGGGTGATCACCACCTTCTCCAGAGCCAGATCATACGGCCCGATGTCACGGCGCAGCACCTCCTCCCCGCCACCCTTGTTCCGTGACCCGGTGATGCCCGCACGACCGGAAAACGAATGATCCCCCGAGGTGTCGACGATGACGTAGTTGCCCAGCGCTCCAAGTGACCCGGAAGCAAGACCCCTTGTGTACCACAGGTCCGGTCGTTGCCTGACCCAGCTGTCCTGGGAGCCTAGCTTGCCGCGCAAGAACATGGGCGGCTCGAAATCGATCACTACATCCTTCGTTGGACGCGACAACTCATCCGGCTTGATGCGGTAGCCGCGGATCTGTGGACAGTTTTCAGGTGCATCGTCAACGATGTAGTTGACGGCATAGACGTCGCCATCGCCCAGTTCCAGCCAATCACCGTAGGCATAATCCGCGTGCGGCGCGGTGTCGTTGTCGATGATACCCCAACGCGCGCCTGCTGGTGGATCGAAGCGCACCGATTCGGCGTACTCGATCGGTTGCAAGGCCGTCGCCGCCGACTCCAGAAAGAACCCGTACATGTGTTGCAGCGCGAAACCGCCGACTCGGTGCATGACGAGGACCTCTCCACTGCTGAGCAGGCCGACTGCGACGCGACCGGAGATCGGCCACTTGCCCGCCGCGTAGGGGCCGTCCCAGGTGTCGCCTCCATCACGCGAGATCGCCTTCAAGCCGCAGATCGTACTACCTTGCTTCGGTCCACCGCGCATGTACATGATCAACTCTCCACCGGGCATCTCCACGATATCGCCTTCGTCGCAGTTCCACCGCGGGTCGTCGACGACGGTGATAGCCGGCCCCCATGAAAGGCCGCCGTCCGTGGAGCGATAGATCATCTGTGCTTCGTACAAACCCTCGCAACGGTAGTGGACGCCACATAAGAACAGGGTTCCGTCGCTGATCACCTTCATCGTCAAGCTGATAGTCAGACATCCGCTACGCTGCGGACCGCTCCAGGTCTGGCCGTGGTCCGTGCTCCGATAGAGCCAGGCCTCACAACCCTGCTCGTTCATCGGGTCGTACTTCCAGTTGTGGGGCATGCCCGGCGGGCGCGTGTACTCGGGAGCCCAATCCGCCGCCACCAGCAAGGTGCCGTCGTCGAGGCAGACGATCGCCCTACACATGATGTAACCCTGCTCGGCGCTGTCGTAGAGCGTGTCGACGATGATCGGTTCAGACCACGTGCGGCCGTCATCTGCGCTCTTGCGGACCACGGCGCTGGGAACGGCCCCACCACCATGAACATCAGCCTCGGCGTAGGCGCAAATAAGCTCCCCCTGTGCCGTCCGGCAGGTACTCGGCCAAGCCTCGTGGTAGCGATCGTCGCGCGATATCGTGAATCGTTCCATCGTTTGCGCTTGTTACCTTCCTTGACCACCGGATGGATTGATCTGATGGTTTGCCTGATAGTTTTTCTGCTGAGTGAATCTGATTGGCCGATCTATTCTGATGGTAACGGTGTCTGCTGGCAAGGGCGAGCCGCATGCAGATAGACGTACCGCCCACACGGACGCATGAGAGGAGACCTCCCACAGCATGATTCGCATCTCCGTCGTTCACGATCTGACCCTGTCCGATTCGTACCTGCGCAAGATGTCGCAACTGGGCGTCGATTGTATCGACTTTGCTGACGCCTCCTGGCTCCCGGGAGTAAAGGAGCAGGGCTACCCGGATCTCGACCAACTGCTGGCCATCAAGCGGCGGCTTTCTTCCTGGGGCTTGGCTTTCAACCGCGTCAGCCTGCCTGATGTGACCGCCGAATTCATCCTCGACCGCGACGGCGCCGAGCTCGAGCTCGAGAATACGGTCGATGCGCTCAAGGTCCTCGGCGAGGCCAAGGTGCCGATCGCACGGCAGCGCTTTCACGGCGACACCTTCAACCACCTGCTCAAACCCTACCACTCCGTCCACCGGGGAGGCTACATCGGTCACGGTGACCGGCCGCGGCGCGCGCATCACGACGAACCCCGAGCGCCCGACCTGCAAGAGCGCCGTGTCCAAGTCTGGGACTCCACCGCAACCGGACCTCCTCCTTCTGAGGCCCTCGATGACTGGTGGGACCACTTCTGCCGTGTCTACGAGCGCCTCGTCCCCGTCGCCGAGGAGCTCGACATCAAACTGGCGATGCATCCCAGTGACGTGCCCTTGCCCGAGACTCCGTTCGGCTCGCTCGGTTACCATCGTGTCACCGACACTTTTCCCAGTCGCCAGGTCGGCTACCTGTACTGTTGCGGTACCCGGGCAGAGGCTGGAGGGTTGCCTCTCGTCCTGGATGAGCTCGACAACTACGGGCGCAAAGACCGTATCTTCATGATTCACCTGCGTAACATCCGCGCCAGCCTGGCCACCGCCGGCGGCTACGAGGAGGTCGGCCTCGACGACGGTGACATGAACGTCTTCAAGATCATTCAGGCGCTGGATCGAATCGGCTTCGACGGCTGCATCAATCCTGACCATATGTCTCTGCACGATGCCGATTTTGCTGCTGGCACTGACCTGGCCGGGGCGCCAGGCCGCCTGCGCAAATGGCTCGACGATTTTACCCCGGGCCCGCAGATCGCCCACCACGGTGTCGCCTACGCCGTCGGTTACATCAAAGCCATGTTGTGTGCATTGGAGGGAGTCAGCGAATGAAGGAGATGGAGGTTTGCAGAGAGGCGGTCCGCGCCGGCAGTAAAATCGTCGCCGGTTATTTTCGCGATGGAGTGGAGATGCGCAGCAAGGAGCCCTATAACCTGGTCTCTGATGCCGACGTCGATTCCGAAAAGCGCATCGTCGAGGTGATTCGCAGTACCTACCCTGACCACTCTTTTCTGGGTGAGGAGGTACACGCGGCCGCTGATACCGATGTCGAACACTTGTGGGTCATCGATCCAATCGACGGCACCAACAACTTCGCCCACCGGGTCCCTCACTTCGCCGTGTCCCTCGCTTACTATCACGAGGGTGTGCCGATGTGCGGGGTCGTTACCAACCCGGTACGAGATGATTGCTATGAAGCCGTCAAGGGTCAGGGGGCCTTTCACAATGGGCAGCGTGTTCGAGTCGGCGAGGAGACCGGTCTCGATCAGGTGCTGATCGGAGTCGGTTTCTACTACGATCGGGGCAAGATCATGGAGGCGACGCTAGCGGCAATCAGCGAGCTCTTCGGATGTAACATCCACGGCATTCGTCGGATGGGTACCGCTTCACTCGACCTCTGCCAGGTCGGCATGGGGATG
>Ga0114999_10006496_pt1 | contig 13454 bp, 10 predicted proteins | sample ArcticOcean_MG_C_3_FD_89820 | JGI IMG/M metagenome (GOLD analysis project Ga0114999, IMG submission 89820) | Marine microbial communities from western Arctic Ocean - ArcticOcean_MG_CB8_126 | ecosystem: Environmental > Aquatic > Marine > Oceanic | place: Arctic Ocean: Canada Basin | collected...
ATAAGGTGCCCAACGAAGACGTAGCCTAGGAAGACGCTGAAAACGAGCGTCAGGCTCCAACCGGTTGTCCTACGCAAACTTTCCCAAATCATCGGGATCAGGATAACGCCGATGACGAACATCTTAGGCCGCATAGTGTATGGATTTAGTTCTATATCACCATAAATGTATGCGAGATAAAGGCATATTCCTAAGCCGATTATCGCTAAAACTAGGTCATACCAGGGGAGAGAAGCACGGTCCCGTCCGCCGCCGAATGGATAGCGGATGAAGATAATCGCAAGCGTGAGGCCGAGGCAAGTCGCACAGGCTTGTTCATCGAACCACTCGAAACCAAGTTTTAGCCAAACCTCAATTGCCCAGGTCAAGACTATGATAGTAATCAAAGAGCCAAGTCCAAGTGTAAGGTTTTTAACAAGTTTGGTTTCGGTGCGCTCAGCAAGCAGAAAGGCGCCTTTTTCGTTTTCGCCCGCAGTTGTAGTTTGATTGTCGGCCACGGCCGGACCTCCAGTAAATTTCCCTGTTGAGATACGGCTTTTCTGCCGTTTATTAGGCTATCACTGCTAAAGCTTGAAGAACTTGCCTAAGGTTTTATCTTTGTCGACGCTCTGACTTGCATGGTTACTAAAAATTCGCCCACGCTCCTTCCAGGGCGCGGGCGAATTTTTTTATAGTTTCAAGGTCTGGGTTATTGTCCAGCAGGCCAAAGACCAGTTTCTTTATAGTACTTCACAGCACCCGGGTGGTACGGGTGCCCCTGCGGTTTCGCAAGCCGTTTGTCAGCTTTGTATGACCGCCACAACGGTCCACCCTCCTTTAGCTGCTTTGACTTGGTGTGCATGACTTTGGTCACCTTGTAGACGGCATCATTTGACATCCCCTTGTGCGTCCAAAGCATATAGTCATAAGTCACAAACGTTGTGGGTTCGACAACTCCGGTCATGCCCTTACGCGGCTTCACTATGGACCATTCGGTCTTTGGGAACCATTTGTGCATCTTCTTGAGGGCTTCCGGCGTATTCGGGAAGCTGATGTGACGGATGCCGCCTTTAATCTTGGCGTTCATCTGCTTGACGAAACCGGAACCAGCCGCGGCAATGCACCAGTCAAGCTTGCCGGCCATGAAGGCGCGCCAATGCTGAACCAGGCCAACCTGCGGGACCGACTTGATATCGGCTGGGGTGAGGTCGGCAGTTGCAAGAGCGCCATTATGGATATTTACAAATAGCGGGGCACCCTTAAAGCCAGTCGCCATGCGAGTGCCTTTGAGCTGGGACGTCTTCGTAATGCCCGAGCTTAGGGGAACCACTGGACTAACAGTGAATTTCATCATCGTCGCGACAAGCCGCAGGTTTTCGTGTTTTGTGCCTTTGGAAAGACCGGTTCCGGTGCGCGCCATGTGGTACTGGGGGATATTTGAGATCGCGAATTCAAGCTCTCCCGCGTTTACCACTGGGATATATTGCTGTGAGCCACCCATAGTCTTCTTGCGCATCTGAATGCCACTATGTTCTGAAACTGCTTTAGAAATTGTCGCTGTAATCTGCGACACAGCGCCTGCTTTGGTAGAGCCGATACCGATGGTTTGTGCCGATGCGGTACCCGCGAGCGCAACGCCTGCCGCAGCACCCACGATAAGTTTAAGATAATTCATTTAGAAAACTCCCGTTAAGCCTCTGATTTGTATTGTTTCGGTACCTAATCGTCTAACACGTGCGGGCGCTTATGTCGATTCATTGCGGGATCACGGTTAACGGTTGCCTTATCCGTCGAAGGCAATGTGTGCTGGCGAGATAAGGTAAATTCTTGGTGCCGCTTGACTCACTTCCGATCGTGTCCCGATAGTAAGAGCGAGGGTTAAGGATGGCCGAGGTTTGCATCTTCGGATGCGACCAGTGCCGGAGGGAGTGTTGGTGATGGACGGCGAAAAACAGGGCCTTATCGGCAAAAGGATCAGCAGGCCGAATGCCAAGCGCCTGGTCGCCGGCCGCGGGCGGTATTCGGACGATTTGCAATTGCCGCGGATGGTGCACGCGGCTTTTGCGCGCTCGCCTCATCCCCATGCACGCATCGTTTCGATTGATAAGTCCGCTGCGGAGGCCAGCGATGGCGTCGTTTGCGTGATGACGGGTGCGGAACTGGCGCAGGTTTTTAAACCATGGACCGGCGGTGCGGCGCACTTACCATCGTTGCGCGCACCTGAGCAATATCCCATGGCGGTAGATGTTGCCCGCTGGCAGGGCGAGCCGGTGGCGGCGGTCGTTGCAACCTCCCGCGCGCTTGCCGAGGATGCTGCCGAACTGCTCGACATCGTGTGGGAAGCACTGCCGGCGGTTTCCGCCGGTGAGGATGCGCTTGCGGAGGCGGCGCATCTCGTTCATCCCGACGGAGAGAACAATCTCGCCTTCGAAGCGAAAACCGGGGAAGGCGATACCGGCGCGGCCGCAGACCTTATCGTTTCGGCGATATTTCGCTTCGGTCGCCATACGGCCGTCCCGTTAGAGACGCGGGCGGCCATCGCCGACTGGAATCCGGGCGATGAAAGCCTCACGGTTCATACATCCCACCAGACGCCCTGGCAGCAGCAGGATGTGCTGTCGCGTCATCTCGGTATCGACGAGCACAAGGTACGCGTGATCTGTCCCGATGTCGGCGGCGGGTTCGGCATCAAGCTCCATGTCTATGGCGACGAAGTAACCGTTTCAGCCCTGAGCCGCGTGTTGGGCCGACCCGTGAAGTTCGTCGCCGACCGGCTGGAATCCTTCGTCAGCGACATGCATGCACGCGATCATCTCGTGACGGCGTCGCTGAAGGCGACGAACGGCGCCGTGACGGCGATGGAGGTCGATGCGGTCGGCGGTATCGGGCCATATTCCGGCTACAAGCGCGCGTCGATCGGCGAGGGTATGATGAACATGAACCTGTCGGGCGCGCCTTATGCCCTCACAGCCTATTCAGGACATTACCGCGCTGCGTTCCAGAACCGCCCGACGGTTGCGATGTACCGTGCCGTCGGCCAGCCCATCGCTACCGCCGTGACCGAACAGCTGGTGGATCTCGCGGCGGCGAAGGCCGGCATCGATCCGGCTGAATTCCGCCGCAACAGTTATATCCGCGACGATGCGTTTCCGACACAAACCCTGTCCGGCGTGCCGCTGACGAAGCTTTCTCTGACCGAATGCCTCGACAAGCTGCTGGCGATGATGGACTACGCGGGGCAGCGCCGCGAGCAGGAGGCGTTACGGGAACGCGGTATCTGGCGCGGTATCGGGCTTGCCACCTTCGTTGAATTGACGGCTGTCGGCGGTGCGTATTACGGACCGGCACAAGCCCGGGTGTCGACCCAGGACGGTGCGACGGTAAAAATCGAACCCACGGGGAAAGTCAGTATCATCACCAGTGTTACCGATCAGGGCCAGGGAACGCCGACCGGGATTGCACAGGTGGTGGGCGACCGCCTCGGTCTCGGTATGGACGACATCGCCGTCAATTTTTCAGGCGATACAGCGGTAACGCCCTATGGCGGCGGCGCCTGGGCTTCGCGCGGCATGACCATCGGTGGAGAAGCAGCGTGGCGCGCGGCGGACGCGCTGGCCGACAGTCTTTGTGCGCTTGCCGGTGCGATCCTTCAGGCGGCGCCGGAAACGCTCGACGTCGGTCCCGGCGGCATTCGCGACCGCGCATCCGGGGAAATCAGGATGAGCTTGGCCGACGTCGCCGACGCCGGTCATTTCCGGCATGATCTTTTGCCGCCCGGCACGCAGCCCGAACTTGCCGTGACGCGTCATTATGCGCCGACGGCGCCGTTCAACATCGCCAATGGCATTCAGGCGGCGTTGGTCGAGGTCGATATCGATACTGGATTTGTGCGGCCGCTCATGCATTGGGTCGTTGAGGATTGCGGGCGGGTGATCAATCCATTGCTTGTCGACGAGCAGATCCGCGGCGGCGTGGTGCAGGGCATTGGCGGCGCATTGTTCGAGCACTGCATCTACGACGACGATGCCAACCTTCTGAACGGAACTTTGGCCGATTATCTGGTGCCGATGGCCGCCGAAATGCCGGATATCGAGATCGGACACGTGGAAACACTGGTCGAGGGAACACAGCTCGGCGCCAAGGGCGCAGGCGAGGCGGGCACGGTTGGTGCGCCAGCGGCCATTTTATGCGCGGTAAACGATGCGTTGCGGTCCCACGCGGCGCTGGCGACCGAAATGCCGATCACGCCGGAAGTCGTGCTCAATGCGCTCAGTCTCCGGGTACTCGACAACGGGTAAAGTTAAACCCCTCGCGTCTCCGATAATGTACGGTAAACTTCTTCATCTGCTGGTCTCCGGGGAGGAAAGCGATGCCGATCAAAAATATGCTGGTCCCAGTCGGGGATATCGCGCGCGACGAAGGCGCGATCGGGACGGCTCTGCTGCTGACACAGGAATTCGGCGGGCATGCGGATTGCATGTTCGTCACCGGCGATGTCAGTGACGTTATTCCCGCTGGAGCGATGGGATTGTTCGAATCCGTTCAGGTCCAGATCAGGGAAGAATACGGCCACGACCGGGACGAAAAGCAAAAGCTTGCACGGCACCGCTTCGACGACATGCTTGAAGAACGCAATATCGATTATCGGGAAAATGCGCTCCCTGCGGAACTTCCCTCGGCCTCCTGGGAAATTGTGAACGGGCTAGCATCCGAAATCGTTGCGACCCGCGGCGGCGCCTATGACATGGTGATTGTCGGCCGGCCGGTCCGCGATCAGACGACCGTCGCCGAACTGTCCGCCGAGGCCGCGTTGTTCCGAACCGGCAGGCCGGTTCTGATTGCGCCGCCGGTGTCACCCCCTTCGATCGGCGAAGCCGTTGTGATCGGCTGGAACCGGAGTGCGAGTTCCGCCCGGTCTATTTCGGCCGCGCTGCCACTGCTGTTGATGTCTCGATCTGTGACAATCGTGACCGTCACGACCGGCGCCAAGCAAGGCCCGTCGCCGCAGGACATGGCGAAATATCTTTCCTGGCACGAAGTCCAGGCTGAGGTGGTCGAAATTCCGCCGGACCACCGCCTGGTCGGCGAGGTGGTGCTAGAAGAAGCCGAGCGTGTAAGCGCAGATTTGCTGGTCATGGGCGCGTATTCGCACAGCCGATTGCGCGAACTCATCCTCGGCGGGGTAACGCGGCACGTCCTCCAGAATGCGGACCTTCCGGTCCTGATGGCGCACTGAACAAACGGAGAAGAAAAATGGATAGCGGTCTGGAACAACCCCGCGAGCTTAAACAGCTCGGCAAGGCATCCGATACCCGCGAAACTCTCGCCCATGCGAAACGCGCTGTGCTTGAGCGCGGATTGGACGAATGGCTCGTGGTCGATGTGGACGCACATCATTTCGAGAACCAGTCCTGGTCTGAGGTTATCGCGGAGATACCCAGCGACGTCGTTCGCGATATTGCGCACAGCTTCGTCAGCAAGGGTCAGGTGCACCCAGGTATCATGCAGTCTTCCGGATGGCCGCCAAACCAGAGCATTGGCGGCCGTGTCAGCCACGATCAGGGTCTCGAAGAATTGGCCGAATCCGATGACGGCGCACACCGCGATGTGGTGCTGATCCGGCGCGCCATGGAATGTATGGCGATCGACTACCAGATCACTTTTCCAACGCCGATGCTGTCGCTCGGGCTCCATCCCGAAGTCGAAGTAGAGGTCGGCCTGGCCGAGGGCTACAACCGGTGGCTGACGGACCGCATCCTGTCGACCGAAGACGGTATCTATTCGATGCTCTATCTGCCGTTCTCGGATCCGGAAGCGTGCGAGCGGATTGTCGAGCAGTATGGCGATCACCCGAAGGTGTCGGGGTTCATGATTACCTCGGTCCGTTACAAGCCAGTTCACCACAACCAGTACATGCGGCTTTACCGGATGATTGAAGAACGCGGCAAAACCCTCGGGTTCCACGCCGGGCCGAACTGGCAGCACGATGGCTATGTCGGTCAGCTCAACCGGTTCATCTCGATGCACGCCATCACGTTCGTGTTGTGCAATATCATTCACATGACCAACTGGGTCATTAACGGACTTCCCGAACGGTTCCCCAATTTACCGGTTCTGTGGATCGAATCCGGCCTGTCATGGCTGCCGTTCATGCAGCAACGCCTCGACAGCGAATATTTGATGCGGTCGTCGGAAGCGCCCAATCTCAAGCGTCTGCCGAGCGAATACATCGCTGAAATGTTTTTCACCTGCCAGCCGATGGAGCGCACCAACATGAAGCTGCTGGAGGGGACGTTCGAAGCGATCAAGGCGCCGACGCAGCTGCTCTACGCGTCCGACTGGCCGCACTGGGATTTCGACCTGCCAACGGTGATAACCGATCTGCCGTTTATCGACGAAGAGGCCAAACGCAACATCCTCGGCCATAACGCGGCCAAGCTGTTCGGACTGGACACGATGGGGAAGTAGCCGCTGCCGCGGGAGCGATGGTTGGGTCCGTTGTTCCTCCTGATGAGGGAAGCGCGGATTGGAGTTGGCTGTCTTGACTCCAATCACCGGGCTTTCAACAATGATCGGTATGCTTTATCGCAGATGAAGTCGGGCTGACGGACCGTACACTGGCCTGCGGCTGTCAAAAAAGGTAATCGCCATGCGCAATCAGGAACTAAATCCGGCACGGCTTGCATCGCTGTTCCGCAGGCAATTCGAGCTGTGCAACGTGAAGCAGGGCGAGACAATCGCGTTGCTGTCGGACCTGAATTCACCCCCGGAATACGTTCAAGCATCGTTTGCGGCCGCGTCCGAGCTTGGCGCAGATGCCTATGCGATATGCGTCAATTCAATCCCGTCCTGGACCAAGGTCGGGGTCGAGACCATCGGCGCCTGCAAAGGCACGCTCGATGCACTGGCCGCGGCCGACATGCTGGTCTGCCTGCATATTCCGCTGTTCACTAAATGGATGAAAGCGGTGCGCGATGCCAACACAAGAGTGCTGATGATCATCGATGCGCCGGACGATCTGGAGCAGCTGATGGCCCCGCCCGGTCTGCGCGAGGCAGTGGTCCACGCCGGCGCACGGCTGGAACAAACGAAGACGGTGCGGGTGACCAGCGAAGCCGGCACCGACCTGACCTATGACTGCGGCGATTACCCGACCATGATTCAGTACGGGTTTGCCGACGCTCCGGGGCGTTTCGATCACTGGGGCGGCGGACATGTGCATACATTTCCCAATGAAGGTTCGGCCAGCGGCACGGTGGTGATTCAGCCGGGTGACATCGTGGTCCTGCCTTATAACCGGTATGTCCAGGATGCGATCCATCTGGAAATTGCCAACGGACATATCACTAAGATCAGCGGCGGCATGGATGCCAAGCTGATGGAACATTGGCTTGACGACAACAAGTCGGATCCGGACGATCTCGACGGCCATTACCTGTCGCATCTCGGCTGGGGGCTGAACCCTCAGGCGCGCTGGGACGCGTTGGCACTGTACGGCAACGATCCCGACCGGACCTACGCGTCGGCGCGGACATTTGCCGGAAATTTCCTGTTCTCCACCGGACCCAACAGCCAGGGCGGCGGCACGCGGACGACCACGGGCCACTATGATGTTCCGATGCGCGACTGCACTGTCATGCTGGACAACGACATGATCATCGACAAGGGACGCCTTGTGGACGAAGTGATGGTTGTCGAACGGGTCGCGCGTTAAATGCGTATCGAAGATTATCCACCGCAGGAGCCGTTTTCGGCTTTCGCGCTGCCGTTTGCCGAGGAAGTCATGCGCCGGGGTGCCGATGTCGCGCCAACGGCGGAGGTGAATTACGGCGACGATCCTTATCAGTCGATCGCTATTCATGCCGCACCGGAGCCAAATGGCACGGTGCTTGCGTTTGTCCATGGCGGTGGCTGGACGTCGGGCTACAAAGAACACATGAATTTCATGGCGCCGGCCTTTACCGCGGCGGGGATCACTTTCTGTTCGATCGGCTACCGGCTTGCGCCACAGCATTTGTTTCCCGCGGGGCTGGGAGATGTGGCGGATGCTCTTGCTTGGATACATGCGAATATTGCCGGTCATGGCGGGAACCCGGCCCGGTTGTTCGCCGGCGGTCACAGCGCCGGTGGTCATTACGTCCCGTTGCTGGCCGTCACATCCGAATGGCAGCAAGACCGGGGACTGCCCGCAGAAGTTATAAGGGGCTGCCTGCCGATCTCCGGCGTTTACCAATTCGATGATGGGTCGGGCCTGACGACGCGACCCCGTTTTCTCGGCCCGGACGGGACCGATACCGCCCGTCTTGCCAGTCCGCTCAATTTCGTCTCGGCCGATGCACCGCCGTTTCTGATAGCCTATGGCACGGAAGATTTCCCCCATCTGAAGGATCAGGCCGAAAAGATGGCCGTCGCCCTCGGCGAAGCGGGTGTGGAGGCCGAGAAAATCGTGCTGGACGGACGCGATCATTTCGGCGCCAGTCTCGCCGGCGGCGAGGTGGATGGCCCCTGGGTGCCGCGCGCGATTGACTGGATGGCCGCCCATTGACCGTGGCGGCTCCCCTGGCATCCGCAAGCGGAATTTCGAAACGGTTTCTGGCGACGCAAGCGCTTGATGACGTTTCGTTCGATATCTATGCGGGTGAAGTCCACGCGCTGATCGGCGAAAACGGAGCTGGTAAATCGACGCTGATGAAGATTCTTGGCGGGATCTATCAGGCGGATGGCGGCAAACTTCGGATCGATAGCGTTGACGTAAGCTACGCCACGCCCGCGGCCGCGCTCCTGTCCGGTATTGTCGTCATTCCGCAGGAAATGCGTGTCGTGCCGGCACAAACCGTCGCCGAGAACGTGTTGCTGGGTCAGGTTCCCGTCCGCAGAAGGTGGGGCGTGTTGCCTGAAATCGACTGGTCCGCTCTGCGGGCGCGGGCGGCGGAACTGGTCGGGCGCTTGAACCTCGATGTCGATGTTGAGACGCCGGTCCGGCGCTTGGGTTATGCGGAACGCCAGCTTGTGATGATCGCCCGGGCGCTTGGCCGAAGCGCCCGCATCCTCGTGCTCGACGAGCCTACGGCTGCGCTGGAAGCACGAGAAGTAGACCGACTGTTCGACGTGATTCACAGCTTGAAGCGCGACGGCGTCGGAATTGTCTATGTCTCGCATCGGCTTGACGAGGTCGAACGCATCGCCGATCGGGTGACCGTGCTTCGGGACGGCCGTAAAGTCGGTCAAGGAATTCGCGGAGCGCTGTCGCAGTCCGACATGATTCATTTGATGACCGGCCGCGATCTCGAAGAGACGCTGCATCATGGCGGCAAGCGGGTGTCCGGTGCACCGCTGCTCGACGACGACGATCTGAACCTGAAAAGCGGCGAAATCGTTGGCCTTGCCGGTCTCCTCGGCAGTGGTACGACGGAAATGCTGCGGCGTCTTTATGGCGCCAACAAGGACAATCACCCCATAAAGGTTGCCGGCGAACGCATATCCTTTCGCAGCCCGGCGGAGGCGATCGCGCGTGGCTTGGGGGTGGTGCCCGGCGAACGCGGTCTCGGCCTGATCATGGGACTGACCGTCCGCGAGAACATCATCCTGCCCAATCTCGACCGGCTGAAGACCGCGTGGGGTCTCGACAGGAAGGCGATAGACATACTGGTCGATGACCTGATGGAGACCGTCGATATCCGACCACGCGATCCCGGAAAACCCGTACGAGAGCTTTCCGGCGGCAACCAGCAGAAAGTGATTTTTGCGCGCTGGCTGGCCGGGCACGCGAAAATCCTGTTGCTGGACGAGCCGACCCACGGCATCGATGTCGGCGCGAAGGCGCAAGTGCATAAATTGATGGGCAAGTTTGCGGCCGATGGCGGTGGAATCGTGTTCGCGTCTTCCGAAATGGTCGAAGTGCTGTCGGTGAGCGATTCCGTGATTGCGATGCGCGCGGGAAATGTCGTTGCACGGCTGACCCGCGACGGGGACTATACTGAACGCGCGCTCCGGGAAGCGTTGGGGGGATAGCAGGGCACGATGCAGATAGCGGAAAGACAATGGCGGGTGCGCGCGCCATGAATGACCGAGCGGGAAACGGGAGCCGGCTCGGGGAATTTTTGTGGAACCAGATGCCGGTGATTGCGCTGATCGTGCTGTGTATCATCGCGACGATCCTGTCCACGCGGTTCGTGTCGCCGATCAACATAAACAATGTCCTGATCCAGGGCGCGGTCATGACCGTGATCGCCATCGGCATGACCTACGTGATTGTCTGTGGCGGCTTCGATCTGTCGGTCGGCTCCGTCGTGGCGTTGTCGGGCTGTATCACCGCCATGGTCATGCTCGAATACGGGATAATTCCGGGCGTAATTGCCGGCGTTGCGGTCGGGGCAGCTGTCGGGTTGCTGAACGGGCTGATCGTCACCAAACTGGATGTGAACCCCTTTATCGCCACGCTTGGCACTATGGTGATGTTTCGCGGTGCAACGTTCCTGATCACCGGCGGCCGGCCGATCGTCGGCGACGAAGGATTGCCGGTCCCGTTTCTCGATTTCGCAACCGAGCGCCTGTTGGGCATTCCCTATCTCGTCCTGTTTCCGATCGTGGTGTTCGTGATCTTTCACTGGGTGTTGCATCGCACCGCCTATGGAATTCGCGTTTTCGCAACCGGCGGCAATACCGAAGCGGCGTTTCTCGCGGGGATCAATGTCGGGAAGGTGCGGACATCCACCTATGTCTGGTGTGGGGCGTTGGCGGGTGTCGGCGGGGTGATGTTGTGCGCCCGGCTGCAATCGGGCCAGCCGACCGCCGGCTCATTTTACGAACTGACGGCAATCGCCGCCGTCGTGCTTGGCGGCGCGTCGCTGTTTGGCGGTGAGGGCAAACTCTATAAATCGGTCGTCGGCGTTTTCATCATGGTAGTGCTGGCAAACGCGTTGAACCTTGCCAATGTTCATTCCTACTGGCAGCAGGTCGCGGTTGGCGTCGTCATTGTCGCGGCCGCAGCGGCCGACCGGTTGCGTCACCGCTAGGTGTGGCGGTTTCGCAAACCCGTGATAAACTTTTAACGAAATCAAAGGGAGGAACGATCTATGAAACGAATTCTAATGACCGCGGGCGCCGCACTTCTGGTGGCGGGGTTCGGTACGGCGGGCGCGCAGGCCGCAAATATTGGCGTCGCCCTGTCATCCGACACCAATCCATTCTACATCGCGATGCTCAAGGGCATGAAAAAGCGGGCGGCAGCGCTCGGTCATACAGTTTCCGTGGTGAATGCCGAGGAAGATATCGCCAAGCAGCTGAACGGTATCAACGATCTGATCGCCCAAAAGGTCGCCGGTATCCTCATTTCGCCGATCGACGCCAGGGCGCTTTGTTCCGCCTATACGAAGGCAAAAAAGGCGGGAATTCCAATGATGTCGATCGCGCGCGGTTCGGCGTGTAAAGACCAACTTCTCCATATCGCGGTCGATGAGCTAAAAGTCGGTGGCGAAATAGCGGCCTGGACGGCGAACAAGATCGGCGGCAAGGGCAAGGTTGCCGTGCTTGCCGGTCCGGCGGGCGCCCAGGCGTTTATCAATTTCGCCAAGGGCTATACCAATGAAATGGCAAAGCATTCGGGAATCAAAATCGTGTTCCGGCATGAAATGCTGCTGACCCGGGAAAACGGCCTGAAGTTTGCCGAGGACGCGCTGGTGGCGCATCCGGATCTCAAGGCGATATATGGCGCCAATGACGAAATCGGCCTCGGCGCCGCGCAGGCGGTTGCCGCGTCCGGGATGAAGGGCAAAGTCTTCGTAACCGGCATGAACGGTATTCCGCCGGCACGGTTTGCCGTGAAGCGAGGCGCGATGGGGCTAACCGTTGCTTTGAACCCGGTTGCGTGGGGCACGCTCGGGATCAATACAATGGATGCCCAGCTCAAAGGCAAGGCATTCGACCGAAAGGTTTATGTCGGCCACGTGCTGGTCGACAGTTCCAACGTCGACAAGTTCCTGCCCAAGAAAAAGAAGAAATAGACGGATCGGTACCGGGAACGCCGCTCAGGCGGTGTTCCCGGATATACGACGGGAATGAGACATGGATGATGCGGTGCCAAGGGCCGATGCCGGACTGATCGCCGACCTCGAAGCGGCAGATATTCACCCGCTTTGGGATCGCTACAAGAAAATCACGCCGATTACGCCGTCGCCGGACGATCCGCCGTTCATCTGGCGATGGAAGAATATTGAGCCCTATACCGGGCGTGCTGCGACCGAGATCGCCATGGAGGACGCCGAGCGACGCGCCCTGATCATGGCGAATCCGGCGTTCGGCGGCAAAACACAGACGACGCATAATTTGCTGTCGGCCTTCACGGTGCTGGAGTCGGGCGACAAGGCACTGCCGCACCGTCACACCGCTGCCGCGATCCGGTTCTCAACCCGGGCGGAAGGTGCGGTCACCATCGTCAATGGTCGCCGCTGCGAGATGCTGCCCGGTGATCTGGTGCTGACGCCGCCCTGGTGCTGGCATGGCCACATCAACGAATCCGATCATCGGACATTCTGGTTCGACGGAGCGAACATTCCGTTGATCAACGATCTCGACGTCAATTTTTTCGATCCGGGAAACCGTGACGGCAGCGGCGACAACGCTTTCTGGGAAGTCGATGAAGGCGATGAAAGCCTGTGGAAGTCTGCCGGGCTGGTGGCTGAAGGTCACGGCCATGACGCCCAGATTTCCCCCAAATACCGCTATCCCGGCGAGGAAACGCGCCGCATGCTGACCGACATGCGGGCACGGGACGATGGCGCGAAGCTGCTGCGCTATGTCAACCCGCTGACCGGCGGTGCGGTGATGCCGACGCTCGATTGCTACGCGATGCGTCTGGCAAGCGGACAGGCAACACGCCGGCACCGTGCAACCTGGAACACAATATGCCTGGTGGTATCGGGTGAAGGAAAATCTGTCATCGGCGGTGAGATCGTCGACTGGGCCGAACACGATGCGTTCACTATTCCGCATTGGAGCTGGGCAAGCCATGAAGCCGTTTCCGGCGATGCCGATCTGTTTATCGTGACCGACCGCGAGGTCCAAACGCGTCTGGATCTTGCCCGCGAAGAGGTGGAATAGCGGCGGGTCTTACTCCGCCGCCTCTGCCTTCGGCGTGTTCGAAAGTGCGGCCATCGCCTTGTCGAGCGCGTCGCCTTCGGGATCGGCAAGTGCGGCGGCGCGTAGTTTGGCGACTGCGTCCGCGCCCCAGGCGGGGTCCTTTTCCCCCTTTGAGCACGGGATCGCGATTTCATCCATCACGCGTCCGAAATTGGCGAGTCCGCGCTTGTGGGTGTCCGAATATCCCTTGCGGAGATTGGCTAGTTCGGCGATTTCAACGGCGAGCTGATAGTGACGCCTCGCTGCTTCGATCACCACTTCGAGCCAGCCTTCGATGGCAGTCTGCTCCTGGCTGTAGCGGTAGGTACTGGGCCGATAGAACCGTAATTTGGAGAGAA
>Ga0114999_10006497_pt1 | contig 13453 bp, 10 predicted proteins | sample ArcticOcean_MG_C_3_FD_89820 | JGI IMG/M metagenome (GOLD analysis project Ga0114999, IMG submission 89820) | Marine microbial communities from western Arctic Ocean - ArcticOcean_MG_CB8_126 | ecosystem: Environmental > Aquatic > Marine > Oceanic | place: Arctic Ocean: Canada Basin | collected...
CCACTCCTCTTAAATCCGAAGTGACGAGTGTATCCGAGGCGATGGCCGCGTCTTCAGAAGATTCGCCCATCTTTCCAAAAAAGGCTGTCACCGTTCGGCGCAGTGATTTTTCTGAAACCCTTACCTGTTCTTTTATCGGGACTTTAAATCTTTCCAGCATCTTACAAGATAAAACTTCAATACCCTTTTTTATGAGAAACCAAGCAAATTAAAAATTATTAACGAAAATTATCCCTTGAGGATAATAATTTCCCCCAGAGGTAAATACTATGCATTCTGACGCTACCCTGAAAAAATACAGTTTTTATGACCCCAATAGTTAGCTTGCTAGATGAAACTTGCAATGGCTTAGTTTTAATGAGATCAAGCAATGTTAGTGTAGTAATATCATGAGTGATTTAAAAAATACTCCCCTCACCTCTCGCCTCTCACCGGAAGGCGTTATCCCCTTAGTCGAATTTGAAGGATCGGCTTATGAGTGCGGGAGAGAGTATGCGAAATTTACGATGAAGAATTATCCCGGTTACCGGGAATATCTCGACATGGCGAATGATTGGAAGTCACTCGACCCAGAATTGAAAAGTGTGGTCGATAAACGTGCTCCCTTCTTGCTCGATTTACATCGCGGTATCTGGGAAGAAGCGGGACCCCCTCAGAAAGCGCTCCACACTTCCCCTTCCAATTTGAGTAGGTCTCAAGATGGCTGTACTTCATTTGGTATTGCCGGTGACCAGACGGTGGACGGCTATCCCCTATCCGGCCAAACCAAAGACACGCCTCTCGACCGCATTGATCTCTATATCGTTTTGCGCATGCGATTAGAGGAAGGACCAACCCTCCTCGTCTTGTGTTACCCCGGTGAAACATTGGGCTATGGCATGTGGTCGACAGGGATGAGTCTTTATCGCAATAATCTTTATTCCACTGCAGGTAGGGAGGGAGGAGTTTCTTTCAAGATTTGGGGAATGATGACATTAGCGGGAAGTTCAATTGATGAATCAATTGAACTAGTGAATCGCTTTGGATTACAAGGTTTCGGAAACTGCTTGATCATGGACGGTAAAGGTGAGAGCGCCTCCATAGAATGGAATGCCGGCGGTATTGATGTCCTCCCTGCTGAGGACGGTATATGCACCCATGCTAATCACCCGATCGGTCCTGAAACCAGTCCATATCTTGGCGTGGATGGCTCGGAGTTGAGATGTTCGGAGCACCGCACCTTTGGCTTGCGGAAAAAACTGATCGCAGAGCGTGGCCGCCTGACACCTCAACTCGTATTATCAATCTTGAGCGATCATACAGACTATCCGAATGGAGGTATTTGCCGACATCTAGAAGAAGAAGGAGTCACGGATTCTATTACGACGGCGGCAGTTATCACTGAACCCACCCGCGGAAAATTGCATGTCGTTCGCGGCAATCCCTGCAGCAATTGGCCTGTCACTTACACATTGTAATATCGATTTGATTTCATATCCCCATGGTGAAAAGTAATGTGAGTCATAAACGCATAAATAGAGTGCAAATGTACCTTGTTTTTCTGTTGGCTGCAATCACCGCAGTATTGTCTGGTTGTTCGAGAAATAACGAAATAATTACTGCGGCGGACGATGACACAAGCAAACAGGTCACCGTTAACACCGAGGGCTTCAGTTTCGTTCACACTGGACCAATTCCTAAGACATTCAGTGAATCTCCGGAACTGACAAAACTTGTAGCAGCGGGAACGTTGCCTCCGATCGAAGAAAGGCTACCCGAAGAACCTATGATTGTCCCGGTGATCGAACGGATCGGCCAATACGGTGGTACCTGGAGGCGAGGATTTATGGGGCCCTTCGACCGTCAATCGATCGATCGGATTCTTCACGATCATTTGATTTACTATGACATTGATGGCCAGACCCTGGTCCCCCACATCGCGAAAGGATGGGAAATCAATGAAGACGGGACAGTCTTCACCTTTCATCTACGCAAAGGCATGAAGTGGTCTGATGGCGTGCCGTTCACCGCTGATGACTTTGTCTTCGCCTACGAAGAGATTACCGCGAATGACAATATTAATTTAAATAAACCCAGCTACCTGAAAGCGGAGGGACAATTATGTCGCATGAAAAAGATCGATGATTATACGGTAGAATACAGTTTCCCTATCCCGAACTTTGTCTTTATCGAGAACGTCGCCAGTCTGGCTGCGGGCGGCCAATCGTTTCGCAGATGGGAAGGTCCCTTGTTCGCACCCCGTCATTATTTAAGGCAGTTTCTCCCACAATATGCCGATGCGGATGAACTGGAGCGTAAAGTGAAGGCGGCAGGTTTAAAAAACTGGCGACAATTATTTCAACGTATGTGTTCGGTCCCCGAAAATCCGGATTTACCGGTTGTCGGTCCGTGGAAAACAGTCTCACCCATCTCGAGCGAGTTGTTTTCCCTTGAACGCAATCCCTACTATTTCGCCATCGATCCCGAGGGAAACCAATTACCTTATATCGACAAAATTGAGATGTACTTAGTTGAGAACATGGAAGTTTTTAACACGAGGGTCATTGCCGGTGAGGTCGACATGCAACACCGTCACGTTCAAATTAGCAAGCTACCGGCACTCATTAAGGAATCAAAAAACGGAGACTACCGCATACTTTATTGGCCGGCTATGGGAGGGTCTGAAGCTGCAATCTTTTTTAACCAAACCTGGGAGGGAGATCCGGAGATCGAAAAGTGGCTCCGCAACCGTGATTTTCGCATTGCACTCTCACTCTCTATCGACAGGGAAGAAATACTAGAATCTATATTTTTGGGTGAGGGCGAACCACGACCGTTTATTGCACTCCCCAATAATCCCTACTACCCGGGATCGGAATACGAAAAAAAGTATGCACAACGGGACTTGGTAAAAGCTAATGCCCTATTGGACCAAATCGGTCTGGAAAGAAAAAATAAAGAAGGGTACCGTTTGCGTACTGATTCGGATAGTCCGCTTACTATATATCTCGGTGTGCCCAGTCGGATGTTTCTGGATTTCGAAGGCATTGCTGAACTGGCAGTGATCCATTTTAAAGAAGTGGGTATTAAACTCCAACTCAAGATTGAAGAGCGAAGCCTATTTTCAATACGAAGGGCTAAAAACGAACACCATTTATTAATATGGGGGGCCGGGGGCAGTGAAAACCCCTGGATTTATCCGGATATACCCATTCCAACAAAAAGTGGATCGATGTTCGCGACGCTGGTCGGAAGTTGGTATGAGTCTGAAGGCCGTAATGGTATTCAACCATACGGTAATTTTAAACGGCTGTTAGATATCTTTGAACAAGGTAATCGCGTCCCTAAGAATAGGCGAATCGAATTGGGTAAGGAGATTTGGCGCATTCACGCGGACAATGTCTATGCCATCGGAATCGTGGGAAACTCCCCGGCCTGGAATGGTATTGTGGTGGTAAAAAATAGTTTCCGCAATGTTCCCGATGTCGCACCCAATAGCGCGGCCTTGCAGAATCCTGGTATCGCGCGGACTGAGCAGTTCTTCTTTGAGCGGTAGTGAACTGAGGCAGGGTGGAAGATGTCGGGCTACGCCCTCGGTTCAGGCTTCAGGGTTCAGGTAAGAGTAGTAAATGTTTACAGAATATTTTATCAAGCTTCTACAAGCTTCGTCTGCGTCATAGTCTTTGTTCCATAATTATTTAAGACTTTATTAAGGTGGAGCGGGCTGTCCCTAGCACGCTTTTTTAAATTACGACAAAATCAAACGCGCTAGGGACAGCCCGTTCCACCTCGTTAATTTAATTAATTATCAAGGAACGAAGACGAGGAGGCATAGGTAGACCCGTCTTCATCCCGCGGCCGCGGGACTACGTTGTGACAGACGAAGATTATTGCTTCTCTCATATATAGTGGCTAGCTGCTCCCTTGCACGCTTCTTCATTCATAATTTATGATAAGAAAGACAAAGTTTCATTGATTCATTCTAATTATACTGCTAACTGACAATAGCGGTTAAATAATTTATGTATCAGAAATCCTTCATCAGCGGCTCAATCCGGAAATAACTAGCGATATGGATATCAGTATTAACGAAAACTATCGAGCGCTGATCATACCATTTATAGTAATAACCACGACCTTAGCTTTTGGCTGTTCAAAGAGCAATGATTCCAAGACTTTGTCCGCGACAGATACCCCTGAACAGACAACAGTAAACACCGATGCGTTTAGCTTCGTTTACACCGGGCCAAAACCTACTTCATATAACGAAGCGCCCGAACTCGCGAAACTTGTCAGTGAAGGAAAGTTACCTCCGGTTGAGGATCGCCTACCGGAAGAACCTTTAATCGTTCCCCCGATCGAACGCATCGGACAGTATGGTGGCACTTGGCGACGTGGTTTTACAGGACGCGCTGATGCTCAAAACATTCAGCGAATAGAACATGATCACTTACTCTACTATGATCTCGACGGGAAAACGATCGTGCCGCATATCGCGAAATCCTGGGAGGTGAGTGAAGATGGGACCACCTTTACCTTTCATCTGCGCAAGGGAATGAAATGGTCTGATGGGATGCCGTTCACAGCTGATGATTTTGCTTTCGCCTTCGAGGATGTGACGAAAAATGACATTATTAACGCGGTCGTAAGTTATTGGTTTCAAGCAGATGGACGAATATGCAAATTTGAAAAGTTAGATGACTATACGATCCGTTACACCTTCCATCGCCCGAACCATGTGTTCATCGAGAGGGTCGCAGCTTATACTATTGGAGGTCAGATTACTAAAGGTTGGATATGTCCCCTCTATGCTCCCGCGCATTACCTGAAGCAGTTTCACCCAAAATACACACCTTTGAGTGAACTTAATAAAATAGCCGAAGAGGAAAAAGTTGCGTCTGCCAATTGGCAGCTTTTATTTAAACGAAAAGCAGTGTTTTCCGACAATCTTGAGCTGCCAGTCGTCGGTCCATGGAAACCGGTAACCCTTATCACGGGTGAGAAATTTACCTTGGAACGCAACCCCTATTACTTTGCCGTTGATCCCGAAGGAAACCAACTACCCTATATCGATAAGATTGATTTACATCTGGTTGAGGATTTCGAAGTATTCAATGCACGCGTTATCGCCGGCGAGATTGACATGCAACACCGCCATGTCCTCATCGACAAAGTTCCCGTACTCAAGATGAATGAAGAAAAGGGAAATTACCGCGTACTCTTCTGGCCAAATCTGGGAGGATCAGAAGCAGCGCTATTCGTTAATCAAAGTTGGGAGGGAGACCCGGAAATTAACAAATGGCTAAAAAATCGTGATTTTCGCATCGCTCTCTCATTGGCCATCGATCGAGAAGAGATAAACGAATCCGTATTCCTGGGGATTGGAAAAGAGAGAGCTTTTTTACCCCTGCCTGATAATCAGTATTATCCAGGTTCTAAATATGAAAAAAAATATGCCGTGCGCGACTTGGATAAAGCCAATGAAATCCTGGATGCGATCGGCCTGAATAATAAAGATAGCGATGGCTACCGCTTGCGCGACGATGATAAGAAAAGATTGATAATTACTCTAGGGGTGACACGGGGATCGTTTGTGAATTATGAAAGTGTAGGTGAACTTGTGGTGAACCACTGGAAGGCCCTCGGTCTCTACGTGCATTTAGTGGTCGAAGAGCGCAGTTTATTTTCAACACGTACAAACACTAATAAACACCAGATACATATGTGGGTTACAGGTGGGTCAGAAAACCCTTGGACCTATCCTAATTTTACTGTTCCCGTCGACGTGGGGTGTCGATTCGCACCCTATGTAGGCTTATGGAATAATCAAAAAGGGCGAAGAGGTGTGGCTCCAACGGGTGACTTAATTCGGTTGCTGGAGATTTTTGATGAAGGCAGTAGTCTCCCCTCAGCGTTGCGAACAGAGCTGGGAAAAGAGCTTTGGCGCATCCATAGTGATAATTTGTATGTTATTGGCACGGTTGGACAATCTCCGGCAAACAATGGAATAGTCGTCGTGAAGAATTATTTCCGTAATGTTCCCGACCTCGCACCCAACAGCGCTGGATTACAGACCCCGGGTATTGCACGCCCGGATCAATTCTTTATTGATCGCAGTTTAATCAACAATTAATTCTACTTAATGATACATTATATACTACGTCGCATTGGATGGATGCTGGTGATGATTATTGGAATATCCATTGTATCTTTTTTCATAATTCAGCTCCCCCCCGGTGATTTCCTGGATGCCCACATCGCCCATCTTCAAAATCAAGGGGACAGTGTCAGTCTGGAGGTAATAGAGAATCTCAGGAAGCAGTACGGTTTGGATAAACCCTTGCACATACAGTATCTTAAAATGGTGAACGGTATGTTCCATGGAGACTTTGGATGGTCTTTCAGTTACGAACGTCCCGCAACCGAACTTATAGGCGAACGTCTCTTGCTTACGATTGTCCTTACCCTTACCGCGGTTTTGTTCACCTGGATCCTGGCCATACCTATCGGTATCTATTCTGCCGTTCATCAACATTCGGTCAGCGATTACACATTTACTTTCATAGGCTTCATTGGATTAGCGGTACCCGAGTTCCTTCTCGCACTCGTTCTCATGTATTTTGCCTACTCTCAACTGGGTATCAGTGTCGGCGGTTTGTTTTCACCGGAATTCATGGTGGCACCGTGGAGCCTGGCCCGCGTCTGGGATTTAATGAAACATATTTGGATTCCGGCAATTATTTTGGGTATGGGTGGAACTGCGGCACTCATTCGTGTTATTCGCGCAAACCTCTTGGACGAACTTCAGAAACCCTACGTCACTACCGCCCGAGCGAAGGGTATGCGCGAGTGGAGACTCATTCTGAAATATCCGGTACGAATAACAATGAACCCTTTTCTCAGTACCATCGGCTATGTCCTGCCATTGTTAGTTTCAGGCAGTGTGATTGTCTCGGTGGTGCTCAGCCTGCCCACAGTGGGTCCTCTGCTCCTGCGAGCCCTCGTTTCGCAAGATATGTATCTGGCCGGTACGATTGTGCTCCTGCTGGGAGTGATGACGGTTATCGGCACCCTGATCTCTGATATTTTACTCTTAATTTGTGATCCACGGATTCGCACCGGTGGGAGCGACTCATGAAGAAAGAATCGAACACTATTTCCGTGAATAAAACGGATGTCGATCGCAAGGACATCGCCACTCAGTGGCAATTGATGTGGTGGCGTTTCAAAAGACATAAATTGGCCCTGATTTCATTATTCATTGTCATCGGACTCTACTTCATAGCGTTTATCGCTGAATTCCTCTCGACCGGAACTCCCCACGAAACTAATCCGCATTTTTCCTACTGTCCGCCGCAAACCATACACTGGTTCGACAACGGTTCATTTCGCCCTTATGTAGAAAACCTCACAGGAAAGCGCGACCCGGAAACTTATATGCGCGTCTTTACTCTCGAACCCGAGAATAAAGTTCCGATTCATTTTTTCGCCCATGGCGATCCCTATAAGTTCCTGTGGTTATTTGAAATGGACCGGCACCTTTTCAGCATTGATGATGTGGAACTCCGCACCGATATTTATTGGCTGGGCTCTGACGAACTGGGCAGAGACCTCTGGTCCCGTCTCATTTATGGCACGCGTATTTCGTTGTCGATTGGGCTTATCGGGGTAGCTTTGAGTCTCCTTCTGGGCATAACCCTGGGCGGTATCTCCGGTTACTTCGGTGGCTTTATCGACTCCATTATCCAACGCTCAATCGAATTTGTTCGTTCCATTCCAACGATTCCATTATGGATGGGACTGGCCGCAGCACTACCGAAAGACTGGTCGATAATTAAAATATACTTCGCAATAACGGTAATAATTTCACTTTTTGGATGGACAGCGCTCGCCCGCGTCGTGCGCGGGAAATTTCTCGCTCTACGTGAAGAAGATTATGTGATGGCAGCTCGCTTAAGCGGATGCAGCACGATGCGAATAATTTTCCGCCACATGCTCCCCTCTTTTACGAGTCATATTATCGCCGCCACGACCCTGGCCATTCCCGCCATGATCATCAGTGAAACAGCGCTCAGTTTTTTAGGATTAGGACTGCGTGCACCGGCGATCAGCTGGGGTGTCCTTCTTCAACGCGCGCAAAATATACAAACGGTCGCGCTTTATCCGTGGTTGATGCTTCCGGCCTTGGCGGTAATCGTAGCTGTTCTCGCCTTTAACTTTTTAGGCGATGGCTTGCGCGACGCAGCGGATCCTTACGCACGTGGAAAGTAACGGGTGTCGAGCCTCTAGTTTTCCTTTACATCACCTACTATGTGAACAGCAATATCAATGACATGTCTAATTCCCTTTATGCCGATCCGCGCTTAAGCAAGTATAATCCACTTAAAAGGATTCTCTTTTTTGATGATTTCGATGAGGGTGTCAATGGCTGGTGCACATTGATCGGCAATTACAACGACAGCCTGGATGATATTAAACCCATGTTTCGCGACCTGCGGCCGGCACAGTTGAGTAACTGCACATTTTTTGACATTGGCACTCATGGAAGCGTTAGCGGTGAATACGCTTTAAAATTAGCAACGCGGCCGCGGCCCAACCACTCCTGCGTATTAATCAAACGCATGACTTTTGCGAAGCGCAGCCTCGTCCAACTGGAAACTTATTTCACCTACAAAGCTGAAGCTGTATTCGACGATAAATTAAAGGGCTCTTTGCCGTTTGACGGCAACTATCACCCATCGGAAGCGATGTTCGGTGACTTTACGCTCGGTAATGATATTAACGAAGGCCCGGATGGTAAGCGTTATTTCTGTTCTCTTAGATACGTCAATACAGACCCCGAGGGAAACTATGTTCGAAAATGGTTTTATAAGACTTCCGTTCAGGTGACCACGAAAATGCAAATCGATGGTGCTCCAATCCCGAAAGACCTGCACGCCCAAAGCCCGGATGATTGGAAAGAAGTTCCCGGCGGTGATTTCGCTCTCTGCCACAATGAAGTGCCCACGAAGATAAACTGGCATTACCTCCGCTGGCAGTTCGACTTAGAAACGCGACGCAACGTCGAACTACAAATCAATGATCGCGTAATGGACCTACGGGACATTCCAGTCCCCGCTTATGAAGAGACCTATTACTCGTGCGATCGTCTCCTTAATTTTTTCTTCGACGTCCGGACTCACTTACCTGTCCGCAATTTCCTCTTCTTTGATTCAGTGCTCGTATCCGTAGATTGGTAACTTTCATAAATATTAAATAGTTTACACGCTCTAAATTACCCCCGCTTTATCTTAATATGCTCAGGCGATCCCATACCGCAACGATTGAACAGAACGAATCCTATACGGAAAATTTCGATACTGAACCCTATGAATGTGGCTGGGCGAGCGAGGCGACATGGTTCGTTCGTGTTATCAACCTGGCCGAAGGGACATCGATGAAATTTATTCCCCAGATTTCACCAGACGGCCTCTTCTGGTGCGATAAGGAAGGGACTGAGCCCGTTCATATTTCAGAGGAAACACTCTACGCCTGTGAATTAAATAATTTTGGCAGCTGGCTGCGCTTGCGATGTGTTCTCGATGGAAATAATCCACGGATTAAACTCATGGTTCATCTCGCCTTGAAAGAGTAGTCGCGGGAAACTTGCTTTATAAAGTTATTTACCCGCAGTAACTCGAACCGAGTGCAATGCGGTTGACAACGTCATTATACACTTCGCGGATTTATTTATTTTCTCTGTTTACGCAGAAGTATTTTGTCCAAGTAAAAGAGATGGGATGCAAATAAAATGTATTGAGCTATAATCCACTTATTAGCTTTTAATTGGTAAAATAGAGTAAAAAGCACTCCATTCCCTACGCATCCAGCCTGATAAAGTTGCCACAAATTGCATAAGCATTAAGATAGTAAAGTATATTAAAATGCTATTCTCAAGCTAAGGTCGTTTCTCAATCTTGAGAAAAAACAGGAGGGTTACCAATAATAAAATTTTTCTTTATAGCGCTGTTCAGTTTTTTAACGCTCATAAATTCACTAACAGGCAATACCAATGCATTCGAAGCGGTACCCCTTTTAAATGCGAGTGATCTAATGCCTGCGGAAATACTCTCCGGCCCCTACCACCAGGTGGAAGAGGCTGTTACTAATGATGGCTTCACGAACAACTATAACATCCAATCGGACTTTGGTAATTTCAAGGCGTTCGGTAATGATATGTTAATTACTCGTGTTAAAGAAGTCTACGCCCTTGCAGAAATTGCAGAAATTAAAAAATCGAAAGTATTTTCCGATAGTATGACTGCCGCCGCGATGAGTCCGCTTCAAGGAGCTTATCACACGATAACTGATCCCGTGGGCACCGTGTCCAGTGTGCCGAAGAGCGCCGCGCGCTATATCGGTAAAGCGGGAAGAAAAGCCACCGGCGCTAACGTTAAAGCAGGTGAACATTACAAAGACGACACTGCCGCAGGGATATTAGGCTATACGAAAGCGAAAAAGGAAATTGCTGAAAAACTATTCATCGATCCCTACTCAAACAACGAGCAATTGCAAATCGAACTTAATGATCTCGCCTGGGCTTCGGTAGCCGGTGATATGTCTTTCAGTATGGCATTAAAGTTCTCACCCATAGGGCTCGCGGGCATGGCGATCAGCTCGGCAAATCGCTCGAATCAAGTTCGAGACCTGGCGGCAGATTTGCACGCGAGCGAAATACCCGACGCCAACTTAAAACTCCTTAGAGAGGGAGGGGAATTGGGAAATCGGCTGGCAAAAAAAATACTCCATCACCCTTGGTACTCACCCACACAGAAAAATATCATTTGCTGGCAAATTTCTAATCTCAATGCGGTTACCAACTTTAAAGATTTTTGTGCCATTGCCCTTCAGGCTGACAGCATGGAAGATGCATTATTATTTCAGCGTACCGTGGATCTAATCGTTCATATCGATCGACACTATGAAAAGATTGTCGCGATTCATGCCGAACAAGGGTTTATTGTGTGCAATACGGAATCGGGAAAAAGAATTATCCCAGCCCCCATCGACTATGGGTTTTGGACTGATAAAACTGCCGCAGTGGATCGCAAGAACTTGAATTACTTTGATCGGATCGCGCGGGAATCGAAGGAACACACGCAATTATGGATTACCGGAATTATGTCTGAGCGATTTAAAGATGAAATGGTTGAACGTGACTTAATGGTAGTGGAAAGTGCTTTCGAGCTTTACAAGGACACTTATTTAGATGCTACTAATTAACATTAAATTAGCCATTAATAATGTTAACTACCATTAATGAGAGCTCTGGACACGACCACCCTTAAAGGGCTCTGGTCAGCGGTGGCCACTCCCTGGACGACAGGAGGAGACATAGATGAAGGCGTACTTCAGCGTAATTGCCAGAAACTGGCGGCGGCGGGAGTAGACGGTATCTATACATCCGATAGCGACGGAGAATTTTATGCTATCGAGTGTGACGAATTTAAGCAACTCGCGACGATCTTTGGCAAGGCCATGGAAAAAACGGGCGTAGATGCAGCGATGGGGGTAACCTGGAGTTCTACCCAGGGTATCATCGATCGAATAAAAATAGCATGCGATGTCGGTATCCCTAATTTTCATGTCGCCTTCCCTTTTTTTATGCCCTTGGCAAAACCAGATATAGATCGGTTCTGGGAAGACCTGGCTAATGCAGCACCGGATGCACGTTGGGTACACTATGCTCACCCGCGTTGCGGTCCTCCATTAACTGGTGCCGATTATGCGCATCTGTCAAAGATGTTTCCCGAACAGTTTATCGGCTCCAAATTAGCGACTTCCGTTATTGGTGAATTGACAGAGATCATGAATAACTCCGGTCAGCTCGCCCATTTCACCACGGACCCCAGGATGGTGGTTGGCATGATGCTCGGGGCGAAAGGCTGTTACAGCTACTGGGTCAACACGCTGCCAGGATGGCATATACAGTATATGAATGCCTGCAAGGAGGGTAACTGGAATAGCGCAACCCAGTACCACAAAAAGCTTATCGATTGGGAATCAAAAAACCTTAATTCAATGCGGGACGCCGGTTATCGCCATGGGATCGTAGGAAAAGCGAGTGCGGCTCTCACGGGATGGCTTGAAGACTCGGGAATTACACGCCCACCCTATTATCCGGTACCCGATCAAATGAAGAGGGAATTAAAGCAGGCATTCGATGAATACTGGGCGCCCGAAATTGCGGCGGAGAAATTTTAAATCTCTTTTATCAAGGCAATGACACGCATGAATCAGGGTTCATCAGTCGGGTCCCAGGTACAGCTATAATCCTCATTGAGCGTATCGAGCGCGGTCAGATCTTCCTCGCTGATCGAAAAGTCGAATACGTTTGCATTTTCTATAATGCGTTCAGGACGCGCGGATTTTGGGATGGTGACAAACCCTTTCTGCAATCCCCAACGAATAAGCACCTGCGCGGTTGAGCGATCATAGCGTTTGGCAAATTCGACTATTCCCGGATCACGCAAACGCACACCCTTGGTCAATGGGCTGTAGCACTCAACACAGATATTATGTTTCTGGCAGAGCTCGATCACGGGTTTACGTTGAGCGTAATTAAAGGGATGCAGTTCAATTTGATTAACTGCCGGAATCACGTTCGCCTGCTTATTCAGTTCATCAATATGCTGAACCATGTAATTACTCACTCCAATCGCTTTGCAGCTCCCCTCTTCGTATAATTTTTCGAGAGCTCGCCACGATTCCTGTCGCCCTTGCGGAACAGGCCAATGAATAAGGTAAAGATCGACATAATCAAATTTCATTAATTTAAGGCTTTTTTCAAAAGCTCTCAATGCGGAGTCGTAACCGTGGTCACTGTTCCACAATTTTGTCGTCACAAACACATCCTCGCGGCTCAACCCCGAGGCGCGCACCGCCTCACCAACTTCAGCTTCATTATTATAAAGACTCGCGGTATCAAGATGACGATAACCGTTTTTTAATGCAAAGGCTATTGTTTCAACGGATTTTGCCCCTGATCGCATCTCGTAAACACCGAGACCCAATCGAGGCATCGTCTTCCCATTGTTAAGCTCGATCAAACTGTTCATTTGAAGCATAGGGCATTTGTGCTGCTTTAAACAGCTTATTTACAATAGGTAATAGATCTATGTTATTGTTGACGCTAGACGTTGTTATCAGTAATGGCTTCCATTACACAGAAAAAAGGGACACGTTATTGGTTCGCATGTTATACAGATAATAAGGGTAAACGGAAACAGAGAAGTACTAAAGAGACTGATAGGCGTAAAGCTCAAAGCGTAGCCAATGAACTTGAATCGGCATACCGCAAAGAATTGACCGGACGCCAACTGAGAAAATTATATTCTGAAGCTTTAGAGAATATTCATGGCGATTCTATTTTATCTACACCAACGACTGAGTATTTTACTCAATGGCTTAAAAGAAAAAAGGTAGAGACTACCCC
>Ga0114999_10006500_pt1 | contig 13450 bp, 11 predicted proteins | sample ArcticOcean_MG_C_3_FD_89820 | JGI IMG/M metagenome (GOLD analysis project Ga0114999, IMG submission 89820) | Marine microbial communities from western Arctic Ocean - ArcticOcean_MG_CB8_126 | ecosystem: Environmental > Aquatic > Marine > Oceanic | place: Arctic Ocean: Canada Basin | collected...
ATGCACGATGTAGAGCGTGCCCCCGGTCTCCTTGGCGTACCAGATCGCCCGCCGGGTGGCTTCTTCTTCGGCAATGTCGGGCCGCGCATCGGTCCACGCCTTGAGATCGTCGCGCCCGGCGGCGATGTACTTGGCCTTGAGGTTGTGGATGATCGACATGTTCTCGGCGTGGACCATGGCGATAGCCGGCTTTCCGATGTCTCGCACCTGCTTGAGACCGGCAAGGAACTGCGCGTCGTCGACGGCAAGGATCCCGAAGACCGATGCCTCATCCTGGGTGTAAGCCATATAGAACTTATACGAGGAGATGCCGAGGTCGTACGCCATGGCGGGCAGTTCCTCGATCTGCTTGTCGGTGCCGATCACCGCGCTGAACCCGGCGTCAATGATCGAATGCTTGTCGACTGCGTCTCGTGCAAATGGGTAGTAGTCGAGGAAAGACACCGAAGCATCCTCGCGGTTGAGAAGCGTAGGAATCATCGTCGTGCAACCACCGATGGCCGCCATACGCGTCTCGGTCTTGACGTTTACGTCAAAGCCGCTCTGAAACGTCTGAAGATGCACATGCGGATCAATGATGCCCGGGAATACATGGAGTCCGGTCGCATCGATAGTGCGCGTTCCATCGGCGAGCGTTCCAGGCGCGGCGATCGCGGCGATCTTCCCATCGCGTACTCCGATGTCGCCGGGACGTACGCCTTCCGGCACCACGATTTCTCCGCCCCTGATAACCAGATCGAGGTCACTCATGCAAGCTGCTCCCTTTCCAAGAACTGTTCCTGTAGGCGCCGGAAGGTCCCGGCAGGCCGAGCTGATGCGCCGGCCGCGCGACGCGCCAGCGGCGCTAGCAACCTAGCCGACACCGCGCCGGTGCAAAACCTGCTGTCAAGATGTGAGGACCGCCATCGATCAACCCGCGGCGGCGAGATCCAGGCCGGCGCGGATACCCTGTCGCAGTTCGGTTAGCCCGCTCCCATCGAGGGTGAGCGGCGGAGAGATATGGATGGCGTCGCCCAGTAGAAGTCTGCTCATGATTCCAGCCGTACGGCACCCTGCCATCACCCGACCCGGCAGTGCTGGGTCATCGGCCACAGCGTCGGCTTCGAGTTGTACCGCCGCCAGCACGCCGGTACCCGCGCGGACGCCGGAAACAAGGTCGTGCTCGGCCAGTGGCGCCAACGCGCTCGCCAGATCTGATTCGAGTGTCTTGGCGCCGACGACCAACTGCTCGTCCTCAAGGAGGTCGAGGTTCGCCAGCGCCGCTGCGGCAACGGTTGCGTGTCCCGAATACGTGTAGCCGTGCCTCCACATGCCGGCATCGCCCGCAAACCATGGCTCGGCGACTTCAGGGGAAACGATGAGGGCCCCCATAGGTAGATATCCGGAGGTGATTCCCTTCGCGCAAACGATCATGTCCGGCTGGAGATCGAACCGTTCGCTGGCGAACCAGTAGCCCGTTCTCCCGAAGCCCGTCACAACCTCATCGGCAATGAACAGAACCCCTGCGTCGCGGCACACGGCGCGGGCCTTCTCGAGATAACCCGGCGGCGGAGCCAGGACACCGCCGGCGCCGATTATCGGCTCACAAACGAACGCCGCGATCCGCTCTGCACCGAGATCTTCTATCACCGCTTCCAGTTCTTCGTACGAGTCCCACTCCACCCTGGCCACATCGGGAAACATCCTTCCGTAGCCGTCAACGTTGGCATCGATGCCCGCAATACCGGTGCCGGCAACGTGCATACCGTGATAGGCCCGGGACCGGCTGATGACGACGCGGCGCTCGGGCTGGCCAACCACCTGCCAGTACCGGCGAGCGAGCTTGACGGACGTGTCGATCGAATCCGATCCCCCGCTGGTGAAGAACGCAACACTGTCGGCAATGGGTGATATGTCACCGAGCCGCTCGGCCAGCTCGAGTATCGGGCCGTTCGCCAGATCACCGAAAGTCGAGTAGGTCTCAAGGCGAGCCATCTGGGCGCGGGCCGCTTCGACGATGGAGGTTCGCCCGTGGCCCACATTGCAATACCAGAGGCTGGCGGTGGCATCGAGGTATCTTTTGCCGTCGGCATCGAAGACGTAATACCCCTCGGCACGGTCTATAACCACGGGTCCGGTACGACGGACGGCCTTCATGTCTGCGAAGGGATGCCAGAAGCGACTCATGGCGCAAACCTAGGTTCGGCGGCGATATGGCGCAATCGGCTTTCGCCCGATGAACACGAATCCCGGCTCAACTCTGAGAGCCGAGTCCGCTCCAGCGGGTTATCAGGTTGGCCTCGATATCGAACAGGTCGAGCACCTTCGTAATGGTGTGGTCGACGAGGTCGCCAAGCGTCTGTGGCTTGATGTAAAAGCCGGGAACCGGAGGCAGTATCACCGCTCCGGCTTCGGTCGCGGCAAGCATGAGCTTGAGATGACCGGCATGCAGCGGCGTCTCCCTCACGCCAAGCACCAGGCGGCGTCTTTCCTTCAGTGTCACATCGGCAGCACGGACCATGAGCGTCCCGTCGTTGGACGTCGCCACGTGGCTCAGCGTCTTGATGGAGCACGGGAAGATAATCATTCCGGCGGTTGGGAACGTGCCCGACGCGATGGCGGCTCCCATTTCGGTTTGCTCGTAGACGACGTCGGCCATCGCCAGCACGTTGTCGGGGTCGTAAGAAGTCTCGTAGGCGATCGTGGCCCTGGCCCCTTTCGAGATCACCAGGTGAGTCTCGATATCGTCAAGCGAGCTGAGCACTTCGACAAGACGGGCGCCGTAAACAGCGCCGCTGGAGCCCGAGATTCCGACGACCAATCGCCGTGGTGTCATTGCGGAGAGGCTCGTCGAGTCTGCCATTCCTTGCCGTCTCCTTACGTGGCGTCCCGTCTGTTCGACCGCTCAGAGAGTCGGCATCATGGCACAGCGGCCACGAATCAACGGAGGCGGGCCGCTGCGTCCTGGATCGAGTCCACGATGAAGTGGTATCCGGTGCAACGGCACAGGTTGCCTGCAATTCCGTGACGAATCTCGTCCTCGGTCGGGTCCGGGTTCTCTTCGAGCAGGGATTTCGTGGAAAGAATCATGCCCGGCGTACAGAAGCCACATTGCAGACCCTGATTGTCGACGAACGCCTCCTGAATGACGTGAAGATCGTCGATGCCCGTGCTGAGGGCTTCCACCGTCGTCACCTCAACGCCCGCGGCGTCGGCCGCCAGCACGCAGCAAGACTTGACGGTTCTGCCGTCGAGAATCACTGTGCACGCTCCGCAATTGCCGGTGGCACAACCGATATGAAGACCGGTGAGCCGCAGTTCGTCGCGAAGCATGTCGGCCAGGATCATCCGCGTGTCGATCTCGACGGAAACCGCTTCACCGTTCACCATCAGCGAGATATCGGTCTTCATGATCCACCTCCCGCCGTCGCTAAGCGGCCGGCCGCGAGCTCGACGGCCCTCCGAGCGAACACGCCTGCCATGTTTCTTCGGTAGTCGGCGTCGGAGTGGATGTCACCTGTGGCTTCCTCCGAAGCATCGAATGCACGTGAGGCCAGCTCCTCGAGGGCCTCGTCCGACAGCCCGTCGGCGAACAGGTCGCTGGCGTCCAGCATGACCGGCGCCGGACTCACGCCTCCAAGGGCGATATGGGTAGACGAGTACCCCTCTCCGATCACGGCTGCGGCATTGACGATTGCGAAGCTTCCCTCGACACGAGCAAACCTGACGTACCCCGAGCCGGCGCCTGGCTCCAGGACCGGCATCACCACCTCGGTGAGCAGCTCGTGCGGCTCCCGGACGGTGAACATGAGGTCGATGAAGAACTCTGCGGCCGGCACTCGCCGTGTTCCCTCGGAGCTGGCAAGCACAAGCTCGGCGTTTCCAGCAGCGAGGACGGGGAGATAGTCCGCGGAAGGGTCGGCGTGGGCGATGCTGCCGCCGATGGTGCCACGATTGCGAACCTGTACATCGCCGACGGTACGCGCCGCCTCGGCGAGCATGGGGGCGTGTGTGCCAATCAGGTCGTCAGTCATGACGGTGCGGTGGCGCGTCATGCCTCCAATCTTGAGCTCACCGTCCTCGACACTCAGCGAGTCGAGGCCCGCTACATGGTTAAGGGACATCACGACGGATGGTTTGACGATGCCGAGGTTCATCATCGGCATGAGGCTCATACCCCCCGACAGCACCGTCACGTCCGGGCCGCGAACGCTGAGAACCTCCAGGGCCTCGGCGACCGACTCGGGTGCGAGAAACTCGATCTCCTTTGTGATCACGTGCTCATACCGGCTTTCTCCTGTGCGTCTTTGATGATCCGCCACACCCTGGCGGGCGTCAAGATCAGTTCGTCGATTTCGAGGTCCAGTTCAGGGAAAGCGTCCTCGATGGCATTACACAATGCGCCCAGACTTGCCCCTACGCCGGACTCCCCTACGCCCTTCATACCGAGTGGGGTGAATGGGGACGGTGTCTCCTGGTGCTCGATCTCAAACTTGGGTAGCTCGACGGCCGTCGGAATGGTGTAGTCCATCAGGGTCGCGGTCAACAATTGGCCCGAGGAGTCGTAAACGAGTTGTTCGTACATGGCGCCGCCGATACCTTGCGCGATAGCGCCGTGCAGGTTGGCCGTCGCCAAGAGCGGGTTGATTATGCGGCCAGCATCGTCAACCAGGCAGAATCTCAGCACGTCGACCCTGCCGGTTTCGGGATCGACCTCGACCACGATCGCCGCGGAGCCGTGCGGCCATGCCGGGTAGTTGCTGAATCGGCCCTGCTTCTCGGGCTGGTGGTAGATGTTGCCCATGCGGAAGTATCGAGTGGACTCGAGTCCCGGTTCTACCTCGTCGGCGAACTCACCGAAGGTGTGGCGATAGATCTGGTTGGCTACCTCGTCGAACCCCACCGACCGGCTGGGCGCACCGCTGATGAAGATGTTGCCGTCGTGGGCGTCGAGATCCTCAGGGGCTGCTTCGAGCATCTTGCCCGCCACGCTGAACATCTTGTCGCGCAGCTCGGTCGCCGCGATCTGCACGGCTGAGCCGCCGTACATGGTGCCTCTTGAGCTGTAATTGCCGAGGCCATAGGGGCAGAGTTCGGTGTCGCCCTGGACGACCTTTATGCGGTCGTAGTCGCACCCGAGAAACTCGGCAGCGATCTGAGCCATCGCGGTCTCGTTTCCGCAACCCGGGGAAGTGACTCCGGTAAGAACACTGACGTCGCCTGAAGGTGCAACCCTCACGGTGGCACTGTCATAGGCCGAGATCATGAGGGCACCGGGCATCGCGCAGCCTTCCGGCGTCAACTCCTGGCCGATTCCCAAGCCCAAGTATCGGCCCTCGGCCTTCGCTTTGGCCTGCATCTCGCGGAACGAGTCGTACCCGACCATTTCCAGCACCTGCTTCAGGGCACCCGGATAGTTTCCGCTGTCGAGCATGGCGCCGGACGGCTGGGAGTAGGGAAACTCCTCCGGCTGAATGAAGTTGCGTTGGCGGACCTCTGCCCGATCGAGTCCCGTGTCTCTGGCAACTCGGTCCATTATCCGGTCCATCACGAACGACGCTGAGTCCTTACCGAAGCCCCTATAGGCATTCCACGGTGTCTTGTTTGTAACGACGACCGATAGACGGATGCGATTGTTCGGGATTCGGTAGCACTGCGGCAGCGAATACGCCGTCACGAACGACATGCCCCACCCGAGAAGCGCAGTAGGAGCCCCGACATCCGAGATGACCTGGATGTCGACACCGGTGACTACTCCGTCGGACCCGAACGCCACCTTGTAGAGAAAGGTGACGTCCCTGGAGTGCCCGGTCGTATGGAAATTTTCGTCTCGCTCTTCAATCCACTTGATCGGCCGTTGCAGCTTCTTGGCCAGGTAGCCGATCAGCGGCTCCTCCTGGAATGGGGGCTGCTTGAGCCCGAAGGCTCCCCCGACGTGGGGCTGGATCACGCGGATCTTCGTTTCCGGGATATCGAGCGTTTCCGCCAAGAAGGAGCGGAGCGGATGCGGGTTCTGGGTGGACTCCCACACGATCAATTCGTCTCGATAGGGGTCGTAGGACGCTACCGAGCCGCGCGGTTCGATCGAAACACCCGTGATGCGCTCGGAGCGCACCCTGCCGCTGGCCGTCATCTCGGCCTCTGCGAAAGCCCCCTCCACGTCACCGTTTAGCCAATCGCGCGAGATGAGGACGTTGTCACCCCAGTCGGGCTCCACCAGATCCGCGCCTTCTTCCAGCGCGGCGATTGGATCCATGACGACCGGTAGCAATTCGTAGTCGACATCGACGAGGTTGGCAGCCGCATAGGCGGTGTATTTGTCCTCGGCTATAACGGCGGCCACAGCCTCGCCGACATAACGAACCCGGTCGGCGGTCAGCGCATACCAGGAAACACCTTTGGCGCCGATCTCGCGTGTGTTCCATGCCTCAGGGATCGGCCGCATCTGCTCTACGGCCTCGGCGCCGGTCATGACGTACACGACGCCATCCATGGCCTCAGCTGCCGACACATCAATCGAGTTGATGCGCGCGTGGGCGTGAGGGCTTCGCACTACCGCCATATAGGTCATGTTCGGCAGGACGATGTCGGACACATACTGTCCCTTGCCGGCGGCAAGCTCCCGGTTGGTTAGGCCCGGGTGGGCCTCTCCGACGTGACGCATCGTTGTAGTCATCGGCTCCCTTGCTCTCTTTTTTGCTCGCTCACCCGGACGCTGTGCGTCTTTCCTCGAGGACGGCTGATACGTTCTTTATGGCCGCAGTCACGACCTGCTCGGCTTTCGTGGCGACGATCCGGTGCCCGAAGGTCGCAATTCGACCTGTTATCGCGATGTCCGCCGTGATCGCGACGCTCGTCCCGCCGTCGGATGGGGAAAGATCAAACCTCTGCTCCGCCTTTACCGAGCTGTCGAGGCCGGAATCTCTGCCCTTGCTGACCGCCGTGAGACTCCGGCCCGGATCGAGGTCTGTCAGGCTCGTGCTCAACTTAAAACTGGACTTAACAGGTCCCACCTGCTGTGTGACGATGGCATCGAACTCGTTTGGTCCGGTGGAGACGTAATCGTGGAGACCTGGGATACAGTTGGCGACAGCTTCGACGTCGCCGACCAATGCCCATACCTCATCCGGCGTGGCGTTTATCTGGACAGTCTTCTCAAATTTCATCTGTGCATCCTCGGCCGCGGGCAGCCTTGAGCGCTGCGTTGCGGTGCTTTGTGATGGGCAAAACCGACCCGGTTAACCAACGTATCTACGTTGGGAGCGACAACCGTACCACCCTCATTTGGCGACAAGAAAAACACGGTCGGTGTGTGAAAGAGTCGGCGGTGGGCCCACTGGGTACAGTCGGCTATATCGCCCGACCAGGCCGACAAAACGGGCATGATCCGAGATGCGGATTGGCCTCCCGGCCTTGGGGCCGATGCGGCTCGCCTCACGGCGACAAGTAGTCCTTCAGGTCGACGTCCTCAGACCATGCCGGACGGGCCTCGTCGAAACCGGCTCGCTGTTCCGGCGACAGATCGCTGCGAATCGTCGCGTCGATCATCAACTTGGAGTTGGGATACTCACGATGAAAGCTCGACGGATCGTAGGTAGCCCCCTTGAGAAATGGGATGACCAACAACCTCTCCTCTCCCGTTTCGGGATCTCGGGCCTGGAACCGGCGCGCCAGCGCGCCGAGTACCTCGGTGTCCGAAAAGATGTCGATATCGTGATCGAAGGCGCAGACGAGTTTGAGCTGGGGAACTGCACCGAGGGCGGCGAGCATGACGTTCTTCTGCTCACCGCGTTCGTTTCCCTCGATCGTGGGCTCCTTGCGCAAGGCCACGTAGCAATGGAAACCGTATCCGCTCGACGGCACATGCACCGCCTCGACGTTCGACGAGGCAGCTTGAACAGCCCGCCACACGGCGACCTCACTGCCGAGCGCTGCCATATTGGTTGCGTCGGGATGGCCTGAGAAGGCGATCTGAATGATCGGGTCCTTGCGGTGGGTGATGGCGGTGACCGCGGTCAGAGGACCACGTTTAACCCGGCTGTACGAGCGCGACATGTCTGCGAACGGGGCTTCGTCGTACCGCTCGCCAGGCAGCAGACGGGCCTCGATCACAACCTCGGCGTTTGCCGGCACCTCGACGTCGACGGTGCGGGCCTTCACGAGTTGAAGGGGCTCACGCTGAATGCCTCCGGCAAGCGCCACTTCATCGACCCCGAGTGCGGCGCGGTACCCGGCGGCGATGACCATCGCCGGGCTCGCGCCCGGCACGATCGCAATATCGAGGGGCTCGTTCCGCGCCTCTTGACGGCGGTAGATCTCGGCGATGTTGGACACCGACGTCAACGACGGGACGAGACTGGTGGCGTCCCTCTTCATGTACCTGTAGATCCCTACGTTGCGCTCACCCGTGTCCGGGTTCTTGGTAAAGGTGAGCCCCATGGAGATATACGGCGCGGCATCTCTTTCGTGATGAAGGGCGAGCGGTATTGCGTCGAGCGAGGCATCTTCACCCTCGAGCACGACGTCCTGCACCGGCCCGGCGTCGACAATCTCGGGCGGCACGGGGCGGTCCAGACGTTCGGCTATCGAGGGAGTCAGCTCGCGAGCGCTCATCCCGATCATGGCTGCGAGGTTGTCCCGGTCTGCGAACACGTTCCCGGCAATGCCCCAACCCGGATATCCCTCGATGCTATCGAACACGACCGCCGAGTAATCGCCTGCCTGCTCCAAAGCGGTGAGCACCGCCGTGGCTTCTCCCTGAGAACTCACCGTCCTGGCAATACGAACGAGGCTGCCGCGAGCGTCGGCTATCGACAGCGCTTCCCGCAGGTCGGTGGCGACGGTCGGAGTCACGGTTGGGTGATCCGCCCGTAGAGTTCCGGCCGTCGATCCCGGTACATAGTGCGATCGTGCCGGACCGATTCCACCTGATCAAGGTCGATCTCGGCCATGATCACCTCACCGGCAGGATCCGAACCCGCTTCGGCGAGGACGTCGCCGTTCGGAGCCGCAATGCAGCTCGAGCCGTAGTAGGAAGTGGTCATTCCGCCAACCGTCTCATCGCCGACGCGGTTGGTGCCAACCGTAAAGATCACATTTTCCGAGGCCCGAGTGCGCATCAATGGCACAAAGAGGTCCGAGACGGCGCCCGACGAGGCGTTGGGAACGCAGATGATGTCGGCGCCGTCGAGCGCAAGAACGCGCCACGCTTCGGGAAACCATCGGTCGTAACAAATCAGCACGCCGAGTTTCCCGATTTCGGTGGAGAACACCGGAAAGCCTCGACCCTCCCGGAAGTAATACTTCTCGTCGTTTCCCGACTCGCCCCACGTGAACGAGGAGAGCGCATTTTTCCGATAGCTCGCAACGGTCAGTCCCGATGGCAGCAGACCCTCGACGATCGCTCCATCGGGATCGAGAACAACGGCGCTGTTGTAATACTGACCCTTGATATCACCATGCTCGAAGAACGGCACTACCGCGTATGTTCCAATGTCCCTGGCGTGGCGGGCCGCGGTTGTGACGGTGGGTCCGTCGAGGGTCTCGGCCAGCGAAAAGTACTTCGCGTCGCCAAGTCCGACGCACCAGAAAGGGAGTGAGAACAGCTCCGGGAGGACGACCAGGTCGGGAGACTGTCCGGTGGCCCTCACCATGTCGAACGCCGACGTGACCATTTCTTCGGGTCCGGATGCAACGGCTCCGGTCTGCACCGCGGCAATCAGGGGCGACATCATCGGCCCCTATCGTACGGGGCGGCCACGCACATGCCCACCGTTACGCGGTTCAAACATCCCAGCCCGCATCGACCACGATGTCATGGCCGGTGACGTTGCGGGCCGATTTCGAGACGAGGAAAGATACGGCACCTGCCGTATCGGCGTCGTCGACGAATCGCCCCAAGGCCGTTTGGCCAGCGAAGTCGGCGTAAACCTCATCCGGCGCAACACCGAGTCGCTCCGCTTTCTCATTGACGATCGTCGTCATTCGGTCGCCGTGGGTGACGTTCGGGCACACTGCGTTGACGGTTATACCGTATGGCCCGACTTCGAGAGCCAGCGTTCTGGTCATCCCGCGAACGGCCCACTTCGAAGAGGAGTAACCGACGCGATTGCGATAGCCGCGCAGCCCGCTCGTCCCCGCAATGTTGACGATGCGGCCGCTCTCGGCAGCGATCATATGGGGGATGACGTACTTACACGGTAGAAACGTCCCAAGAACGTTCAATTCGAGCACGTTGCGGAAGCCCTCGAGCGGTACATCCTGGGCCGGCGTCTCGATGGGGCCGATACCTCCCGCCGTATTGACGAGGATGTCGATTCGCCCGAACCTTTCCATGGCCTGAGCCACCATTGCCGCCACGGCGTCCTCGTCGAGAACGTTCGTCGTGCTGACCAGGCTCTGCCGGTGACCGTACCGATCATCCAGCACCTTGCCGTGAGCAACCAGAGCAGCCTCGTCCCGCGCTGCCAACACGATGTTGGCGCCCTGTCGCGCCAGGTCGAGGGTGATCGCCGCTCCGAGTCCCTTGGCGGCTCCGGTGACGATCGCTACCTGATCCGCCAGGCTCGACGTCGCCTCTGTTTCTAACACTGCCTGACTGTCGCTCATGTGACCTCCTCGGTCGTTTCTTTTTGTAGCTTGCGGCCGTCCTGGTCGTGGCGCCTCATCACCGAGGCAGCCTCCGTCGAAGTTCTAATCGCGAGAGCATCTGCAACGGTGCGCGAGACGCGATCGAGAATGGCGAGCACGTTGCCTTCCTGTGCCTCGGAAACTCGGAAGCGCGGGCCGGCCAAACCGATTGCGGCCACAGGATCACCGTCGACGCCAAGCAACGTAATAGCGATGCCCCACACCCCGGCGTCAGTCTCTTCATAGCTTGTTGCCCAGCCGCGCTGTCGAATAGTCGCAAGGTCTTCTTTGAGGCCTTTCGGGCGGGTGAGGGTCTCCGTCCACAACTTCTCGAGCTGTCCCGACGCAACACGTTCGACGTCGTCCTCCGGCATATGGGCAAGCAGTGCCTTCTGGGATGCCCCTGCATGGAGCGGCATCAACCTTCCCGGATAGACCGATAGTCGGAGAGGGTGTCGACTTTCGACACGTTCCAGGCAAACCGAACGATCGCGTGTCGAGTCGATAACCGTCAGCAGTGCGGTCTCACCGGTTTCGCGGGCGAGTCGTTGGAGCGCCGGCAAGCTGACAGCGGCGAGATCGACCACTTCGCGGGCGTTCCTGGCCAGTTCCAGGGCTGCCGGCCCGAGCCGGAACCGCTTCGTTGCAGAGTCTCGCTCGACGTACCGATGCTGAAACAAGGAGCCCAGGATGCGGTGGGCGGTAGGGACGGGAAGATCGCACGCTCGCGCAGCTTCGGTTGTCGTCCACTCCGGTCGATCCTGGGAGAACAAGCTGAGAATCGCAAAGGCGCGGTCGAGCAGTTGCGGCCCGGCCCGCGGCACTTGAGCAACGGACCGGGGAACATCCCAATCGTCCAAAAACGCTGCTCGCTGGGCCATGGGGCTAGGAACCGATCACGATGACGCGCTCTTCGGTCATTTCGCGCACCGCATAGTGCGGACCTTCACGCGTGTTACCCGAGTCCTTCGTGCCACCGTACGGCATCTGGTCGACCCGGTATGTCGGGGACTCGTTAATGGTCACACCGCCAAAATCGAGCTGTTCGGCGGCGCTGAACGCCTTGTTGAGGTCGCTCGTAAAAATGCCAGCCTGTAGACCGTACTTGGTGTTGTTCGCCATCGTGATTGCTTGGTCGAATGAATTGAACTTCGCCACGCCTACATAGGGCCCAAAGATCTCCCCGTGCCATACCTGCGACTGCTCGCTGACATCATCGAGGACGACGGGATGCAGCAGAGGGCCGTCCATATCGATGTCCACAATCGGTTTGGCACCTGCTGCGCGCGCTTCCTCGATCCATTCGATGACCCGATCCCTCTCGCCGGTCGTGATGAGTGGCCCGACGTCGGTGTCAGGATCCAAGGGATCCCCTACCCGCTTGGCCAGGGTCGCCTCACGCAACAGGTCGGTGAATTCCTCATGCGCCGATTCCTCGACGAGCACCCTCTGGATCGAGATGCACGACTGGCCGGCGAATCCGAAGGCACTGCCTGCCGCCGCCGCCGCCGCCGCCGCCAGGTCTCCGTCGGCGCACACAATCACGGGCGTCGAGTTGCCAAGCTCGAGGTTGACGCGCTTCTTGGGAGCCCTCGAGACCAGGCCCCACCCGACTTCGCTAGACCCTGTAAACGTCATCATCCCTACGCGATCGTCCGCGATGAGAACATCGGCGATCTCTGAGGACGGGCCGACAACCACCGAAAGCCAGCTGGTAGGAAGACCCGCTTCGTACAGGAGGTTGGCGAACTCTGCCGCCGCCAGGGGTGCGCTCCGGGCAGGTTTGAGAACGACCCCGCATCCGGCGGCGATGGCCGGAGCCACCTTGTGAGCGGCGAGGTTGAGCGGGAAGTTAAAGGGGGTGATAGCTCCAACCACGCCGATGGGGACCCGGATCGTCAGTCCGCGGCGGCCAACCCCAGCGGGGTGGGCGTCGAACACGACACCGGTGCCGGTGAGCGTTCGCGCCTCAATGGCGGAGAAGACAAGGGTCTGCACACATCGATCGACCTCGATCAGTGCCTGGCTTATTGGCTTGCCGATTTCGAGAGACAACAGACCGGCAAAATAATCCCGCCTGGTCTTGAGCAGCGAGGCTGCCTGATCGAGGATTTCCGCCCTTTGGTAGGCAGGCATTCCCTCCTTCATCGCCTCATAGGCCGCATCGATGGCGTCGGCCGTGCGAGCGGGAGCCACCGAGGGCACGGAACCGACCACGTCATTGCTGAAAGGCGACCGCACCTCCAACAGGTTGCCGGTGACCTCCTCGCCGGCGATCAGGACCCTCGGCTGAATGGGCGACTTCGCGGCCTCCGACGTGCGTACTGCTGACATCTGTTCCTCCATAAAAACTGTGGGCCGAACCCTATCGCAACAACCGCTATGCGAAAGGTAGTTTCATAGAGCGACAGTCCGTGCGCAAAACGAGGGCGAATCGCATAACCGCGAACAAAGTAATACGGGTTGTACATCTGGCCAAGAAAAGCCTCTCGCATGCCGGCGATGCGGCGCTGAAAGCGATACGAGCCCTCGGGTGTCGTGGCTCGAGCCTCGTTTCCTGACTCGGTGCGGTAGCTCGCACCGTTGCCGGACGAGATAGGCAGAACCATTACGACCGAACGCGCCTCGACGATATACAGCACTTGTTTGGCGAGGTCGATCTCGATCCGGTCCGGCTCCGGGCGCCACTCGAGTCGTACCGGTTCTTCGAGAAGACCCCACATGAAAGCGGAGAACGTGCCGCTCGTCGCCATGCCATGGTGTTTTTGGAACGCGTAGACGGCATGGCGGGTTTTGGAACCAAACCGGCTTCCGACGTCAGGTTGAAAGCCGGCCGCAGAAA
>Ga0114999_10006501_pt1 | contig 13450 bp, 14 predicted proteins | sample ArcticOcean_MG_C_3_FD_89820 | JGI IMG/M metagenome (GOLD analysis project Ga0114999, IMG submission 89820) | Marine microbial communities from western Arctic Ocean - ArcticOcean_MG_CB8_126 | ecosystem: Environmental > Aquatic > Marine > Oceanic | place: Arctic Ocean: Canada Basin | collected...
GAATAGGCCTATTCATAACTGGCAAGCAGCACTCAATCGATTTGCCATTATGTTCGAGGGGCGTGTCCCGTTATCATAAAAATTCAATTCGGTCGTTTACACACTTTATTTCACACACCCAAATCATGATCAGAACTCACCCAGAACTCCACCGGCGCATTGCTCAAGAAGCCTTGCGACACCAAAAAAGCATGAATACTTTCGTCCAAGAGATTTTAGAGGAAGCCATTTCCAGCTAATTTCTATCCTTTGATCATCGCCATCACATCATCAAACAACACACCATTCGTGCCCACCGCTTCATCTTCGCAAATCGTCGCTTTCCCTTCCCAATTTGTAAACGTGCCCCCAGCCTCTTCCATAATCGGAGCCAATGCCGCGCAATCCCACACGTTCATCTTTGGGTCAAGCTGCACCTCTGCACGTCCTGTGGCCACCAATGCGTATCCATAACAATCGCCCCACCCCCGCACCAACTTTGCCGCACCACACAACCGCTCTATAGCATCATCTTTGCCATACCGGTTCATATAACTGGTCATGATCACCGTCGCATCCTTCATATCTGACACACTCGACACCTGCGCCCGTCGTCCATTCCACCACGCGCCCAATCCTTTGGCACCACTCAACATTTCATTCAACGCCGGAAAATTCACCACGCCCACAGCTGGCACATCGTCCACTTCAACACCGACCATCACGCCGTAAAGCGGCACACCGTGTACGAACGACTTGGTGCCATCAATGGGGTCCAGAATCCACCGTCGCCCCGTTGTTCCCTCTTTATCCGCGTGCTCCTCCCCGACAATGCCATCATTTGGAAAACGTGCCTCAATCATCTCCCGCAGCAACGTTTCCGCACCTTTATCTGCAATTGTCACGGGTGACTCATCAGCCTTTTCTTCAACGGCTACACCCGTCTGAAAATGCCGCAATGTCAATCGCCCTGCCTGCCAAGCCGCTTCCATTGCAAAATCCAATATCTCACGTAATGATTCATTTGCCATAAACCCACCTCCAAAATTTCGCTCTGATCAATGATTTCTAAACGCTCCCAATCTACGCGCCCCCCCCTTCCGAGTCAAGTCACACATAATTCGTTTACATAAACAATCTTTTATCATACAAGCGAGGCATTTCCACATTGGAGTTTCACTTGCATTTTATTCCTGTCTCCAACATATTCTATCGCCAACCTAAAAAGGAGACCTTATGGAACACCCCAATCACACCGAACCTATTATTGATCATTTGGCGCACCTCTACAACGACGCGCACCGCTACGTGGCCTGCCGTGCTGAAAATGCACCCGACTTTCTCAAATGGCAAGACGACGCCCGCCCCGTACTCCAACATATGCTCGGCCTCGAAAGCATTGGTGCTGCCTTAGGCGACCACGTCATTCGCGTGGAACTTGGCCCCGTCGAAGACTGTGGCGACTACACCCGCCAAGAAGCCTTCATCACCACCGAACCCCACTTTCGCCTCCCCTTCTGGTATTTGCAGCCCAAAGGCGAGGGCCCCTTTCCCCTGGCCCTCTTACCCCACGGCCACGACAAAAACGGCAAAGACACCTACGTAGGCATTGCCCCAGATGACGCCTTCAAAGAAAAAATCGCAACCGAAGACCGCGACGTCGCCATTCAAGCCGTCAAACACGGCTACGCCGCTATCTCACCCGGCGTGCGTGGCCAAGGCGACATCGGCATTCCCGACATCAACAAACGCCACGACAACCGCGCCTGCCGCAGCCAATTTATGCACGCCCTCTTAGCCGGTCGCACCACAATGGGCGAACGTGTCTGGGACATGATGCGGCTCATCGACTGGGCCCAAGAAGTCCCCCAAATCGACACCACCAACATCCTCGTCATGGGCAACTCCGGCGGCGGCGTCACCACCCTCTACACTGCCGCAGTCGACACCCGCGTCACAATCGCCGTACCCAGCTGCTCTTATTGCACCCTCATTGGCAACAGCGGCCTCATCCACCACTGCGACTGCAACGCCGTCCCTGGCATCTTGCGCTTTGGCGAAATCTGGGACGTCGCCGCCCTCATCGCCCCACGCCACCTCTGCATCGTCAACGGCCAAACCGACACCCTATTCCCCACAGAAGAAGTCGATCTCGCCGTAGAACGCATCCAAGCCCTCTACAAAACCGCCGACGTCCCAAACAACGTCGAACACCACTACGGCCCCGCAGGCCACCGCTTCTACAGCACCCTCATGTGGCCTTTTATAAACAAGGCAAAAGTAAAAATTTAAAACTCGAATACATCCTCTTGGCGGGGTGGGCTGTTGTGCAGTGGGTGGTGTGTGAAGGGGGAAGTGGGTGGCGTGTGGAACACGAGGCGGGGTGTGGGAACTGCGCGGGCAGGTAAGGGCGGTCTCCGCCCGTAAAAACACTGAAGCCCATGAAAAGCCCCACGCAGTGGCCCCCTTCTTTTGGTTCTTTTCTTGGGGTTCAAGAAAAGAACGCGCCGCAGGCAGTCCGCGCAAAAAACGCCGTTGAACCACACAAACTTGGAGCCTCCAAATGGAACACTTAGAAGAAACATCCCCTATCCTCAACGAAACCGAACTCGAATTCTTCCGCCGAAACGGCCACATCATCCGCACCGACCTCCTAACCAACGAAGAAATCCAAGACGTCCTCACCCTCTTTGACACCGACCGCGACAAATACAAATTCCGCTGGCACCCCTACGGCCACCACCAACACGCCAACTACGACGCCCTCGTCACCACCCCCGAATTTGACCGCGTCGTCCGCCACCCCAAAATCCTCGCCGCCATCGAACAACTCATGGGTGGCCCCGTGTCCTTCGGCGAAATAGGCGCCCGGTATATGGCCCCGCACGAAGGTGCCCCCCACCGAAGTTGGCACCGCGACCGCCCACACTGGCAAGACCACCCCCTCCGAATGGACTACATCCAACTCATGCTCTACCTCACCGACGTCAACGCCGACACCCACTGTTTCTCCCTCTCCCCAGAATCAATCCACGAACCCATCCTCAAAGAAAACGACGCCCAACTCAAACGCGGCAACATCAGTGACATTCACGGCCCTGCAGGCACAGTATGCCTCTTCAACGTCTCAGCCCTGCACACAGCCACCACACGCCCAACACAAAAAGACCGAAAAACCCTGCAAATTTATTATGGCCACCGAAACCACGAATACTTAGCCAACGACTCTGTCATTCCCCCACTGTTCTGGCGCGATCACCCAGACCCAGAAGTACGCGCTTTCTACGGCAACCTCAACGAAGTCACCAAAATTTACGTTCGCGCCTTTGGAGGCGAATAAATACATCCTCCCGTCTATCATCCATCATTTCTTGAATAGAAAGACCTTCAATGCCCAATAAAAAAAACATCCTCATCACTGGAGGGGCCGGCTTTGTAGCAGGCATGCTTCGCGAACATTGGGGTGATACATACCCCCTTCGTCTCGCAGACATCAACCCAGTTGAAAACTTGGCAGACCACGAAACCTTTGTAAACCTCGACATCACCAAACTCGACGACTTTCGAGCCGCCTGCGAAGACATTCACACGGTCATTCATTTGGCAGCAGACAGAAGTCCAAGTGCCGACTTTTACAAAACATTGCTCGATCTCAACATCATCGGCACCTACAATGCCTTTCACGCCGCACACGAAGCGGGTTGCAAGCGACTTGTCTTTGCCAGCTCAGTGAATGCCATTTTGGGTTACAACGGCGAAACAGCCGTCGAATGGGACGTGCCCATTTTTCCCACAAACGTCTACGGCGCCACCAAATGTTGGGGCGAAGCGCTCGGACGTGTATACTCCGACTCCCACGGTCTTTCAAGCATTTGTGTACGCCTGGGCAGTCCACGTTTCAATCCCGATGAAAAATACGATCCAGACGAACCCCAGATGCTCATTAGCCCAAGAGACACCGCACAACTTTTCCAAAAATGTGTTGAAGTTGAAAACACACCTTTTGCCATTGTTCACGGCGTATCAGACAACAAAGTCAACTGGATGGGACTCGAAAAAACCCGTGAATTATTAGGGTATATCCCACAAGATGGCACAGCGCTATAACCCTAAAAACACACGGTAAATTTCGAAAAAACCGCCAGTTCTCACATTGAGAACTGGCGGTTTTTTCAATTTCAAGACACCTGCAACAACATAGTGCACATTGATTCACTAAAAAATATTTAACTATAATATTTATAAGCATTTACGACGATTCTTTTTTCTTGACTTTTATACAAATGTGCAGTATATTTTGGCTATCATATACTGGGGCAAATAAGCATCATCGGGAAGAAGATATCACAGGTAAGGGTGCCCCAGAACACCATAAGGAGGTAGGTATGTTTTCAGATGCTCGTGACCGGCAGCGTATGGGGGAAGAACCCTCTTTGACGTACTATTACAAAGAGGTCGAGCGACACCCACAGCTCACCAAAGAAGAAGAAAGATTACTGGCCAAACGCATCACCCAAGGCGATGAAAACGCACGTGATGACCTGGTCAAGGCCAATCTTCGTTTCGTCATCCATGTAGCCAAACAATTTCAAAACCAAGGCCTATCCATGGCCGATCTCATCAACGAAGGCAACATGGGCCTTATCACCGCCGCCCGAAAATTTGAACCAGAAAAAGGGTTTAAATTCATTACCTATGCGGTTTGGTGGATTCGCCAAAACATTCTCAAAGCACTCGAAGTTCAAACCCGTTCCATCCGCATTCCCGCAAACGTCATCAACGACCTTAACAGGTTGCGCAAAGTCGAAGCGAGCCTATCTCAAATGCTCGAACGCGCACCCGATGTTGAGGAACTTTCTCATGAATCTGGCATCCCAGCCAAAAAGGTCTATTATACCTTAGACGCCCTCCACAACACAGTCTCACTCGACGGCCCCGTCTACGACGACAATCCCAATACCGATCTACAAGAAACGTTGCCAGATACCCAACACCTGCATCCCGAAGACGCATTCATCCAAGACGCTATGCATCAAGATATACACGCAGCGCTCAACAATTTACCAGACCGAGATCGCCAAATTCTACATCTCTATTTCGGCTTTCACGATGAAGACCAAGCCACCTATCAACAAATTGGTACCAACCTCGGTGTCAGCCGAGAACGGGTGCGCCAACTCAAAGAAGATGCCCTGAGTCGCCTGCGCCATCCGGCCACCAGTCGTAAATTGGCTGCATATTGTAGTTAAGTCGTTCATGTCATCCAAAATAAGAAAAGAGGCGAAACATATCTGTTTCGCCTCTTTTCTTTTGTATTTATCCTTGCCTAAAGCGCCAAAATCGCACAATATATAACATCGTCAATAAAAGATGGATTCCTTTAGCAAAAGGCTAGGTATGAAAATTATCATTTTAGCAACCTTAAGTGCACTGATTCTCCTTGGTGTGGGTGTATATATTATTTGGAATTTCTCTGAACGTATCAAAATTGAAAAACGCACCTATTTTCGCCTCGAAGACCGTTGGTTTTATGGTTTTTTGGGCTACACCTCTCTCACCGTTACGATCTTCCTCATTCTGGTTTTGCAGACCTCACTCACACAGCAAGAAAAGATACTGTTCAACACCCAAACACGCTTCCAAGATGAAATGAGTGCTTTTCGAGACCGGCTGAGCGAACAAACCGACAAGTTATACAGCCAACTCAATGAAAAAGCCGAACTCACGGGTTCTGAAATTGAAGTTCGCGGCAAACTCAGAAATGAAATGGATCTGCACAGACGCACCCAGGAAGATCTCCATCTCACAAAGAACTTACTCAATCAAGCACAAATACTTTTCCAAAGCACCTACCGTTCTTATGTAGACAGTCTCAATACCGAACGGGCCTTGCACAAATCAACAAAAGATCGTTTAGATCACGAAGCACGGGCCCACACCGATACACGCAACGCACACGATAAGACACAACGCAACCTAAGCAAAGCCGAACAACGTCTCAGTTCACAAGATAGCCAACTCAAAGACCTGAATAAGCTTTTAAATCGCGCACAAGCCAGTGCCAAAAATGCACAAGAAATTGCCAATCAAGCCGCCAAACGCCTACTTCAAAAAGCCGACGAGCACCAACAGAGTCTCATGCTCATACAAGCAACCGCAGACACCATTTTCCAAAAAGTGATGAAACACGCCCGCGTGCCAGGACCAGAACCAACTAAATAAGAGAAATTTCCCTTGATCCCCCTTCGCTTAGCCCGTATCTTAAACGCCAATTGCATACAGCCCTTTATCGTTTGACATTTTGGAGGTACCTGTGGAAAACAACAGGCGCATCATTTTGGTCGTCGGCGCAGCTGCCGTTGTCCTTGCCATTATATTGTATATTGCATTTTTGCCAGAAGGCGAAGGCCCCCTGCAAACACAAAATCCGCGCGTTGCCCAATTAGAGAAAGAGGTTGAGCTCTACACCGCGCAGATCGATTCAATGGATTCGGTCGTTGATGGCCTTAACAACCGGATTGATTTGGTACGCACCCAAATGGACAGTTCACGGGCGTCCAACAAAGTCTTGCTCGCCTCATTGCACCGCGTCACACGAAAAATGCAAGAATACGAACGCCTCTACAAAGAACAGCGTACGGCCAACGATCAACTCCGCAATGAGATCACACAGGTCAAAACCGAGCGAGATCGTTCCCTCACACAAGCTCAAGAACTAAAATCGGCCGTAGACAGCCTCAACAACGAACTCTATACCCAAACCATTAGCCTTACACGCCTCGAATCCACACTCGAAGAGGCCCTTGAAGAAAGCAAAGATCTAAAAAAGACGGTCAATTCTGTGCTTGTTTATGTTGGCACCGAAGACGCTCTCAAACAACAAGGCTACTTGAATACATCCAGATTCATTCGTAAGGGTTACAAAGTGACAGGTTTCCCCGATGTCAACAATGCTCAAATCCTGCGCATTCCCGTTGGCGAAACCTTTACCTTGCAAGGCGAATTAAACGAGCTCTGTGACCGGCACGGCAAACTGGGCAAAGGCGACGAATACGAAGTGAGCAAAGGCGCACAAGGCCAATCCATCATCTCTTTCACCGACGAACTCCTCGTTGGCCAACGCATCCTCGCCGTCATCAAATAAACACCCTCTTTTTATTATGTGCCTTTCCCTGTATCACCACAAATGCACAAATACCGCAGGCCTCACCTTTTGTCCTGTTGGCGCAGTTGAAAGCAGTGAATCGGCATAAGCAGCATCATTCACCATCTGCTCACGGCTGCCACCTTTCAAAAACAAGTGCAAATTGCGGTCTGGCTGCACCACCAAACCATCCACCGTCTTTCGAAATTCACCCGTCTGTAACATCTTTTTTACCGACCTGCCGTCCTCCGAAAAACCCAATCCTTTTGGTGTATAAACAATAACCACATCCCCTTCTGTGGGATCATGATGGTGTACACGCCACACGGGTTGTGATACATTCAAAATCATAATACCCAAACACAACATCAACATCATAATGCCCAAAAACAGTTCCTTGCTCACATCATGTTCTTCGGTCTCAGAAGCAGCGCGTTGTAAAAACCGACCCCGCATTACCCATGCCTCCCATCAAGCGCAGTTTCCCGCATGGCCAACCATTTGCGTTCCAAGTCGGCCATACGCCCTAACAACACATCAAAAGCTTTACGCAATGGCAAATAGGTGAGCAGTGCAACCAAGGTGGTTTGAAAAGCCAATACCAAGCCGCCAGCCATGTCTCGCAGCACCTTAAACGTTTCTGTTGCTTCATCCAAATTGGTCAATCCCTCAGCCATCAGCAAAATCCCACACACAGTTCCCAAATACCCATAAAAAGGGATGCGCGTTAAGGCACGTTGCCCGGTGAACAATCGATCACCCAACACACCCATCAAATCCTCTAGTGCCTCATCATCACGCGCTTTCAAATCGGCATACCCATCACGACTTTTCCGAATCATATCCACGTGTTGAATGCGCAACATGGTCAGTGTATTTTTTTGCTTTTTCTTATCGTCTTCCATCAACGCTCGATCTTCTCGATCCAAGCGCAACCACAAATGCACCAACAGCATCACATGGGTCAGACTTGCAGCCAAAATGAGAATGTAGGATAACCGCCCCACCCACTCTACCCACCCTACCCCACTGGGCACAAACAAATAATAATAAATAGCAATGCCCGCAACGCCTGCCCCAGCCAAACCGCCCGCAATGGCCCCCATTAAATTGCCATGATCATCTGGTAACCCATATTGCTTTTCATAGCTACACATCGCTTCCATACGCTGCATCAAAATCAACGCACCCGCCATCGCACAAACAGCCCAAAATAACACCGACGACAACAATTCAATCCAATTCAATTCGATTCTCCCCCAGGATACGGCGTCTCACGTCTTATGACACTTTTCCAATTTGCGATCACATACAACACGTACAGGCCCAAAACTACGGTTGGGATAAGCAAACCCAAACGAGAAGCACGCCCTAAAAACCCACCGCCCGCAGACCCTAAACCACCCTCCCCTTCGAGGTTTGATGTACCAGAAATACCTTTTTTGCTATCCCCTTGTGCTTTTTCTTTGGCAATCCCTCGCTCCTTAGGGGGCCTGTAATCCTTTTGCCTTTCCCCACTGCCCCCCGCCACAGGCGCCAAACCACCATCGGTTAAATTGGCAGCCGCTTCGCCTTTGAGTAACCGTTTGTCAGGATAAATTAAAGCCAATTGTTCTGCAGGTAAATCCTGTGACCAAGCACGCACCTTTTCCGAAATAGGTTCTGAAATCGCCTCTTTTAAAGGTCCAGCCTTCCCCAATGTCAAACCCACAGTGTGCCCGCTTTGCCCCAGAAACATAGGGATGTCCATCATAGAAACAGATGAACCCTTCATCGTCTTCAATAAATTTTCGCGCCGTGCTTGGAAGACTGAGAGTTGCTTTACAAAGTCGTGGTAATTCATTTCACGCTTTTGCGCTTGATCGGGCCCTTTTCGATCCGCTGCATGGGCAACAGCATTTTGGACAGCAGCCTTGTCAAATGCCACAACCAACTCCACAACACCAAACATACTCGTGCCCCAAATGGGTTCTGCCCCCGGAATGTCAGGAGATGCATGTGCATACGTAATGGCAATGGCTTGATCACCTCCCGAAATCCAACGATCGTTGGACACAACCACCGGATACAACACCCCATTGGCATCTCGCAAATACAGCCCACAAATAAACCCACTTTCAATCCCATCGGTATCCCAACATCGCGCGCGAATCTGGTTTTGACCCTTCAGATACAGATCAGGTACCGTCACCTCCACAGGTGTCAAACGCGTTTCACCCACCACAAAATCATTCAGCCAAACACGCGCTTCATCATCTCCCCAAAAAATCATAACCAAAGACATACCTTCTGGCACAATACGCTCAGACCGCCCCTCTGGCAGCGTGGGTTTTAAAAGCACTTCATCATCAACCTGGTGCATCACCCGCACCAAACTGTCAATACCCGCCGAAACCTGATTATACTCACGCCGCAGTTCAAACAGCTTCTCATCTGCCGCATGTGTGTAACCAAAACCAATCGCCAAAATAAAACCGACGATGAGTGAGTACTTTATCAAATCATACATGGGCAAGGTGTCGTTTCGTGTTTTTCGTGAAAGGGTGTTGGGCTGTGAGGTTCATGTTTTTCGTGATTTAATAATCAGCAAATGAACCATCATCTTCATGCCAAAACATCCCACGCAACCGATGGGTATCATCCCGAATCGCTTCAATGGCATCATCATCCATATCCACACCCAACCCAGGTTCCGTCGGAAGTTCCAAAAAACCATCTTTAAAAACCAAAGGCGTTTTGAACAACCCCTCACCACGCCGATGCCCCCCTTCACAAATCAACATATTGGGAACGGTTGCCATAACATGCACCGACGCTGCCACACCAATTGGCCCAGCAGCATTATGAGGGGCAACAGCCATATTGTGGATCTCCGCCATGCCCGAGATTTTCTTCAGTTCCAACATGCCACCACAATGGCGAATGTCGGGCTGTAAAATCGCACACATCTCACGCTCAATCAACTCGCGAAAACCCCACCGCGTCAAATGCCGCTCACCTGTTGCAATGGGTACCGTGGTCGAATTGGACAACCCCAACAAGGCTTCGTTGTTCTCCGGGTGACAAGGTTCTTCCGCAAACAAAAGACGAAATGGCTCCAACTCCCGCACCAAAATGCGCGCCATCGTTGGGCTCAATCGCCGATGCAAATCCACTGCAATATCCACCTCGTCACCAACCGCTTCTCGCACCGCAGCCACACGCGCCACCATAAAATCAATTGTCTTGGGTGTATCCACAAACCGAACAGGCCGAGGTGTCGCACCCATTTTCACCGCTTTAAAACCTTGTGCAACAGCCTTTTTTGCATTCGCAGCACATTCCTCAGGGGTCGTCCCTCCTATGCCCGTATAGACCCGAATACGATCCCTCACCTTTCCTCCCAACAACTGCCACACAGGCATCCCCACCTTTTTCCCAAACACATCCCACATCGCCATTTCAATGCCACTCAATGCCCCCACCAACACCGGCATGCTTCGGCTATAACTCGACCGGTACATCGTCTGCCAATGGGCTTCTATTTGCAGAGGATCTTTGCCCACCAAATAAGTCGCCATATCGTCCACAGCCTGCGCCACCACCCGCCAATGCTCATAGTTCATGGGTTCGCCATACCCAGTAATGCCCTCATCCGTAAACATCTTCAACACCATCGACCGACCCTGAATCGGAATCGTCTCAAACCCTGTAATCTTCATAATAACATCCTTTTGAAACCTCGTCCGTGTGATGTTACTCGCATTTCTTCTGTGGTTGCATTTGATCTTATTCTTTTGAATAATTCTTCTGCGCCGCCTGAATCACTTCCGCAATCTCACCCGCAAATCGAATCTGGCTGTCATCTTCAGGCGCATACCCAATCACCCGACGCGCATTGTCAATACTCCAAAATCGATGTGTATTGCCACTAATACCAAAAAACACTTGAAACGGAATGCCATTTTCGTCTTCGATATTTTCCGTTTCTATACTCTTAATCACCATTTGTGCCAAATCCCGCCCACTAAAATAAGCGCCTAACTCTCGATGCATTTTCTTCAACCCACTGGGCGATTGCCCAGGTTTCTCATTGGGCGACGCACCTTCCATTATACTTTCTCGGGGTGCCCCAATGCGAATCTGCACATTCTCCAACCGTTTGCCATCATTATTTTCACCCGTTGCATACACAAACCCCAAATGCTCATAGGTAGATTTTGCCCAACCATAAAAATTATCTGACAAGGGCAACATATCGGTTGTCGCAAAATCCAACTTATCATCCCAAATCAAACGTTCATAAAAATCACATGCATGATTTGAACTCATCACCACCATGCGCTTAACACCTTCTTCCACGCAGGTCTGAAGCACATTGTAACACATACGTACATTATCCGACTCTTTCCAATAATCCGTATGATTGCTATCTACCGTACCTATAAACCCACTGTGAACAACCGCATCAACCCCACTAAAATGGTGTCGATACGCATCCCTGCTCGCATTCGTCAAATCAACAATCTGAACCCCTTCAATCTCTTCCCCCGCTCGATTGCTCGTCCTTACATCCAACAACGTAACATCATATTTTTCCCGCAATTGCTTCAACATCCGCCCCACCACATACCCCGATGCACCAGTCACCACCACTTTTTTCTTTGCCATATCATTAGATTCCTGTTTTTTAAAATAGATGACTCGTTGATTCGCTGATTCGTTGATTCGCTGATGACTCGCTACGCTCTTTAAGGCTTCGCTTGTCCGCTGATTCATCAGTCCACGACTTCTTCTTTCGAATAACGCTTCTGTGCCTCCAGAAGCACCTCAGAAATCTTATCTGCGAACTTCACCTGACTGTTGTCTTCTGGTTCATAGCCAATCACCCTTTGTGCGTTCGATATCGTCCAGAAATTGTGCGAATTGCCACTGATGCCATAAAAAATCTGAAACGGCACACCATGCTTGTTATCAATATTGCCTGTCTCAATACTTTTAACCACCAACTGCACCTGATCTCGCACACTTAAATATGCACCCAACCCACGGTGCATACTTCTCAGGTTATCGGCACTTGCCCGTTCCATATCCGTTTCACGCGGTCCCCCCACGCGAAGTTGCACATTCTCCAACCGCTTGCCCCCATTCATCCCACCTGTGGCAAACGTAAAACCTAACAATTCATAAGACGCCTTTGCCCAACCGTAATAATTATCAGACAAAGGATAATCATCGGGTGTCACAAACTCTTGCTTGCCCGCCCAAATCAAATTTTCATAATAATCTGCCGCATGATTAGAACTGATCACAACAGCCCGAGACACACTTTCTTCAATACACGTTTGATACACATTAAACGCCATATCAACATTGCTCATCTCCGCCCAAAATCGATCCGCCGGATCTTTCGCCCGCGTAAAACCACAATGCACAACCGCATCTTGGCCTTTAAAATGTTCCCGGTACACATCCCGATCTTTGTTTAACAAATCCGCAACCACAACACCCGCAACTTCTTCACCATCACGCCTTGTGGTCTTCACATCCAACACCGTTACATCATACAGCTCCCGAAGTGCAGGCAACATCCGCCCCGCCACATACCCCGTCCCTCCCGTAATCAAAACCTTTTTCTTTGCCATACAACCGTCCCTTTCGTGTATACGTTCAAAACAATTATCTTAATTCTTCCACGCTCATCTGTGTGATCTACGCGCAGCTCCGCTGCTTATTGTAGGCTACGCCTGTGCCGTGATCGCATCGACCAACGGATTAAATATATACTTCTCTGCGCCTCCCCAAAAACCTTCCCCCCAATTTTCTTGCCCCAACTTGCCACCATTGCGAACCACAATCAAATCCAAACTTGGAATGACCAACAGATGCTGGTTCCCAGCACCAGCACCCCCATAGGCATCCTTTGGAATATTTGGCCAGACCCCATCAAAATTGGTCCACCAGCCCAATCCAGACCCCGGTTGCGGATTGCCATCTGGGCGATCAGGCAAAGGGGTACCTGCATATGCCACCACCTGATCGACATGTTCGCTGGGTATAAGTTGCGCGCCCTCCCAATCCCCACGCCGCAACATCAATCGCCCCACGCGTGCCGTTGCCCGCGCAGAAAAAGATCCCCCACCCCAGTTCGCCACCAAAGGCAACCCATTTACATCATACGTTTGTCCATATCCCACAGCCCATTCATCTTCAGCCACACCCATCACATCCATCACCCGTTCTTTTAACAGAGCCCGCACATCTTTTTGCGGCAAACTCTGAATGGCCGCAGTGACACAATAAGACAACATCGCCATACCCGGGTTGCTATAGGCATATTGCGTACCC
>Ga0114999_10006505_pt1 | contig 13447 bp, 14 predicted proteins | sample ArcticOcean_MG_C_3_FD_89820 | JGI IMG/M metagenome (GOLD analysis project Ga0114999, IMG submission 89820) | Marine microbial communities from western Arctic Ocean - ArcticOcean_MG_CB8_126 | ecosystem: Environmental > Aquatic > Marine > Oceanic | place: Arctic Ocean: Canada Basin | collected...
CATCATACATAAAGTGAAGTTGTCAAAACATGCATTGGCCATTGATTTATAACGAATCATCCTAAGCTGATTGCATGGCTTCGGACCCAACCGTAGACTGATCGGCCCAGTTAGTCGCACTCTGAAAGGATGCGCCAAGTAACTGTATCAGAATCATAATTAGACTATTCGTACCGGGTTCAAGTTTATGGAGTTAGCCGCAGCCGGCCTCAAGGAACAGCCGTTCCGTGCACACGGGAGACCTCTGGTCTTCGTGGGATACGAGGGTCAGCAAAAAGCGTTCGATTTTCTCGCAGAAACCTGCACATATAATTCCGGCATGGCCCTTTTCCAGGGGCCCTCCGTTTTTGGCAAAACCACCCTGCTACGGCAATTTGCTGCCGAGCACTAGACACTCTGTTCTATCGCGGTCGTCGACGGCGCGAACCTGAATACGACTGCGCTGCTGGAGCAAATCCTGCGTGAATACGGCTACGAGTACCAATTTGACTCGGTGAATGAGTTACTTGGCATGCTGACTGTCTTCATCCGGCAGCAGACCGTCACCACAATGCCGCCGCTGCTGATCGTCGAAAATAGTCACGAGATGAATCCAAGCGCGCTGCACGTGCTGTGCCAATTAGCCGCAATCAGAATCCGTGAGAAATTTGCCCTCAAAATTGTCCTGGCGAGCAACCGACCCATCAACTACATCCTCCGCGGTCCTTCGATGGAGTGCATGCAGAAACGCCTGACGGGTGACTTTCACTTGCAGCCGTTGACGATGGCCGAAACCAACGACTATCTGTACGCAAAAATGCGCCATGGTGGTTGCCTCTAACCAGATCGTGTCTTTCCTGAAAGAACTTGCGACGAATTATATAAGTCGTCCGGCGGTTGGCCTGGCACAATCGATCGATTAGCGCTGCTCGCGCTCGCCAGCGCCAAGAAATGCCCAATCGGAATGAAATGGGTGGAGCATCCGTCTATTTCCGCGCCAACAAACGTGAGTAGCGACTTCATAGAACCAGAAGCTGGCAAAAATGCTGGACGCGAATATCCACTCTTATTCGTCACTCATAATGGTAGGGGCTCGAGAAAATAAAGTTTCAGGGGTCGGGATTGCTCGTAGGACGGTCGGCACACAACGACATAACGGTTGAGAGCAAATTCATCAGTCGCCACCACATGCTATTGGTTCGAAGCGGCGAATCAACTTTATTGATGGATTTAAACAGTGCGAATGGTACCTACGTGAATTCGTGGCGGGTGTCGAATCAGGTTCTGCAAAATCAAGACGTCATTACGATTGGTGAACACGGCTTGAAGTTTGTGCATGCAAGCGCGCAGGATCGCGAGGTTCTGGAAGCAACACAATTTGACTACACGGTTGTAATGAGTTCGATGGCCGATATGCGCCGAATTCTGGCCAGAGAAAGCGCCGAACTAGTACCGGCGCCAGAACGTCCATCTGAATTGCCGCGAGACCCTTAACCGTCCGACTCGATGACGTCCAACGGCAGCTGATGCTGCGGCACCAGCGTTTCACGGTAATAATTTTCTTTAAAGTGTTTGCGACACATCGAGACGTATCGATCGTTGCCGCCAATTTCGACCTGCGAACCCTGCGTTATCGCATTCCCGTCTTCTGCTAAACGAATGACCATAGTCGCCTTGCCCCCACAAAAACATATGGCCTTTAATTCCTTGATGTTATCCGCCCAGGACAGTAGATATTTGCTGCCTATAAAAGGCTCGCCCTGAAAATCGGTTCGTAGTCCGTAGGCCAGAACCGGAATGTTCAACTCGTCAGTCACATCTCCGAGTTGATGGACCTGCTCTTTGGATAGGAACTGGGCTTCGTCTATCAATACGCAATGCAAAGGTCCTTCATTGACGCGCGCAGCGATGCTCTTGAATAAATCCTGATCAGTCGCGAACGTAATGGCTGCCGCTTCAAGCCCTATCCGGGAGGTTATCTTCCCTACTCCGTAGCGATCATCAAAATCAGGCGCGAGCACCAGCGTCTGCATGCCCCGTTCCCGGTAGTTATAACTCGACTGTAGTAACGCCGTAGATTTCCCGGCATTCATCGAGGAATAATAAAAATAAAGCTTCGCCATAGACCTATCCTAACCGGACACGATGAACCCTGCACGATGTACAAACAAACCGGGTCAGAGCCCGTTTATTGAGGGGCGATTTGACGCAAAAGCTGTTGGCTGCACATGTAGCCGGGCGTGCCGGTGACTGAACCGCACGGATAGACGCCCGACCCACAGAGATAGACATTTTCAAGATCTCCGAATCGATAGAAATTATTCTCTGCATCGGAAGAGTAGTTTCGATCAAAAAAGGTTTGGCCTCCCGTCAACATGGTGTGATCCAGATTGCCGCCGGGAAACAAGAACAATTCCTGTAAATCTTTCGGTGTCAGCATACGAGACCAAACGCAGTCTTCGGGATTGTTTACAAAGGCCAGCACTTTACGCTTCGCCTCTTCCTCGATCTCGGGCAATGCTGCGCCATTATTCGCCAAAGAGAAATTCTTAAAGAAAACCGCAAGACGGTCGTAGGGCTCCGCATGATTCAGCTGACGCATAGCAGCGCCTTCACAATAGATCTGCATGTAGCCCGGCACATAATCGACCCCATCATCGGTCACCGCCAAAGCAGCGCGCTCAAAGTCGGCTAACGAGTCCACATCAAAAATGAATCGAAATGCTGCATCCGAATCGGCAGCATTACTGCCATGCTTCCATTGCACCGGATTCCTGAACATGAGGTTTAGTTTGCCGCTGCTGCCACGAAACTTTTGCTGGCCTGTTTTTTCAAGCTCTGTGTCGGTCCCGACAAGCTTTGTCGCCGTTAGCGGGTCCGTGCCTAGAATCAAGAAATCATAGCTCGCAGTGCGCTCTCGGCCGCTTTCCTCGAAGGTAACAACGTTCGAGTTGGAATCGACATTGATTACCTTACTATCAACATGAATATCGACGCCGAGTTCGGTGTTTATCGCGCCGAGAACTTCGGTAATTCTCCAAATGCCACCCTTTACGAATCCGTAGTACCCGTCGAAAATCGATCCGGAGTCCATCAAGGGAAGCGTGAAAGCTGAGTACGGATCATCAAGTGGCACAGGACCGCTTTCGGTCACGGTCATCGCCATATAGATCTTGCTATGCTCGCTGGTAAAGTAGTGATCTAACAGGCTGCGTGCGCTACCCGATATCCACAAATCCGTGAGCACCTGTCCAAGCACATCGGTCGCTTCTGTTATCGATGGCGGCTTGGCAGCCGCATAACCCGATTGCAAATACTCAACGACTTTCGCCTCATCCGCACGAAACGCTTCGACTTTGCCACGCTCACCCCATTTGGCTGCCAGTTCGCGGTCTAATTCGACAGGGTCTCGATATATCCAAGTGGGTTCATCTTCGCCAGCTATGTGGATCAATTTTGGATGATCCGGTACGAACGTTTTAAGTCGCTGCGCGAGCCCGGTGTCCTTGAACACGAAGTCCTGCATCAGTCCGAGTACAGAGGCGCCGAGCGCATAGTTTTGAGCCTGACCAGCAATCATTGCGCTGTCGGAAATACAGGCACCGCCGACCTTCGACGCTCGTTCAATCATAGAGACCTTGTGACCGGCCCTTTGCAGATAATTGGCGGCAACCAGACTATTGATTCCTGCGCCTACGATAAGAATACTTTTCGATTGCATATTTAGAACTTGGTTCGTCGTTGTCTAAGAGGCCTAAACTTTCACGGAGCATAGCAAGAGCCTCGTTCAAACAGTATAGCCAAAGAAATCATTCCTTAGTCGCGCCGGACATTAACTTAGTTTGTTTTATGTAAAGCCCGCGCGGAACCCTTTCAAGCGAAGAAAGGTGTAAGAGATATAGAGAGTCCTAGTAGCGCCGAGCAGTACCAAGGAGAGATTAATGAGCATGGATGCCTATACAAAAATAAAAAGTATCAGCGAATCCCGCACAGAAGCGGAAGTGTTTGTGCCAAGCAATGTGAGTGTCGTTTATTCGCTGAGCGATCGGAAATTTCAGATTGAGCAACAGATATCGTTGGATCTTGATGATTGTGGCGGATTTAATCCCTACGACACTGCATCGCTCTATAAAAAGCCAGCAGTGACATAGGAACGAATCCCCAATCGACATTCTCTGGTCCAGAACTATTCTCGTGGTTATATTTCCAGGCAACCGGTAAGTTCGACCCTTAGAGCCACATTTCAACGCCAATTGCTAATCCGACGGCTGTTGATCAAGAATAATTGTTACGACTAAGGGGTCGCTCGACGCATGGCGGAAAGCTCGCAAGTTACGGCAAGGTCTAGTGGGTGGGCAGTCGTTGCAGCGTCGACGATCGGCATGTCGACGGGACCCTCTCAGTACGCGTTTGGATCACTGGCATTGTTCATAGGGCCATTGAGCACTGAATTCGGCTGGGATCGAACCGAGATCAGTCTCGCATCCACCGTATTTACAATTACGCTGCTTTTTAGCCTGCCAGTTGCCGGCCGCATGGCTGATGTAATTGGATCTAAACGGCTTCTTATCCCATCAATGCTACTGGTCGCCCTCCTGCTTGCGTCCATCCCGATGTTCGTCAGCGAGCCCTGGCATCTCTGGTTAATCTTTGGACTGATTGGCAGCCTCGGAGCCGGCGCCAACGCGCTTCCTTACATGCGCACCGTAGCGGCATTGTTCAATCGGCAACGTGGCCTGGCGATTGGCCTTACCTTGGCCGGTGCTGGCCTCGGCTATACCTATGTGCCGCCGTTATTACGCCACTTCATCGATGCTTATGATTGGCGCAGCGCCTATTTTGTTCTCGCGGCAATAATTGTTTTTGTCGCGTTACCCGTCGTAGGTCTGTTTTTTCGCGAAGCGCCGGACGAACCGGATTTACAAATTGATTCGAGCACAAAGCGCAAGCCTGGCTCCCTGGTTAATTTTGACCGCAATCAAGCGCTCCGATCCCCGATATTTTGGAACCTATTCGCAATTTTCGGACTGTTGTCATTTAGCTTGTACGGCTTCATGATTCACAGCGTATCGCTCCTACAAGACCGGGGAATGTCCGCCAACGAAGCTGCTCTAGGCGCAAGTACTATCGGCATAACGATCGTGATTGCGCGAGTCATTATTGGTTATTTGTGTGATCGCATTTTTGCACCACGTGTTGCGGTCGTCACATTCGCGTTGTCTACCATTGGACTTGCGATCTTTGCCTCCGGAGCGATTGATACAAGCGCGTTCTTTGCATTGGTTCTCATCGGTTTTAGCATTGGCGCCGAAATTGACATGATGACGTACCTGACGACGCGCTACTTTGGCATTCGCCACTTTGGCGAAATTTACGGCATACTTTTTGCCTCGTTACTTATCGGCACATCGCTTGGTCCATTACTATTCGGTTGGAGCTATGACGCCGATGGTTCCTATGTTCGTATTCTATGGATAGCGGCTGTGAGCACTGGGATCGCAACACTATTGTGTTTTTTACTACCGCAATACTCAACAGTGAACGGAGATACTGAATGACCGCTTGGATTCAAATGATTCAACCAGAAGCCGCTGAAGGGGAATTGCGCGACGTTTATGCCGCAGTTACGTCCCCACATGGCACCGTTGATAACGTAATGAAAGTGCATTCACTGCAACCGAAAACAATGCTCGGCCACTTACAACTATATAAAAGCATCCTCCATAACCTGGATATGACCCTGTCTGTCGGTTTTTTGGAAATTGTCGCCAGTTACACCAGCATGATCAACAACTGCGCTTATAGCTTGACGCATCACTTCAACAACGCGCGTCATTTAATGGCCGACGATGCCCGTGCCGAACGAGTGTTTCAGGCACTGGAGCGAAACGAGCCTGCTGCAGAGTTCTCTGGAAGGGAACTGGCGTTGCTTAACTACTCTGCGGAGCTAACCCGAAATGTTGGCGGCATTACCCAAAGTGAAGTAACGAATGCCAAGAACGAAGGGTGCTCTGATCAGGAAATACTTGAGGTGAATCAAGTTGTCGCTTATTTCAATTATTCAAATCGAGTATTGAATGGCTTGGGCGTGACGACTGAAGGTGATGTTGTTGGCTATTACTCGAATGATGCGGAGATTAGTTAGAGAAATTTGTAACCAAATCTTTGCTAGCTGACTATAGGCACGTATGAGACGCATAATAATTTGGCTAAGCATGCTGCTGGCTTCAACCGCATCCTTCGCAGATCACAAAGCTGTCGTCCAGTCCACCCTGGAAAACATTGCGAATGATTCCGACGAAAGCTGGGCATTTACCGAGACAACAACTGAGGATGATAGTGAGTTCGTAGGTCGCTTTGACCCTAGCTTGGCCGACGGCCGACAGTGGAATTTACTTAGCGTCGACGGACGATGGCATGGCCTTTGATCTGATTTCGATGGACACACTTGATCTACTGGAAGAAACAGAAAGCTATTGGATATTCAGATTCGTACCGACGGCTGGAGATGACGACGACCAAGATGCCGAAAAGTTTATGCAGAAAGTCACCGGAACGCTAAAAATCATTCGTGCCGGAAATTACCCGGAATACATCCGACTGCAAAACGACAAACCAATAAGGCCCGCCTTCGGCGTTAAAATTAAGGAGTTCCTTAACATTGCTCAAGTTTGGCCCAGCGATGGAAGACGGACCGATTGTTCTGTCTGTGTGACGTATTTATTTACTGATCTTGCGCCTCGAATGACGCCTGCGGGATTTCCCAATCGACACCGTCAATGTACTTCTTGAACCACTGCAACTCATTGGAATAGAGAATACGCAACAAACGAGGCTCCCCCACTCCATGCCCTTGCCGGGGAAACTTGATGTAGCGAACCGGCGCTTTGCCAATATCGCGCAACGCGGTAAAGAACATGAGTGACTGACCAACGCTGGAAGTTGTGTCATTGCCCCCATGGAACATGATGGATGGCGTCGTAACGTTCTTGGCGTGCGTAATCGACGAACGTTTTGCCCATTCTTCCGGGTTGTCCCAAGGCGTGCCACCGATGTACCACAACGCGATATCGAAATTGAATCCGGGGCCGGTCTCCGCCGCCCAGTTGCCAACCATTCCGCCGATAGACGCAGCTTTAAAGCGGTCTGTCTGCGTGATTGTGTAACTGGCGGCAACGCCGCCCCAACTCCAGCCGCTCACACCCAGCCGGTCCGGATCAACATTCTTGTTGGCGATCACATAGTCCACCCCGTTCATCATGTCGATAAATTCACCATCACCGACTTCGCCACGCAGCGCTTGCAGGAACTCTTCACCGCGGCCCTGACTGCCGCGCGGATTCGGCGCCAGAATCGCGTAACCGGCGTTGGTAATTATCTGGAAATCTTCCCGGAAGTTTGCTTCCCAGGCGGCTGGCGGGCCGCCGTGGATAAACACGATTAGCGGGACCTTTCCGAACGAACGACCTTTGCCGGCGGGCGGGTAATAGAGACCCTCAATAAGCATGCCGTCCTTGCCTTCCCATTGCAGTAACTCGCCGTCACTTACTGTTCTTTCTTCACGAACCCAGGAATTCTCATCAGTAATTCGAACTGGATTCGACAAGGAAAGATCGCTGACATAGACATCCCGAGGGTTCGTATGGTCCTCGAAAACGTAGGCCACGGTTTTGGCATCGGCAGAAAAGGCCTGTGCACGATGCACGCCAGCCTTGCTGGTTAGCGCCTCTGCCACGCCGGTGTCCGCATCCATCTCGTATAGGTTTGTGTCGACACCGTGCAGTTCGTTGTAAATCAGCGAGGAGCCATCCGCGGACCAGGTCACGGCGCCGGAGACCTCACCGGTATTCTGGCCATCCAGGCGGCGTTTCTCGAGTGTTTCAAGATTCATCACCCAAAAATAGCCGGGGCGTAAATCGAAGCCCTCGTCAGATGGAGCACGATAGGCGAATTTTGACGAATCCGGCGAGATTATTGGCATGGATTCCGGCGCTTCATTGAAGGTCAGGCGCTCTACCTTGTCGTCCTGCCACAAGTACAACTCGGCAAGGTGACCGTAATTCGTTCGGTCGTCCGGACGCGCCACGAACACGAGGCTCTTAATATCTGGTGCAATGTCAAATTCGTCAATGATCAGGTCTTCGTCTGTGATCTGATCAGGGGTGTTGTCACCGTTTACGTGGACTTCCCAGATATTCGTAAACCGGGCACGCTCTTTGCCGTTTGGCGCTTCGTCCACGAATACCGGGTCGGCGCCTAACTTGATCTCTTTTTCGGTCTCATCGTCATACCGGTCTTCAGCAATGAATAGAAGAGACTCCAAGTCTGGAGTCCATTTGAAGCTGACAATCTTTCCAGGATGCTCGCTGAGCTGTATAGCTTCGCCACCGTTTGTCGGCATCACAAAGATTTGCATCTCCGGATCTTCAGAATCCTCCTCTGACTCGACTTCGCGCAGAAACGCCAGGGATTTGCCGTCCGGTGAAAATACAAAATCTTCACCGCCCGCGTCGCCAATATACTCCCTGACCGACGAACCGTCGGTCGATGCAAGATAGAAACGCTTTGTACGCTCATTCTCCGCCCAGTCGAGCGAGCTGATCGAATAGAAAACCAAAGAACCGTCCGGCGAAATAATCACATCGCCAACACCCTTCATGCGCAACGCATCATCAATCGTGAAGTTTTCCTGCGCGTTCGATGAGCAGGAAAAAATAATGAACGCCGTCAGGAATAAGGTCGACCGGTTAATTGATATTTTTGCCATGTCCCTGATTTCCTCTAGGTCGCGTAGGAATTGATGTGTGCAAGAGAATGAAACCTGCCGCACAACAAGAAAATTACATTGCTTCGACTCTCACAACAACAAAGTGTCCGGAATTTGTTGACCACTACAAACTGACACATTTGCGAAACTAACCGATGACGAGGATCCTATGCACAATGACCCCGAGTGGGCTGCCAAGACGCCATGGGGCGGCACTATTGTGCAGGCTGCACACGTTTTGTCACTTGGGGCAGCGATAATCATAAACTCGGATATCCCTCTTGATATAGAAACTGATGGCAACAGCTATGTACTCCACTATGACTATGATCGGGTCGGGTGATGTCACCTTTGCGTGTAGGGCATCGTTTCCGTTATCGTGTAAAAGTCGTTAACATTCGGCCTAAGTCGCCAAGAGAGTTCGTCATCAAGTGGGAAGTGACTGTCGAGGTTGAAGGGAAAGATAAACCATTCATGGTATATGAGTCTCTCGTCTATTGGGCAACTGATCAGGGATTACCGAGCATTGAACATACCAAAGAGGGATAGTTAATGCAGTCTAAAAGATTAAAAAAAGTTTAGAAATACATATGTTAAAAAAAATATTCATTAGAAGTTCAATTGGATTACTCGTAGCAACCTCTCTATTGTTTGGGTATTACTTTTACTTTAAATATTCTTTTGTAGAAGATTTGAATTATAGAAGTTCTGTTGCTGAGACAGCTCTTGGCTCAATTGAATATTCATTAACAGGGGAGTCAGATCTGGTCCTTTTAGTTATTCATGGCACCCCAGGAGGGCATGATCAAACTATTGAACCAAGTAGTTACTACCGTGTTCTTACCCCTTCGAGACCAGGCTATCTTAGAACGCCTCTGTCTGTAGGTAAGTCACCAGCTGAACAGGCAAAAGCTTACAAAGCTTTATTAGATTCACTTGGTATTAAGGAAGTTATGATCCTAGGGTTTTCTGGAGGAGGCCCTATTGCTATTGAGTTTGCAGCTTCTTATCCTGAAACAACCTTGGGGTTTATTGCTTTGGCAGCAATTAGTCATTCTGAAGAATCCTGGCAAAGAGATGATTATGAAGATGAAGCTTTTCTCAATGGATCAGACTTCGGGCTTTGGTTCAATTTTATGCTTTTGGAGTTTTTAGGCGATGAAGCTTTTGTTTCTTTTATGCTACCTAATCCAATTAACCAACAAAAATTACTTAAAGACCCAAAACAATTAGAAAGTCTGAAAAAAACTATTTGGTCAATTTGGCCTTTAAGCATAAGAAGAGAAGGCTTTATTAATGACTATTTACAAGAATCCAATCTTTCCCTACATTTAACTGATATTAAAGCTCCCACTCTAGTTATACATGGGACAGGCGATATCCTTGTCGATATTAGCCAAGGAGAAGCAATAGCAAGGCTAGTGCCTAATGCAACAATGTATGTTGTTGAAGGAGGGAGTCATTGGATGATGAACACCCATTCAGAGGAAATTGAAGAGGTCATAGAGAATTTCTTTCAAAAAACTGTTAAATATATGAAGGGAGATGAACTTAGATAGGAGTTGGTTCCAATTTTTAACCATAAGCTCCACCACATTAACATCCAATGAGATTCATGGACGTCCTAGAGGCCGCTAAATGCGGGCTTTTTCTTGCTATAAAACATCAACTTGTACGCCGTCAGCGCCTATGGGACATTGAAGTAGCCTTATAATCACACTACAACGCTTACCGGGAAGTAAGCCAACGGAACAAGGATCAGGGCACTAGACTCGTGGATCTATTTTTTCGTGTGACCAAGCTAGCAAAAAATCTAGGAAGGTTCAGATAACATATCGCTGCTAGGCACTCCTCTATCGAAGGGCTGGCAGCATTAAGAATACGCCTTTGTGCTATACCAATACCGACGAGTTAATGACGACTATTGCAATTAGTTGCGAAAGCAATCACTTGGGGGATTTTTTGACAGCCCGATCAAGATGCAAATTATTGAATTCAGGGATGATGTTCAGCGTTTGCTGTCTTGCGCATCTCGACCTAGCAATTGCCCAGGAATTTTCGGCGAGTGATGTTCGGCCGGTTGCTAGTGCATTCGCACTGAAAACCGTGCCAGTTGTCGACGGTGACGTGCTGAATGACCCGGCCTGGGAAGGCGCAGAGACCATTACTGGCTTCACGCAGGTTCGACCTGACGAAGGTCAGCCGGCTACCCAAAAAACAGAAGTCTTCGTTGGTTTTACGAAAACAACGATGCACGTGGCTGTTGTCGCCTATGACGATGAACCCACCGAGGTCATCAGTACGGACATGCGTCGCGATTCATCGCTGGATGATACTGACGCCTTCCTGTTTATTGTTGATGGATTGCTGGATCGTCAAAACGGCTACGTCTTTGGAACGAATCCGGCGGGTATCGAATTCGATGGCCAGATCGTCAAATCGACGGCTGGACGCCTCCGCACGAGTGAAAGTGCAGTCAACCAGGACTGGGACGGGTCCTGGACCGTGAAGACCATGACCGGCAAATTTGGCTGGAGCGCCGAATTCGCAATACCATTAAAAACCCTGAGGTACGGTACAGCCCTAGAGCAAAGCTGGGGCTTCAATTTCCAGCGAAATATTCGCCGCAACTACGAAGTGGTCTACTGGGCCCCGCTATCGCGCGAACGAAACATCTATCGCATCTCCGACGCTGGCACCATCGAAGGCATCCGCGTGCCGAAACAAAAGAATCTCCAGGTAACGCCTTATATCCTCGGCAAGATCCGGGAAGGCGGCAACCTCCCAGACAGAAAAAATGATGAAGAATTTGGCATCGATCTTAAGTATTCGATCACGCCGAGTCTAACGCTCGACGCCACCTACAACACCGACTTTGCGCAGGTCGAGGCTGACGAACAGCAAATCAACCTCGACCGCTTCAGCCTGTTCTTCCCGGAGAAACGGCCTTTCTTCCTCGAAAACGCCGGTCAGTTTACCGTTGGTAATCCTAACGAAGTCGAATTGTTCTTCAGTCGCCGAATCGGAATTGGTGATGACGGTGAGCAAATTCCGATTGACGGCGGGCTGCGCTTATCCGGCAAGGTGAGTTCGAGTACCAACATTGGCCTGTTACATATGTCTTCCGATGCAGCAGACGGAATAGCGCCGGGAAACAAGTTTTCCGTGGCTCGGGTGAACCAGGAGTTGCCGAACCGATCGGGAGTCGGAGTTCTTATTATCGACAGGCAGGGAGACGGTTCACGCCTGGTATCGAAGGACCTGGACCAGAATCAGACTTACGCGATCGATGGCCGCTGGGGTATTGGTGACAATATGCAGATGCAGGCCTGGGCTGCGAAAACGAAGTCCCCCGGACTGGAGGACAAAGACGATGCGTATTCGCTCAGCGCCAGCTACGAGTCGGCAGACTGGGCCTATAACCTTGAACACACCGAGGTCGGCGGCGACTTCAATCCTGAAGTCGGCTTCCTGGCACGAACCGAGTACAAGAAAAACATGGCATTCGCCATGTACACGTACCGACCGGATGATCTATGGGGTTTGCTGGAACTCCGACCACACGTCAGATACACGGAATTCCGCAATTTTGATGGTATCAAGGAATCCAGTCACTGGCACATCGACAATCACTGGGAGTTCAGGAATGGATATCTTTTCCAAACCGGCGGAAACCTGCTCTACGAACGCGTAAATGATCCGTTCGAGATCGTGCCCGGGGTGATCATCCCAGAAGGCGTCTACGATCACGGCAATGCCGCATTCGTCGTCAGGACCAACCTCGCCGCTCCACTTAGTCTCTACATACGAACGAACTACGGTGGTGCCTGGGGGGGTAACCGCTACCAGGCGACGCCGACCATTCGCTACCGAATAGGCGAGACCTTCAGCTCGGAGTTATCCATCAACTACAATAAATTCGACCTGCCGGTCGCCGGCGGAGACTTTTCGGTAGCACTGACGAGACTTCGACTGTCGTACTCATTTACGCCGAATATGTTGCTACAGGCGCTGCTGCAGCACAACGAGCGCAGCGATACGTATTCGACCAACCTCCGGTTCTCTTGGCTGCGCTCGGCCAATTCAGGGCTCTATTTGGTGTACAACGAAGTCGATGAACGGGGCATTGGCGTACCGCCGAAGGGTAAGGTTTTCATTATCAAGTACAGCTATATATTCGACGTCTTCAAGTAGTTGCCTTTATCCAAAACTACCCCACTGTAACCGAGTGGGTCCAACGCCGGAGGAGATCAGATATCTTGAATGAGGAAGGGATATTGAAGGTGAGTGCAACGGTGAACAGATCGCTGACGACTCACTCGCAAAGCTCCGTGATAAAGTTCGCGAGTACATTACTTGGAATTGTTTTGGAACTCCTGATGTCGGCTCGATATTTGAGGTTCGGAAGAATCGTGAGCTCGTTGCACAGATCCTTTTCAATGGACGCATCAACGTCCTCAAGCTAAATCCAATACTGGAAATCTAAAAGAGAGAAACTGTGAGCAAGCACAATTCAGACATCGGCAAACTTCTGAAGAAGCATCGTCAGCTCAATCATCTAGACGTGGCGAAAGTCATCAGCCACGTTCAAAGAGAAAGTGGCGATTGGATCATCAACACGCTGATGCTAGAGGGCTATGACGTTCCGTTCAAATACAAACGCAAGTCGGCTTACAAGAACCTCGAAGGCGCTCGGGTCAA
>Ga0114999_10006506_pt1 | contig 13445 bp, 10 predicted proteins | sample ArcticOcean_MG_C_3_FD_89820 | JGI IMG/M metagenome (GOLD analysis project Ga0114999, IMG submission 89820) | Marine microbial communities from western Arctic Ocean - ArcticOcean_MG_CB8_126 | ecosystem: Environmental > Aquatic > Marine > Oceanic | place: Arctic Ocean: Canada Basin | collected...
ACGGGATCCCGTCCGCATTGACCATGTTGATGTTGTTGTAGACCGAGTGTATGTCCCCACCAAACGCCGTGGAATGCTGTGCGTTGGCTTCGAACCAGTTCGGGTTTGTAGCGTCTGGAAGATAAAGCTCACCTTCGTTGTTGCGCACGGGTACTCGCCAGTCACCGGGGAGACCGGTGCCACGTTCGCCGTACGTCGGAAGTGTCTGGCCGGTCCAACCGGCGGAATTCATAATGTAATCCGGGCGGGCCGATTGCCCCATGTTCTCCGCATCGCTAATCTCAAGCGCAAAGATGATGCTGGTGCGTTCACCCTGCGCACCGGCAAGTATACCTAACTTGCGATAGGGCGAGCCATCCTCGAGGGCCTGTTGGGTCTCGAAATTGATCATCAGCCCATCGAAATTCTTACGCGGGATCATGTTTACAACGCCGGATACGGCTTCAGCGCCATAGATCGCGGAGGCACCATCCAAGATGTTCTCAATGCCGGCGATTGCAATGCTGGGATACATGTTGCCAACGTCGGCGCCGCTACGGCGTGTATTCGGCCCGTAGCCCTGGACGTTGGTCGGGACACGATGCCCGTCCATCAATGTCATGGTTGCCCTGGTACCTAACCCTCGCAGGTTGGCGTAGGTCTCACCGCCTTGTGGTCCATCGGCGCGATTGACACTCTGGTTCCAACCCTCACCGCTGCCCTGACCGTCGGCACCGCCGATCTCACCGGTATTGGTATTGGCGTTGACACCGATTTGGTATGTCTGGTCAAAAATCACGTCGCCGATGTCGGTCGAACCGGACATTTTAATGTCCATATCCGTTATCGCATCAATCGGTGACGGCAGGTCGAAGTTGCTGCGCCGGATGTGTGATCCGGTAACGACAACCTCCTCTATCGACTCGTCTCGTTCATCATCATCATCATCATCATCGCCCTCAGCGGCACCGATGCTAATGCTTGAACAAGCAAATAAGCCCAACAACAAAGCACATGAGACTCGCATACGCCCCCTCCAACAGTTTCTTTTTTTCGGCCGGCGGACTTTACTCCCAATATTCTCGTGCCACAAGCACCTTGTGTGCCTTGTTCTGTTGAGCCCGCAGCGGGAAAATCCTGTCCCCACTATTTTTTTAAAATCAACGAGTTAGAGGCTTATTCATGGCGGCAGAGACAGGCCACGGAGACGCCACCGAGGGCATCTTTTGGGATGTGCGCTACGGCCTTCGCGGAGCTTTTGCAACACGAGCAACTACGAAAAGGGTGACATCGAGCGCTCATCAGAACGGAGAATGGTATGGCGCACGATCCATGTTCGTGCCATGCACTGTGGCCGATCTCAACCGGGTTTGCGCCCGCCGGGCGATCCGGCGTCACAAAGTGTGGTAGCACCAATCGCGCAAGCCTTGGCACGGTACCAATCTCCCATCGCTTCGCTCGCGATCGGAAGGGTCGGCATTCCGTAGATTTGGGCGAGCGTCGCGCAGCTCTGCGTATAGGACAGGGCGCAAGCCTTCTTGTGAAGCGCGACCGCCTGCATGAGATCCGCCTCGATGTCGACGCCAAACTGATTCATTGTGCCGGCGACCGCGCAACTCTTGCCCAATCCCAGCTCGCAGCCACGCAACATGTAACCGTATGCCTTGTCCCCGTCGCGCGGACCGCGATCAAGGCCTTTGAAATAACCTGAGCCGATTACATAGCAGCTCATAGCGGAATCACCCGACCGACAGCTTTCCAGCAGCTCGGTGCGCACGCCGGTCGTCAGGTTGCGCTGGTACAGGTCGCATTCGCGTTTCGCGCCGACATCACAAGCGACACCGAACCAAATCTGCCGGTCCAATGGCGTGGCAAGGTCCGGCTTTCGTGCGTAAAGATCTGACAATTCGCCACAGCGATTGAATGCGCCCTGAGTGCACCTGGATGTCAGGGACTCTGCGAGGTTGCGGCAGGCGTTGCGCTGATCCTGAGCGCAGCTTGTCTGCCAATGCTCGAGATGACGTCCGGGGTGATCCGACTCAATGAATTCACCGACATACATCCACGAGAAGAGCCCGATCCAGATCACCATGTGGATCAGGTTCCACTGCTTGAACGCGGAGTGATCCAGCAGATGGATTTTCTTGCGAAGCCGGGTGAACTTTTGCTGCAAGAAGACACCCACGCGATCAATGGGAATCACCAGCAGGTTCAAGATCGGGACGAACAGTAGTTTGTCGTAAGCCAGGGGTTCGCTGAAATAATCGAGCAGGCCGTACAAGGCAAAGACGCCAACGCCATAAAGCGCGCCGAACAGGAACCGTCCGCAGCCGTTGCGAGGCGAGGTTGCCGGATCTGTGATTAGCAGGTGCAGTCCCAGAAACACGGCGACTGGAATGCCGGTATCGACGAACCAGAACGTGCCGGTGATCGCGCCGTAAATGCTCCCGAGCGCAAAGAGCATCATCGCGGACGCGAGCGTCACAAGGGTTACTTGAAACAGATATTGAGCAATCAGGCCGATCGCGAAAAGAAATAGATACGGATGACTGCTCGGATCGACGAGGCGCGTATCGAGCGTGGCGGAGAGTTGTGAGACCCACGTCTTGTCGGTCTGGCCGGTCGAGATCAGGACAATCGCGAAAAGGAACAGTGCAAAGGCAGACGGATTGAAGATGTGCGTGCGAACGCCATCGCGCTTCCAGACAATGAACTCCTTGGCGACGAATCCCACAGCGATCAGCACGAATTGATAGACGAACCAATCGTCTTTGAACAGCAAAAAGAGGTTGGTGCTGAAAATGATGGGGAAGGGCCCGAATCCCACGCGCCATTCCTTCCCACGCGACCAGCTGAGCAACCCTTCGAAAGCAAACGCAAAAAGAATCTGCGCAACGAAAAGCAGGCCATTGTGGGTTACGAGCTCCCAATAAAAGCCCCAGTAAATGTAGATGGAGAAGTGCAGGCAGGCCTGCACGTAATGCGGCGCAGCGAGGCGCACACGGAAATTTAACCCACCGGCCTTTCCATGATCGCGCCAGTACAGCGCCAGGTACCATACCGAAAGAACGCCAACGACCGACAAGTGCACGATCCCCAACGTGTCGTGCAGCGCAATGCGTGGCAGCACGCTGATGCACGCGATCGCGCCAATAAAGAAGACGGGTAGATACGCTCCACGCCTGGCAGGACCTTCGAAAACGGGAATGAGGCTCATGTGCGAGCCTCGCGCGCCCGAGCGGGCGTCACCAATCCGTGAGCTGTCACCATCCCGGATCCTTCGGCACCACTGACCATCCTAGATACCGCTGCTAGCAGCATTTCAATGCTGCCATATTACGCACTGTCGCGCAGAAAACTCTTGGCAGCATATTAAGCTTTAGTTCCATGAAAGGTGGCTGAAAAAAGTACTTTCCTGCGCCTTTTATAGTCGCGGGGCAGGGTCGCGGGTCAGAGTCGCGGGTCTCGGCCCGCTCAGAACAGGGAAAACTCGCGGCGCACCCTCAGGCCCTCTGTCTCGACAACATCGCCATCCACCATCCTGGGGCGAAAGCGGGCCCTTCGCAGCTTGCTACGCAGCCTCTGGCGAGCGCTCTGCGGCACATTACCCTCCACCGTCTGGAAGCGTCGTGCGCGACCGTCAGCGCGGACCACATAGCCGAACTCGAGGAAGTTCACTCTGTCTGTCCGCCAGGGCCGCTCGCGTAGCCACATGTTGAAACTATCGGTGGAAATCCGACTGGGTTCGCCAAACAGTTCGTCGCGCAGTGCGTCGTATTTCGGGCCCTCCGGAATGACCTTCCAAGCATCGCGGTAGGCCTCTGACGAACGATGGTCGTCCCAGAGTGTGTAGAGATCGCCCAGCTCAACCTTCGCGTGAGCGCGCTCAGACACGTCCGATGCTGTGGCGGTGTCCACAATGTCATGCGCCCGCCGCATGGCGGCAACCGCATCGCCTTTTCCAAACCCCCGCTTCAATCTCGTTTCCGCGATGACGCGCAGGGTATCGATAAGACGAGGATCGTCAGCTCCGTAGTGCTGCTCCAGGATAGTAAGGGCGCGCCTCGAGTGGTTGATCGATGCTCTGAAGTCTATGGCGCCCTTCGCCCGGAAACTGCCGATGCGTTTGCCTCTGTCCGCCATGTATTCGGCCATTCGCAGCAGGGCAGGCACAATCCGCGGGTCATCTTTGCCAAATGCCTCTTCGTGTACCTTCACATTGAACGCCAGAAGCGGATCGGTCACGCCCGAGCGCGCGCGATTGCCCGCCGCCGTCAACAACATGTCCAGGATTGGCAACTGGTCCGTGTTGTACACGCCCATATGGCGATGAGTGAGGTTCTGGGCACGACGCAGCGCGGAAACCGCGCTGGCGCGTTGACCTGTTTCCATGTGGGCGATGGCCAGTCCACGCAGCGGCGCCATGAGGCGTAAATCGAACTGCCCATGGCTGCGCTCAATGGACTCGACGGCCCGGTTCAGGTGCCGGACGGAGTCGATGGTCTCGCCGCGATCGAGTTGGATCAGACCAAGATAGAGAGAGGGCGTTGCGAGCAGCGGGCTGTCCTCGCCGTACTGCAGGGTAAACGCTTTCAGGAGCACGTCCGCCGCTCGCGCGGCATGGTCCGGCTCACCCCCGAGCAGGTGGCCGAGCAAGTCCTGGTAGAGAAGCTCGAGTTCCGGCGTCAGACCGGGAACCATTACCTCATGCACGGCGGCAGACTCGCCCACCGTCGGCACATCGAGCGCGGTCGAGGGACGGGGCAACACTGCCAGTACCGCCCCCAGAACCATGCATAGTGCGAGCTGAGTACCCGCCGGAATCTGTATTGGGTTAATCATCTGAATCACACCTCCGTGGTCTGTCAGGGTGCTGAAAAAGTGCTTTCCTGCACTTTTCCAGCGTCGCGGGCCTACGCCCGCTCGCGACAAATTAAACGACTTACGTCGTCGATTTGCGGCTGACACATCAGGTATCGGTCTGCCAACTGCGGAAACATTGCTGGTACAAAGCGCGTTCGTCAAATCGGGCGGTACGCTGGCTAGGCAATTTTCAACCGCATAGCCCGCCTGAAGCCCAGCGCCTGTTCAGCCGTGCGCCCAATTCATCCGATACGGAAGCAGAAAGCTCGTCCACACCGTTAGGAACGCAGAACTGAAAGATCACGTGAGCGCCGCACGGCGCCGATATTCCAGTCTTTTTCACGCAACGCTTGCAATCTACGACGATCAGCGGGAACTACCGCATGAGCAAGGTGATGATGTTGGTCGACGGGCCTGTCCTGCCGATTTGTCGAACTAAGGGTCTCATCCCACACCTATTCCTAATATTCGCCAAATAAAAAGGGCCTCGCGGCCCCTGTCAGGCTCGCGTCGGAGCGACAGTAGCCTGCTCCTCTTTGACCCAGAACAATATCGTGGCGCCGATGACCATCAACACCACCAGGGCACCAAAGCCGGCACGCTGGGACTGGAATGCGGCGGTGCTGAGTCCCACCATCAGTGGGGCAAGGAAAGCCGTGACCGTGCCAGAGAGACTGTAGAGTCCGAAGAACTGTGTCGCCATTTCCGGCGGCGACAGCTTTGCCATCAGCGTCCTCGAGGCCGAGAGACCCGTCACGAAGAAGAGGGCAAAGAACTGGAAGGTCACGATGTAGGTGAACTCTGCAATCGTATTATAAAACGGCGCACTCCAAAGCGGCTCCGTGCTGACATCCAGCACGAAGAGCACCGAACCGGGTGAGATGGACACGAGCAGGAGCAGGATGACCGTGGTCATGCCAATGGAGACCTTCAACGTTGAGATCGAACCCAGCCTATCGTCGAGTAGTCCGCCGAGGTAGGCGCCAATCATGGCCGATGCGCTCGTCGCAACGCCGAGGATGAGCAGTGAATTGCTGTCCCAGCCAAACACGCCGGACGCGTATACACCGTTGAAGACAAGGACGCCCACCATGCCGTCGTTGAAGAACATGCGCGCGAGCAGGTAAAGGCCGATGTTCGAGTAGTGCCGGATCTGACGCGCGGTCGCGAGTACGTCGAGCAAGCCAAGCTTCACATCCTGCATGATCGATCTCGAAGACGACTCACCATCAGGCGTGAAGAACAGCAGCGGCAGTGTCGCAAACAACAGCCAGATCCCGCCGATCGGGCCCACCATCCGATCGTGCTCGTGCGCCGCCTGATCGACACCGAACAGCGGCGCGTCAGGCAAAAAGTCCCAGTCCATTGTGCCCGGGAGCGCAAACGCGAATAACACGAGCAGGAGCCAGCCAATGGCTGCCATGTTTCCCAACGAGAAGACAAGACCGGAGATCATCCCGGTCAGGTGACGCGGCGCCACGCTCGGCAACATGGCGTTGTGAAAAACCTCCGAGTAGCCAAACGCGACGATCATGAAGAAAAGCAGCACAAAGGCGCTGGCGATGCTGATACCGGTCGGGTGAACCCACCACAGTGATATCGCCGTGGCCGAGAGCACCAAGTGGCTCGCGACGATCCAGGGCTTGCGCCGGCCGATTTTATCTGCGATCGCGCCCATGAATGGAACGGTCAGCGCCATCGCGAGACCCGCCGACGCATTCAGATAGCCGATCAGCGTCTGTCCTTTGATCGGATCACCCACCACCTCGTTGCTGAAATACGGGAAAAAAATGTAGATGATCACCATGATGTAGAGGGGGTCACGCGCCGCCTGCACGGAGGTCCAACTCAGATAGCCAAGCGGGCTGGCTGCCGGAGTGCCTGCAAGCGACAGTGGATTAGTCGAGGTATTCATGAGTGACGTCCATTTCGTTGTTCTTGTTGTACCCGGCGGCGGCCGGGCCGGCGACTATACACGCACTACTCGGCGGCCGTCAGTAATGCATATACCTGCCATCCGAGCATGGTTTCTGGTCCAGTGTCTTACGTACCAATAGGAATGGTCGAAGTGTAAGGGCTTCATGAGGTATTACGTCAGCGTCGTTACGGTTTGGCTGATGCCATGACTCCCTGGCGCTGCTGATCAGTTACGCCTCGTCCGATGTCGGGGACGCGCATCTCAAGTCACCGGAAGATCGGTATTCTGACGAATCCGCCTGTGATTTCGCTGCGATATTATGAAGGCCATTGCCTTGGGCCCTCCCTCGCCATGAGGTCGGCCAGAGGCAAGGCGCCGGGGTCTCGCGAACACGAACGTCGTGCCCCGGATGATCAAATTTGGGCTGCGTCGGGTCGATGCCCCATCCGCACCGCGGCAGGCGATGCGTGTAGACCGCGCCTGGCTTGTGCAGACCCTGACACGACAACGCTGGACTATTCGTCCCGATCGTCCAGCAGCGCCTGGTGCCGTTCCCGACGGGACTGACCTGACTGCATGATCTTCATTAGCTCCGCCGTGGTTGCATCGTCAGCCTTGCCCGCGTTAGCCGGCGAACCCGCATCGCGCAGTCCTCCGTCCATGATCACGTAAGAGCCACTCATGAACTCCCCGTCCGGGCCCGCCATGAAGCTGACAAGGCCGCCAATGTCGGCTGGACGACCCGCACGACGAGCGGGCGTCCGTGACTCGAGGTTACCGCGGATCGTGCCACCTTCCTCGCCCGCTAAACCGGCCGCAAGAGGCGTGTCGATGACGCCCGGACCTATCGCGTTGACGGTGATGCCATGAGCGCCGAGTTCCTGTGCCCATCCGCGAACCATAATACGCACCCCCGCCTTGGTTGCCGAATAGGACCATATGCCAGCCCCGGTTGACTCTGCCGCCAGCGAGGAGATGCAGACCAGGCGGCCACCGTTGTCCAGTTCGACCATTTTCCGTGCACAGGCCTGCGCCGTCAGAAATACGCCCGTAAGGTTGACGTCGAGTTGGTCCTGCCAGTCCTTGGTCGTCATCTCCAGTAGCGGTGCACCGCGGCCGATTCCGGCGTTAGCGACAGCGATGTCAAGACGGCCCAGTTGCTGGTGACACGCCTCGACTGCCGCCTCGAGTTGCACGGATACCGCGACGTTCGTTTTCACCGCCACGGCACGGCGTCCCAACTGGCCGACGAGATCGACGGTACGTTCTGCGCCTTCCTCGTCGAAGTCCGCGATGCAGATGTCAGCGCCATCACGCGCGAGGCGCTCAGCGATGCCCTGACCGATACCCGAACCGGCGCCCGTGACGAAGGCGACCTTACCGCTCAAATCCCCCATTTGATCTCCCTGGCCGATGGCCGATGGCTAACGCTGTTTGACCTGACCTGCCGCAACACGCCCGGCAAACGAAGGACTCATCGTACACGGACGTTCATCTGAGTTCTGAGCAGGGTCTGCTTGAGGCGCAAGCATCCTCCGTCCCGGTGACGGGTCAGTTCGAGGTCGGTGCGCTGGCCAGGCATCCCCACCACCCGGAACGATCTATGGACGAAATCCAAGGACCCCCAGAGTGCTCCCTCACGTCGTTTGTTGCCAAACCGACGTCCAGGAACGAGCTAGTTCTTGTCCCAAAATTGTCATCCTGACAATTCCCAGGAGTCGGTTTGCACGCAAACCTCGCATGATCTTGCAGAAAAGAGGCTTGCACAAAATGTGCGGTGCATCCCTGCACCGCACGCCAGCTTCTTTATGCAGGGCGACGTTGGGGTATAGTCAAGGATTCCGCCCACCGCGGTTTCAACACCCGATGACGCTCGAGCGAGCGCCTCTCACGACCAATGCCACTATTGTATGTTCGGTCGGGCGTTAGGGATTCAAGAGGATTGAAAAGATGTCAGAACTGAGCGCACAAACAAGTACAGAAACCACAGCACCCGCGATTGCCAGCGCGGCGAATGCCGCAGGCCGGCGGGCGCTGGACAACATCGATGAGCTGGGGCTAACCGACAATCTTCTTGAACTCGAAGTGCAGGGCTACACGGTTGTCCGTGGGGTTCTGTCAGATGATCGCATCGAACGCGCCAGGGCGGCGATCCTGCGCCGTGCCGAGAAAGAGTCCAGGCACAGCATCGATCAAAACGCGGCAACCGCTGAAGAGTACAACGGAATGAGATATCAGCATTACCTGCTCTTCGACGATCCCGTATTCCCCGAGATTCTGTTAGAGCCGAAGCCACTCGCGCTTGTCACGTACCTGCTCGGCGAAACCTGCGTTCTATCGTCCATGGGTAGTCACTTCCGCGGCCCGGGTGGTTACCCGCTCGGCGTCCATGCTGACGGCATACCTGACGGCTGTTTGACACCATCATCGCTTGTCGCCAACTGCAACTACGCGCTCACGCCTTATTCCCAGGAAGCTGGCGCACTGGTCTTGTTCCCAGGCAGCCACCACAAACAACGACAACCCACCGCGCACGAAAACTGGACAGTTCAAGGCCGGACAATGCCCGAGATCATGGCTGAGAAATTGTCGCAGAGCGAAGTCGATGCCCTTGAATGGGATGTCCCCATCGGTGGCGTGACGATGAATATCGATCCGGGCGACGCTGTCGTTTGGCACGGCAACTCGTGGCATGGGGGCTGGCGCCGGGAAGTTCCCGGCACCCGCATCAACCTCGCCGCGTACTTCTGCCGAGACTTCATGGACACCCAGGAGTTGCGGGGCGACGACCGTTACCCCGAAGTCTTTGAGCAATATGCGAACGAACCACGGTTCGCACAACTGCTCGGCGAGAAACGCTTTAATGGCTGGCGTGACGAGGGGCCCAATCTCGGCTACGTAAGCTAAGGCTCAATAGGCGTCGTAGCCCCACCACCAACTATCAGGCTCTGAAAATCAGCCTGATTGACCGATACATGGAATCACGTTCGCAGCGGCAGGATTCACACGCGAACGGTTGACCGATATCCAACATTGGTCAACACTGAGCGGACCTATGCCCATCAAGATTGATTCAATCGGCCACTGCGCCATCGCCGCGACCGATATCGATTCGATGGCTGACTTCTATCAGAGGGTACTTGGTTTCGTCTTGCTGGAGCGCGACCCTGATCACGGCGGCGTCTTTCTAAGTCTGGCAGGCACGAGCCATACGATTGATCTCTTTCCCATGGGGATGCTGGGGACGCGGCCTGCGCGCGAGGGCACCCAGATCGTCCACATTGCGTTCAAGGTGGCAAGCTACGCCGCACTGCGCGACGCCGGCGCGGTGCTGACTGAGAACGACGTGCCCGTCGCGGCGATGCTGGACCACACCAAGCAGCGTTCCATCTACTTCGCAGACCCTGAGCGCAACCGGCTTGAGATCTACTTCGAACGGTCAAACTGGACAGAGATCCTTGCGCAGGGCCGAGCCGATCAGGACGCGTCGTTTTCGTTCGACGAACCCGCACCCGACGGGGATTAACTTAAGGTCGCTATAACCACGAAACGGAGCAAATCGGTTCAAGCTGCGCGTTCAATCTTCGATCACTAATCTGCAGTAACGAGCGAGGGGCGGGCAGTGGCAAGCGACAACCTTGGCTTTACGCTCGCTTCCTGCGCCTTCTTCATGGCCCTTGTCGCGGCTTTCGCCTACGTCCAGACCCGCGGCAAAGTCGCAACCAGCGACGGCTACTTTCTCGCCGGTCGCGGCCTGACCGGCACCTTCATCGCGGGGTCGTTGCTGCTGACAAACCTCTCAGCCGAACAACTGATCGGTCTGAATGGTTCGGCATACGGCTTTAACATGACCGCGATGGCCTGGGAGGTCACCGCCGGCTTCGCCATTATCATAATGGCACTCGTGTTTCTGCCGCGATACCTGAACGGCGCATTCTCTACGCTGCCGCAGTTCCTTGAGGAACGCTTCGACCCGGGCGTGCGGAAAATAACCGTCGTCCTGTTCCTGGCGGGCTACGGTCTCATCACCATGCCATCAATTCTCTACTCCGGATCGCTCGCCGTAGTGCGGTTGTTTGACGTCTCGCGCCTGCTGGACGTGTCGCCCGAGGTGGCGCTAGTCGTCACCATCATCGTGGTCGGTATGTCCGGCGCCGCATACGCCATCTTCGGCGGCCTGCGCGCGGTCGCCGTGTCGGACACGATCAATGGCATCGGGCTTTTGGTCATCGGCGCGATCGTTCCGTTCTTTGGCCTTGTCGCACTCGGCGGCGGCGACGCGGTTGCCGGTCTCACCATTGTCCTGACCGAAGATACCGACAAGCTCAATGCGATTGGCAGCAGCGATGATCCGGTGCCTTTCGGCACCCTCTTTACCGGCATGATTCTCGCGAATCTCTTCTACTGGGGAACGAATCAGTACGTCATCCAACGGACCCTGGGCGCGCGCAGCCTCAGCGAAGGCCAGAAGGGTGTGCTTCTCTCCGGGTTCTTCAAGCTACTCGTGCCCGTGTTCATGATGCTCCCCGGAGTGATTGCCTACCATCTCTATGGCGGCACCCTTACCCACATGGACCTTGCCTACCCCACGCTTGTCGCCGATGTGTTGCCCACTTACCTCGCCGGTTTCTTCCTCGCCGTTTTGCTTGGCGCGGTCTTTAGCTCCGTTAACTCGCTGCAGAACAGCGCCGCGACGTTGTTCGTCCTCGATGTATACCAGCCGCTTGCGCAGACCCAACCAACGGACGCCGACCTCATTCGGATCGCGCGCATTGCGAGCGTCGTCATCGCACTCTTCTCATTCCTGGTTGCGCCCTTCCTGCAATTTGCGCCTGACGGTCTGTGGCAACTCATCCGTGTCTTCACCGGTTTCTACAACATCCCGGTCGTCACTCTGGTATTGGTGGGACTCTTTACAGCCCGAGTGCCACCGGTCGCCGCCAAGGTCGTCATCGTCTTTCATGTGGTCGCATACGGCTTGCTGCAGTTTGTGTTCGACATCGATGTGAGTTTTATTCACATCTACGCCGTCCTCTTTGTGATTGAGGTGGCAATCATGTTGATATTGGGCCGGACACATCCGACACCACCCCGTCCACATGCCGAGAGGCCCGCAGTCGACATGACACCCTGGCGATTCGCTGTCCCCACGTCGATCATCCTCGTCACCTGTATCGCGTTGACGTATCTATTGTTCTCCCCAATTGGCCTGGTCGGCGGGCTCGAGTCCCGCTTTTTCCTCGCGGCCGGCGCGGTATTGGCCGTCGCTACATTCGGCTGCTGGTGGAGCGAGCGATGGCGCAGTTCGCGAGTCGCGCCATGAAGTGAAGATCGTGACACTGGGCACATGGGCGCACCCTGACGCCGCTCGATCCCGTGGGTAATCTCAGCATACCGTGCCCGGTCAATGCGATAGAAAAAGAAAAAGACCACACCGATCAGGGTGAACGTTGAGGTTGCCGGGCCGACAAAAAACCGAGGCTCCAGATGATGTCCAGCGGCACGGTCCCGTAGGTCGCGTTCTCTGGAAACGCGATGACATCGATGATCTCTCCGCCAATGACGAGTCCTAGAGCACCTGTCGCCTTGTTGGCGAACGCGCGGGTCCAATAAATGGCGCCCTCCCTGCGCTTGCCGGTGCGCAGTTCATGCTGATCAGCAAGATCCGCGTACATCGAATTGTAGGTCACACCGATTATTGGCAGCGTCGAGGCACCGATGACGACCGCAGACAAATAGATGACAATCGTGGCCACGGCACCCCCCATCGCACCAATGAAGGTATTGAAGCCGAACAGCGTTGAGCGCTGGTGATAGTCATGTGCCATCTCGGCGCCAAGCGCCAGGTGCGGTATGTGATAGAACGTGAGCGAGCCGCGCACAAGCACTGCAAAGGTAACGAGCCACAGGAAGCCGAACAGGTCTGAAAGATTGTCCAGCGGACTGAAGCGACAAACGAACGATATGGCGAGCGGAATGCCAGCGATGGCGATCATGGGGTGGCGTCAGCCAAATCGGCCCTTGAGACGATCCGACAACCCGCCAGCAAGCGGATCGGTCACAGCGTCGAAGAAGAGCGCGATGTCGAGGGCAAGGCCAGTCAGCGTACCTGGCAGGCCGATGATCTGCTGATAATAGACGCGCAGGAGGATGGTGAAGCCCTGATTCTTTATCGCCTGGGCGATATCACCCCCCATACGCAGACATCACCCAAACCGACAACCGTCGCTGCCCTTTCTCTTCCGTCCCGCTGCCTTTACTGCGTCCAGCGCCTTAAGTGCAGATGTGTGCCACCGGCTCAAGCTGCATTTCTACAGCCCGATTCCGCCGGATGACCCGCCGTCCGAAGCGCATCTCGCAGAGGATCGAAACGCACCGCCCGCGGCGGGCCTCAAACAATCTGCGACAATTCGGCTCCGATCCTGGGGGTATCTACTCGCGTTGGACCGCTCAATCTTTCAGCGCCAGACTGTGATACATGCAGTCAGGCGAGCCAGTCGCCACATCCGCCATCAACCAGACCTCAACCTGGGGTCTGGAGCAGATCAGGGCATTCCAGGGCGCGTATCGAAAGATCCGGTAGTGCAGAGGATTTGTGGATGGAATTACGCCAAACAGGGCAGCGTCCATTGCAAGGAGCGGCGTTTACCAGGTGGGGCGTTTTACTAACTGAGGCGTTTTACGG
>Ga0114999_10006512_pt1 | contig 13436 bp, 9 predicted proteins | sample ArcticOcean_MG_C_3_FD_89820 | JGI IMG/M metagenome (GOLD analysis project Ga0114999, IMG submission 89820) | Marine microbial communities from western Arctic Ocean - ArcticOcean_MG_CB8_126 | ecosystem: Environmental > Aquatic > Marine > Oceanic | place: Arctic Ocean: Canada Basin | collected...
AAGCACTGCAATCTCTCGCAGTCCATCCGGACCTGATAAACACCAACGAAGAAGCCCTATGCCTAATCTCGTTATCCTGCCGGCGACAGAGCCGGACGACACCACCTACGGTACGGCCCCGATGCACATCGAGGCCTATCCTGACGCCGTAGTCCACCAGATCCGTTTTCCGAAAATGGTCTGGTATAACGAGACCGTCTGCAAAGAGACGATCGCGCAAATTGAAGCCCTCGGACTCAGCGAGATCGTCTTGGTCGGTTTCAGCAAGTCGGGTCTCGGCGCCTGGCATATCGCCCGGGCGATGCCCGAACGCGTCGCCGGCACCATCATCTTCGACTCCCCGGTCGTCCGCTACCAGTTGCCCCCGTGGGGCACCGAACCATTCTACGCAAACGACGCAGCATGGCAACAGGACCTGCCACTGCATACCATAGCGGCATTCCAAGCCGCTATGCCGCCGACGCATTCGCTGATATTGATTTCAGGCGAAAGCTTCCACGCGGAAATGCACCTATTCTCGCAAGCCCTGTGCAAAACCGGCCTTGAGCATATCTTTCTGCCTCGAGCAAAAATAAAACACCACTGGAACACCGGCTGGCTCGAAGAGGGCTTGGCGCAGATCCGCAAATCAGGCGTTGCACCGGGCGCGTAAACACCGGCATTCCCGACGCTCAGCGAGGCCAATGTTGACACAATAACACCGCCGCCTCTGTATTGTGCCCGGTGAGTGCGCGCAAATCTTCTACCGCGCCAATGCGCCACCGCTTCCTGTGCGCCGAAGAGCTCCACCCCTTCCTCGTAGGCCGCACGCGCCCTGCCCAGGTCACCTCGCGCCAAGAGGGCCAGGCCCAAATTAAATTGTGCCGTAGCATTTTCCTCCCTCGCCAAGACATGTTCGTATTGCTCTATCGCCTTGTCATAATCCCCGCGCTCATACGACAACCAACCCAGATTTATACGCGCCGCCGCATCGCCGCTATCACGCTCCAGCGCATGGCGGTAGGCCTCGGCGGCCAGGTCGCCTGCGCCCAATGCCTGCAAATCGATACCCGCGCGCACGTAGTCGCTGCCGGCAACCGCCCTCCAATCACCGTGCACAAAATGCACATAGGCGGCCAGCGCCTTTTCGTGCTGATTTGCATCTAGGTAGAGGCGGGCCAGTACTGTGTAAGTCGCGAAATCTTGCGATTGCAAGTGCACCGCCTGTTCCAACTCGGCGAGCGCCATTTGCCTATCGCCGCGCTCCTGGACTAACATGCCCAACTCATGGTGGAATACGGGGCTTTCGGGTTGTGCGGCAATCGCGCGACGCAACGCCGCTTCCGCTTCGTCCCCGCGCCCCAGGCCGGCCAGCAGCAAGCCCAGATTGGCGTGGGCCTGGGCGTGATCCGGGTTCAAGCGCGCCGCGTGTCCATACGCCATTGCAGCCTCCTCGTTGCGGCCGAGCGCATGGCGGATATTGCCGAGATTATACCATACCAACGCCGCATCCGGATAGACGCCGATGGCTCTTTCCAACACCTCGACAGCGCTCGCCAGATCACCTTGTTCACGGTGCAGCCGCGCCAGTAGCAAAAAGGGATCGGGGGTTTGCGGAACGACGGAAATGGCGTGGCGATAGGCCTCGGCGGCTCGCTCATACAAACCGCGCTGCGCCCATATTTCGCCCTCCAACGCATAGAAATTGGCCGTGGGCGTCAGGCTCAAACCGCGCTCAATGGCGTTTTGCGCCTTGTCGAGATCCCCTGCTTCCAGCAGACACAATGCGGCTAAATAGAGAAAATCCGGGGCGTCCTGGTACAGGATCCAGACTTTTTCAACGGTGGCGACAGCTTCTTCATAACGGCCATTTCGGCGCTGGCTCTCGATCAAGCGCATGGCCGTATTCGCATTAGTCGGTGCAGATATGCTATAATGCAAAGAGGTGCGATACGCCTGCACGGCATGAGCGAACTCACCGCGCTCGGTGTAGTAGTTGCCAAAATGCTGGCTCAAAATAGCGACCCGATGCGCAAAGACCTTTTCACCCGTAGCATACTCTGCCTGCAGTCGAGCCAAGTCATCCCTCTCTGCCATGCCCGCAAATTGCGCGCTCAGTTGCGCCGCCAAACGGAGATCCTGATCTTCCGGTAATTCGTGCAAGCCGCGCCGCAAGATCTCCTCATAATCGACCCCCGCCCGGAGTGCGCCGTCAAGCAAATATAAATGGGCTTCGGCCACCGGGATCAGACTGCGGTCGATTTCCAGTGCCTGGTCAATAAGCGACATCCCGACCCGCGGATCCGCGTCCACAACAAAAAAACGCCCAGTATGGTATCGCGTCAGGTTAGCAATGCGATCCTCCGCGACATAGCTCGAGGCGACAACTCCTAGTAAAACAACTCCTCCGATAGGCAGACCACGCCGCCCCAGCCGGCTACTGGCGTGCACCAATGCCCAGGCGATGAGAAAGGACGAGCCGGCTGTGGCCAGATAGACGTAGCGTGCGATACCAGCGTGTACGGCCACGGCCGGCACAAAGGGCACCGTAAACAACAAGGTCCACAGCCCCCATATCTGCACCTCCGTCCGCCCCTTCCATATGCCCCACAGCAAAAGCAACAACACGGCTCCACCCAACCACAACTCCACCATCGCCCGCTCGCCCGGCACCACAGAGACCCAGTGCGCCAAAGACAGCAGACGCCCCAACAACCATAAAAGGGAACCTGCGCTATCGGCGAACAAGAGCACTACCGACTGATTCAGTAAAGCATGCAATGCCACCGAAGTCGTCGTATGGCTACCGGTGAGACCGAAGACGAAAAAGAGCACCGGCGGCAACAACAGCAAAAGCGGCGCCAATTCCTTGGCCCTTTCCACTATCGCCCCACCGCGCCACCAGCCCCACAACAAGCACAACGGCAGGACCAGCACCGAGACGAAGTGCGTCAATGCGCAGAGCAGCACAGCACCATAAAAAAATAGCAATAGCGCACGGCGACGACCCTCGATATAGCTGGCGTATACACACAGCGTACAGGAGATATTGAGCACGGCAAAGGGATATTCAAGCGCCGAGATCCACTGCACCGTTTCGACATGCGCGATATTGCATAAAAAGAGCAGACCGCCGACGAGACTGGTTGCCATATCCGCGCCCAAACGCCGAAAGGCAAAAGCCAGGGCAAAGCTGGCCATCGCGTGTACAATTGCGGCCAACAGATGAAAAGCACCCGGATCGTTGCCACAGAACAAATAGACCAGATAGAGCGCGAACTCGTCGACGATGCGCCCCGAGGCCATGGGTTTTTCGGGCGATAGAAAAAATGAGAAGTCGCCTCTAATGGCCTCGTGCGCGCGAAAAACATCGGCATCATCAGTCCGTTGCAGGAAGTCGCGCAAGTCGGCAAAGAAGAACGCGGCGACTAAAGCCAGTACGAGGGCATAGATCGCCCAGACCGGGCGCGTCTCGCGCAGGCGCAAGCAATCGTTTTTGTCGAGTGATGCAGATACCATAAATGAAAGTATACGCTATGGACGGATAAGCGTCACAGCGAACTCGACCAAATATTCCCGGGTGAAAAACATATACCATTTATAAAGAACAATAAAAGCGATATATTACTCAATAATAGGCGTTGCACCGGATTCATAAACACCGACATTCTATGCTTATCATACCAATACAACTATTAGAAAGAGGCTAACATGCCAGGCTTATTACCCGACGTCGACCCCGATGGACTGTTAGAATACTCCGTGGTCTTCACCGACCGCGCGCTCAACCATATGTCGCAATCGTTCCAAGGGTCGATGCGGGATATTTCCGCCACCCTCAAAAAGGTCTACAACGCCAAAGCCGTCGCCATCGTGCCCGGCAGCGGCACCTACGGCATGGAAGCGGTCGCCCGCCAGTTCGCCAACGATAAAAAATGCCTGGTCATCCGCAATGGTTTTTTCAGTTTCCGCTGGAGCCAGATCCTCGATATGGGCAACATTCCCGCGAGCACCACCGTCTTGAAAGCCCGTCCCGTAGAAGACGGCCCGCAGGCGGCCTTCGCCCCCGCCCCCATCGAGGAGGTTGTGCAGACGATCCAAAACGAAAAACCGGATATTGTCTTCGCCCCGCACGTCGAAACCTCCGCTGGCATCATCCTGCCCGACGACTATATCCGCCAGGTAGCTGACGCCGTGCACGCTGCGGGTGGTTTGTTCGTGCTCGACTGCATCGCCTCGGGCGCGCTATGGGTCGACATGGAAGCTTCCGGCGTCGACATCTTGATCAGCGCGCCGCAAAAGGGCTGGAGCGGCTCGCCCTGTTGCGGGCTAGTCATGCTCAATGCCGCCGCGCGCGAAAAAATTAACAGCACCACCAGCAGCAGCTTCGCCTGTGACCTCGGTAAATGGCTATCGATCATGGAGGCCTACGAGAATGGCGGCCACGCCTACCACGCGACCATGCCCACCGACGCATTGGCCACCTTTCACAAGGTGATGGGCGAAATCGAAGCCATAGGCTTCGACACCGTACGCCAACAACAGCAAGAGCTCGGGGATAAGATCCGCGCAGCGCTCACCGACAAAGGCGTCAAGAGCGTCGCTGCCGAAGGTTTTCAGGCCCCGGGCGTCGTCGTCTGTTATACCGAAGACGGCGAGATACAAACGGGCAAGAAATTTGCCGCCAACGGCCTGCAGATCGCCGCCGGCGTGCCGCTTCAGTGCGACGAGCCCGAAGGTTTCCAGACCTTTCGTCTCGGGCTCTTCGGCCTCGACAAACTGCAAAACGTCGAGCGCACAGTCGCCAATTTCACCGAGGTCTTAGAACAGGTCGTCTAAAGGATCCTCACCTATCGCGTGGCCCACACCTTCTTTTTAACCGCGTCCATGACAACCAAAAGGGAATAGATGATTCGCCACACCGTAGTCTTCAAACTCAAACACGCCGCAGGATCCGAGGCCGAGCTCGACTTCCTTCGCTCAGCGCAAAAACTGGCCACAGATATTCCGGTGGTAAAAAACTTCGAGGCTCTGCGTCAGACCAGCAAAAAGAACAATTACGACTTTGGCCTGTCGATGGAATTCGCTTCAGAGGAAGACTATCAAACCTACAACGCACATCCGCTACACGTGCAGTTCGTCGAAACCCGCTGGATCCCCGAGGTCGCCGACTTTATAGAAATCGATTACAAGCCATACACCGAAGTCTAAGAAGCGTTTAAGATTCCGCTGTTTGCGCGTACTACCGCTCGGCCTCCCCTCCCTCATCCCAAAAGCTGGCTGAGCGGAGGGGATCGACACAGCCCACCGCCCCCACTTATCCGCAGATATTGGAAAAAAATTCTTAGCGCTTTCCGTTCGGCTCTACGGGAAAATACTACAAAAAGGGCTTGAGAATCTCGCTCAGTAACACCGGCTCTTGACCAAAGTGCTGCTTGTATTCGCGATAAGTCGGCATCAACCGCGTCTCGATCTTCTGCTCGTGATAGACGGCGATATCGCTCAGCTTGTGGTCGAGGAAAGGATTGGCGAAACGCTGCATCGTTTCCTGGGCAAAAGCCGAAGCCCCCTCGACACGCGCATCAACCACCGGCACGATCTCTGCGGCCAGCAACTGTTGCAACCAAGCCTCGGTCTCCGCGTCGGCCAGCGCCTCGCGCACCGTCGCGAAGCGATTTAACGCGCGGCAGACCAATGCCTGATGCGCGCCATTCAAAATCCGCACCTTGCGCAGCGCATAGGGTTCTACATCGTCGACGAGTTTTATCGCCGGATGCTCAAAGAGGTCTACACCTTCGAATTCCTCAATCGCCCACAGCGCAAAGGGCTCAGCCACTGCCAGCAACGGATCCGCCACCAGCAGCGGATGATCGTCGGGCGGCGAGCTGACAATGCGGTCGACCAACGCGTTCGGCCAGATACATTGGCCGCCCAGCCAATCGACGAATTTATCTTCTAGTTTCCAATGCGCCGCCTGTTGCAACACTAATTCCAATAATCGCTCGCCATTCTCCGCAATCAATTCGCAGGGCAAAATCGGCAACCCCGGCAAATCCGCGTCAAAACGCGCCTTGAGCACCGCCGTTAGCTTGGCAGGAAAGCTACGCGGCGCCTCGATCACATCTCCCGCATCGAGACCATAACCCGCCTCAGTCACATTCGAGACGATCCACCGCAAATCGGCCGATCTCGCCACCTGCAGCACTTCCGGCCATTGCTGGCTCGCGACCAACGCCCGGCTGATACTAGCGATCTCCCGCGCCTCATCGACCTGTCCGCCTTCCACCAACCCACGCACCAAAACCTGGTATTTCCCCTGCTGCGCGTTGAGCCACTGCGCGCGTGGACTATCGGTCGATTGCACCACCACGACCTGTCCGACCTCCTGCCCGGCTTGGTTGGCCTCGTGCACGAAGAAATCAGCAAAGGAGCGCAGGAACTTGCCACCACCGAACTGCAATATCGTCTCTTTCATAACCTCGCCTATTTGATCTCAGTGATCTTGCGTGTAGACACCAGTAGCTGCTCGGCATCAAAGACCTTCTTCCAATCCGGCTGGAAAATAACCGGCATCGCGTCGGCGACCGCCTCCTTCGCCCCGTCCGACAACTCCCAGTCGATCTCGTCGAAGAGAATCGCCAGCTCGACGTTGAGGTGGCCCAAAAGGAAATCCCGCGCCGCCTCGGCCGGCACACCCCTCTTGACCGCCTCGTCCAGCGCCTCGCGGATCACCGTCAAACAGGTCGCCGTCACCGTCTCGGAAAGCGCTGGCTCCAAGATCGCCATCTGCTCGATGCTGATCCGGTGCGAACGCAGGATCGGCCCGAAGAGCTTGCTGGCGATCACCTCGCCCTTGGCATAATCTTCTTCCGGCCCCTGCAATAGGGCGCTGACGATCGACTGCTTCGCCACACCGCCAAAAAAATCCCTGCGCGCCTCGGCTTCCGTCTCGTCGTTGAAGATCGGCGGGTGCGAAGGGTGTGAAAAGAAATAGCTCACGTCCTGGCGCTCGGGCAGACGCCCAGCATGTGGTGCAGCCGGATCAAGCCCAATCAGCATCGCCCCGCTCTGCATCTCGGGCACAATCTCGGCGGCGACAGTAGCGATCAGCGCGTCGGGCACCGCCAGCACGATCACTTCAGCCTGTTTGAGCGCCACCGCCTGCTCTGTCGGCTCCACACCCCGCTCGCGCAACCGAGCCATTCCCTCCTTGCCAGCCTCCACATAGAGCACATCATAGACCAAATCGTTTTTGAGCGCATTCGAAGAACGCGTCCCCATACTGCCGGCCGCGCCGAAAATAGCTACCGTTGTTTTATCTGTCATGGTTTTCCTTTCAATACAGAAGTAAAAAAGTCGTCGCGCCCCACCTGGCCACCTTTAAACGTGATTTCAGCTCCGTCGATTACCCCGTTCGCCGCGGAAACCCGACACAGCGGCGAGCCCGGCGCCATCGGCCCGACCATCTCCAGAGCTTCGATGCGCAATTGCCGCGCCGCATAGGTCGAAGTGTCACCGCCGGCTACACACGCACGACGAAGCCCCGTGCCCGCAAAAATCGTCTGCACTATATTGCCAAGCACCCGACCGAAGATCTCGCCGCTTTTCAACTTGAGATCTAAGAGATCATAGCCCATCGCCTGAAGTTTCGCCGCCGTCGCACCGATTCGTTCGTCTGCAGGCCCCAGAGCCGTATGCACCAAGGGACTTTTTCCCGCTTCGAGCGCCTTTAAACTCTCCACCACCAAGCGCGCCGTCTCGGCCTCCGCTACCGGTCCGCCTTGGACCAAAAGTGCCGTATCGGCCGCTACACCGGCAAAGCCCTTGGTCAGCGCCCGCGCGATCTGTCGCTCGGTCACCGGCGAACAACTGCCCGACACCACCAGCGCATGATCCACCGCTGCGCCGCCGGCCGGGAGTTGCGAATTACCCACCCCCCAATATTGGCACAACGCATATTCGATCCCCGACGACCCGGCGACGAATAAGGTCTTACCGGGCTCCGCCCGCGTGGAAAGCAATTGACCAATGCGCTGCAAGTGCTCATCGGTCAATACATCGAATAGCACGATCTCCGCGCCTTCGGCCAATAGAGCGTCGAGTGCCACTTCCCTTTCGCGTTGCGATAAAGCAAGCGCCTGCACATCAAAAAGCCCGATCTGCCGCTCGGTCTGCCGCCCAAGGTGCAAGCGCAGATCCGCTTCGTGCATCGGCGTAACCGGATGCTGGCGCATCGTCGGGTGCCGGTCCAGGCGAAAGATCTCGCTATCGAGCCCCGAGCGCGCAAAGAGATTGCCGAAGACACAAAAGCGCTGCAACACCGGTGCGCCCACGACCAGTGGCACAAATGGCGAGGCAAAAATCTCCTGCCCCACATCAATAGCCCGCCCGATACTGCCTACCTCGGGCGAAGAATCAAAGGTCGAACAGGTTTTGTAGTGAACCAGCGGACAGCCCAACTCGGCGAAACGCGCAAAAACCGGCCTGAGTTCAGCCGAAATATCCCCCGTCGCCAACGAACGCGTGCGCCCCGCTACTCCTACCGCCTCTAAACCCGGAAAACGCGCCAACTGTTCCGCAGTCGGCGGCTCAATAAAAAGCACCGTGCGCAAACCCGCCGTGCTTAGCGCCTCCAACGCATCGGTCGAGCCGGTAAAATCATCACCGTAAAAACCGAGCCGCAGATCCATTACGCCGGCTGTTGCGGGAACCAATACCCGCCCGCCCACTCACCCCAAGTCCGGCGCAATTGCTCGACCTCGGCCCGTGTGGCCGCATCGACACCCGTGCCCTCGCCCGCCGCCGTATTCTCCTCCAATTGCACCACATCCCGCGCGCCGGGGATAATACAGGTCGTCGCGACAGGCCCTAAGCTGAAATCGTGTGCCAACCGCGTCATCCCGCCGGGATAGGCCTCAGCCAATGGTCTGAGCGTCTCGGCCATTTCAACCCTGGCGGCCAACCGCGGCCCCGAAAAGCGCGCGCGATGATCGCCCATATCCCGCCCGGGCGAAAATTTACCCGTCAGCACTCCCTGCGCGAGCGGCAAACGACACAGCAACGCCACTCCCTTTTCTTCGGCCAAGGCAAAGAGCTCGTGCTCGGCCTCGATATCAAAAATGTTATAGGTGATCTGCATAAAATCGACGACATCCTGCCGGATCAGCCACACCGCCGACTCGACTGAATCCAACGCCATCGCCTTAAAACCGACCTTGCCCGCATCCTGCAACCGCTGCATGCCCTCGGCCCAATCATAACGCTCGAGTTCCTCGCGGCTCGGGCTGTGCAATTGCAGTATATCGACACGATCCCGCTGGAGCCGGGTCAGGCTCATCTCGATTTTCCGCGCCATTTCTTCCGGCGTAAAGCCCCCCTCGCTATGGCCGATCTTGCTCGCCACATACACGTCGTCGCGATTGCCCAGGGCCTGGCCCAAGATCTGCTCGCTGCGACCGCCGCCATACCCTTGCGCCGTATCAAAAATATTAATCCGCAATTCGACTGCGCGTTGTACCAAATCGATCCAATGCCGATCGTCCTTGCCTTCTTCTCCCAAACGGTTACAGCCCAAACCCACCTGCGACAACTCGATCCCCGCGCGCACTGCCTTGCGATAGTTCATCAGCCTCCAAATTTCTCAATTGAGAGCCGTAGCTCTTCGTGTTCGCGGGCATAGTCGGCGAGTTCGACCCCCTTAACCGCCGCCGCCCACGCCTGGCGGATCGCCGCACAACCCGCCGCCGGCCCCCCGGGGTGCGCCATCATGCCGCCACCGGCCAGATACATCAGATCGACCGTCTTGGTCAATTGATAGGTCTCCGGCGCCTGGCCACCCCATTGTCCCGAGGAGATCACCGGCATCAGATGATACCCCCCCAAGAAGGGTTCGAGACAGGCCTTGATCGAACGCACTACCGACTCGTCGGATTCGGAGAATTTGTTCTGCAGACCATTTACGTGCAGATGGTCGACACCGGCCAGACGCCACAGCTTCTGATAGGCCGTAAACTCAATACCCAACGCCGGGTGCCGGTTCAACATGCCCCAACCATTACGGTGCCCGTGGATCGGCAAACTCGCCCGGCCGCGCAAAGCCTCGACCCCCGCCAACCCCACACTGTTCAAACTGACCATCACGCAGGTGCCACTCGCCGCCTGCACGATATCGTGGTGGCGATACATTGCCTCCAGCGAATCGCTGATATTAAAGGCATACATCACCTTCTTTCCCGTCTTATCGGCGTGCTTATTGAGGACCTTCATCACCGCCTCTACCCGCTCTTTGAGCGGAGAGTGCGGCGGGTCGGCCATCAATTCGTCGTCTTTAATAAAATCGATGCCCGCCCCGGCCAACTCCCCGGCCAACTCAGCCGTCTGCGCCGGACTCAGCCCCACACTCGGTTTGACGATAGTGCCAATCAACGGTCGTGCTTCCACCCCGGCCAATTGCCTGGTGCCCGCGATGCCGAATTGTGGACCCGGATAGCGGGCAACAAAATCCTGCGGTAGTTCTATATCCAATAACTTGAGCCCGGAAAACTCGCGCAGCTCAAAAAGATTGCCCGCCACCGTGGCGACAAGCGTCGGCAAGTTAACCCCCATATTCTCCAGGGAAAAGGAAACCTCAATCCGCGCCCGGCGATATTGGGCAACACCCTCCGGCACTTTTCCCCCGGGCAAACTCGGCTCGGCCACCGGCTCTAATTCTTGCAGCGATTCCAATCTCGCCCGGAATCTTTCCCGCAATTCATCGGTCTCCCCCGGCACTGAAACAAAAGTCCCACTCGACTGCTCACCGGCCAATACCTCTGCCGCTTCTTGTAGTGAATACGGCGTTTCGATCAGATACGTCGCTATGACGCGTTCAGTCGCCATTTGATTCTCCCATACGATAAGGCAGACCCGTTGCCGCGGATACATAGGCGCCGAAGACCCATTCTAACGTGCGCAAGTTATCGGCTGCAGAAGTCTCGGGCGACTCTCCCGCCCGCAACGCGTCGACGCAATGCTGTTGGGTCAGCGACCACGCTATCTCTGTATCGCCGTGCCCGGCGCTTCGCTCCAAGCCCGCTCGAGCGGCGGTACTCGCTGCTTGTGCACCTCGGGCTCCCCGCACCACCGTCAACTCATAATCGGCGCCCAGCGCAACCGACCAACCCACTTCTCAGACCACTCACGAATCCACCTCCAAATCGACACGCGTCACCGCATAGGGCAACAGATCAAGCGACTCGACTCGCACATACCGCACCCCCTGCTCCGCGCGAAACACCTCGGGCTCGCTCATCGCCCGCTCGACATTGCGTTCGTCGAGCTGCACCACATACGCCGCCCCAGTCCAACCCGAGATCTGTACCGCCACGGTCTCCCCCGTCAGATTGACCAGCAAAAGCCGCCGCCGCTCGCCCTTGACCAACGCCACTCCGTCGACCCGCAACAGGTCGCTAGTATGCACCGGAAAGACCTTGCCACCCGCATATTCGCCCACATCGGCCAATACGTGGTAGAGCGGAAAGACGGCCCCGGCGATCGACTGAAAAACCTCCGGCAGCGCCGAGCCTTCCGCGCGTTCCATTACCCCGCGCCAACCGCTCGTCTCGTAATAAGTGCTGCTCGCCACCCCCCGCAAAGCCAAATACTTCAGGCTGAGCGCCGTCCACCCCGCGCCAAAAAGCGACATCTGCCGCACGTCAACTTGCGGCGGTAAATCGCCTGGACCCGGCTCGGGCTCCGCGCCGGTGACATTGGGGTTAAAACGCGGTAATAGCGTCACAGGCGACACGCAAAGCGGCAAATCGCCGCAAAACTGTCGCGCGCTATGCGCTACTACCATCTGCATCATAAGCGTTTCAGCCAGTGAAACGTCATCAAAGGCGTGCACCTGCGGGTTGAGCGAATAACTGACCAAATCCAACACCTCAACCGGCGGCCGCTCGCGGTTGAGTTCGGTAAAATAGTCGTTACTGCCCGCGCCGATGGGCACCTGCAACCCGCTCAAATACTCCCGCGCCAAGTTCACCCACCCCGCCGTCGTGGATTTCTCATCTTCGTGAAAAACCAGTATTCGACAAATATCCGCCCCATCCAATGCCCCGGCCAGCTCCGCCAGTTGCCTCGCCGCCGCATCGCTGACAAAAATCGCTACTTCAAGCCCAATGGCCAAAGCCTCGGCTTCCCGCCATGCACGGGCCAGCACAGTCTGCCACCCCTGCTCGGCCAAGTGCAAATCCACACGCAGATGCGACAAATTCAACGCGCGTAATCGCGCCAACTCGACCTCGCTCAACTCCCCCGCGTCACTAGCGAGACCCAAGCCGATATGCATCAAGTTCTCCCCGCCAATCGACTCCACCGCCAATAATACGCACCCCCGATCCTCATCAACGATATCCGTTGTCCCCTCGACCTCAATCACAATCGTCTGCTGGATCACCTCGCCTTCTGCCACATCGACCGGAAAGGGCAATGCCAGCGGCGTACAATAGGTCTTATACGAAGCATCGGTCCAATTGCGCTGGTCCTCCATCTCAAAGATATCCCCAGCGAAAGTGATCTCGCTCCGTACTCCGTCGACCTCGTGCGCGATGCTCTTCATGTCCATAAAGGGCTGGTGCGGTGATATCAATAGCGGAAACACACCCTCCTCTACCGTGCCGTCCACCTTTCCCACCCGGCACGCGAGCCCTGCGCACTCTGCCGGATGCAACACGGAAAAACCCAGTCGATTACGGGAAAAACTCTTTCGTGCAATCCCATCCAGCGAAAACTCCACCCGCCCCGGCTCACCGACGATTCTCCCCCGCCAGAAAAAATCCACATCCCCACTTATGCACTCAACATCAAACGAAAGCACAAACCCCTCGTCCTCTTCTTGCAACTCCACCATGCTCACCCGCGGCTCGATCGTACCCCAGTTGCGATCACGCACCGCCGCATACACCCCGCGCAAAATCTCCTTGCCCCCATAAGTCATATAGCGCAAAAAGCCCAATTGCGGTTCAAAAATCATCGACAACGCCCCCACCCGTAACTGTATCCGCTCCGCCATATCCTCCACGCCATGGCAGAGTACTTTTTTAGACGGCATATGCCCTCCTTTTTGCGAAATATCTTACTGATATCTCCGTCGTAAGTCGAATACATAGCTGCAAAATGTTCGCCCACACAGGAAGTTTCCCGCAAGGACCTGCGACCATTAGCTACCGCGTTACCAAAAAGTTTTTACCATATTCCAAATGCTCCTTCGACCGCCTAGCCGCCTCCTCACCTTGCCCCTTCACCACCGCCTCGACAATCGCCTCATGTTCCCCATAGCTGATCATCAGCCGCCCCGTATCCGACCGCACCAACCCCAGCACCACCAGATACAGTTTGTCGCGCAACCCGCGCATCACCTGCAGAATCTCTCGGTTATCTAAAAACTCGCAGAGCAGCAAATGAAAATCCGCGTCCAA
>Ga0114999_10006514_pt1 | contig 13434 bp, 11 predicted proteins | sample ArcticOcean_MG_C_3_FD_89820 | JGI IMG/M metagenome (GOLD analysis project Ga0114999, IMG submission 89820) | Marine microbial communities from western Arctic Ocean - ArcticOcean_MG_CB8_126 | ecosystem: Environmental > Aquatic > Marine > Oceanic | place: Arctic Ocean: Canada Basin | collected...
AACTTCAGGCGGAGCTGAGAATCCGCCGCGCCGCGGGAGAATCCGTCGGGGCGGGGCTCGGGTTTTTTGTCGAAAAATCCGGGCTCGGGCCGACCGACAAGGTCCGCGTAGAGGTGAATGCGGACGGGAAAGTCACCGTGGTCACAGGTGCCGCCAATCTGGGACAGGGGGTGATGACGGCTATGGCGCAGATCTGTGCGGGCACGCTCGGCGTCGATTATAGCGGCATCGACGTCATTCTTGGCCGCACCGACCGGATCGACGAAGGGTATGGCAGCCATGCGTCGCGCACCACCGTGATGACCGGCGAAGCAACGCGGGTGGCAAGCTTGGCATTGCGCGAAAAACTGTTGGCGGTTGCCGCCGGGCGATTGCAGGCGGATGCAACAGCGCTTGAAATCGAAGACGGTATCGCCCGCCACGGGGCAACCGGCGCGTCGATGTCGCTCGCGGATATCGTCGGCGCGGGCGGCGAAGAGATACTTTCGGCCGACGGCCGCTACGACACCACCCATATGAATTATCCCTATGGCATGCATGCGGCGGTGGTCGCAATTGACCGGGACACGGGTAACGCAACCGTCGAAAAGTTTATGATCGCGTATGACATCGGCTGTGCGATTAACCCGATGCTGGTCGACGGCCAGTTGCAGGGCGGGCTTGCGCAGGGCATCGGCGGCGCGCTGTTCGAGGAATTTACCTATGACGATGCCGGCCAGCCGCTGTCGTCTACCTTCGCCGATTACATCATGCCGGGGCCGACCGAAATCCCCGCCGCCGACATTCTGCTGACAGAGGATGCGCCGAGCCCGCTCAATCCGCTCGGCATCAAGGGCGCGGGCGAGGGCGGCATAAATGCTGTCGGTGCGGCCATCGCGTCGGCCATCGACGATGCGATCGGCAGACCGGGCGCGGTGACGGAATTGCCGGTCACGCCGCGGCGGCTATTGGGACTGATGCGCTAAAAATTAACCGTTATCGCTGCTCCGTCGAGACGCACACCGCCCCCCGGGGGGTGAGGACGCAATTCTGCGGAAAGCAATTGGCCATGGCGGCGTGTCTCCGCCGTCGGCAACGAATATCGATATTTTGTTTGAAGTACGATGGGAGACGGTACCCTCTCTCCGCCCGGCCGAAGTGGACTTGCACCTTCAGCCGAGCTCAGTGCCAATCGAAGCTCCGACACGACCGTTACAATCGATATGTAACGTTATGTCGAATGCGCCTGACAAAGCGCCGTCTCCCAGTCGTAAAGCCTCGCTTCGCCGCCCTGGCATTGGGCCCAAAGGCCAAAAGTATTGCGCCAGGGTCGTTTCGAAGCGAGGCAAAGATGCCGTGAATTATATATTAAATCTAATAGTAATTTCTGATAAAATAATCAGTATTATGCATGATTCATCTCAAATCAGAAATCTGAATGTCCGCCAGATGCTTGACCTGCTGGCGGTCGTCGATCATGGCGGCGTGACGGTCGCGGCGAAAGCGCTGAACGTCTCGCAGCCGGCTCTCACGCGGTCCATTCGCCAGCTCGAGGAAACCCTTGATGTGCAACTCCTCGCGCGCGCCGGCCGTGGCGTTGTACCGACCCGGTTCGGGCGCTCGCTGGCCCAGCATGCGCGCACGATCGAGGCCGAATTGCGCCATGCGACCCGCGATTTGTCGGATTTGCGACGTGCCGATGGCGGGCATCTGGCAATCGGCGCCGCCCCGATCGGGATGGCAACGCTTGTTGGTCCCGCCCTGGCAAGATTGAATGCCACGCGCCCCGGATTGACTGTCGACGTCCGCAACGACGCGTCCGAGAGCCAGCTCGACGCGCTCGACCGCGGGGAGCTGGATGTCGTGATCGGAGCGTTGGCAGGGGGCGCTGGAACCCGTGAACATCTGGTCGAGGAGGTGCTGTTCCAGAACACGCTGTCGGTCATCGTGCGCGGCGATCATCCGCTGACCCGGCGCGGCGATCTGAGATTTGCCGATCTCGCATCGGAGTCCTGGGTAATAGCCCGTGGTTCGGTGGCTATCCGCCAGCTTGTTGCGAACGAGTTCCGGTTTGAGGGAGGCGATCCACCACATTTCGCGGTAGAGACGGATTCGATGTTGTGCGTAAAAGGGCTTTTGCTGTCGGGAGATTTTCTCAGCGCCAACGCGCCGGAGCTTTTCGCCACCGAAATTGAACGGGGCGTATTGTGCGAGCTGCCGGTCCGCTGGCATTCCGGCACGCGGTCGATCGGGTTTACGCTGCGCGAACACGGTACAATCACCCCGGTAATGGGAGAGCTGATCGAGGTGCTGCGCGATCTTGGGCGTGAGCGGGCAGCCTAGGCGGGGAACAGGATCGTCGATGCCGACTATCCTTCGACCACCGCGATCGCCTGGATTTCGACCATCATTTCCGGCTGGGCGAAGCCGGCGGCGGTAATCATTGCGCTGCCCGGAAAATTGCCGTCGGGGAAAAACTCCTTGCGCAGGTCGGTGAACTGATTGCCGTAGCGGGAATCGATAATGAACACCGTCATCTGCACGATATCGGCAAGCGTCGCACCGCTTTGTTCAAGAAAGGTCTCGATATTGGCGAATGACTGGCGTGTCTGGGCTTCGAAATCGCCGGCGAGAGAGGTGCCGTCCGGTGTCTGGGGCGCGCCGTAGCCGGCCAGCCAGATGATCCGCTGGTCGCTGCCCTGGGTGATCACAGCGGGAGAAAACGTCCGGTTTTTCTGCCAGGTGCCGTGGATGAATTCGCGTTTCATGAGATGCCTCCGTGTTCTGATCCCTGGAGGTAAGCACGACCGGCGTGCTGTGTCATCCGGCGGCGTGATTCGCGTTTTCCGACCGGGCGTTTTAAACAACCGTTATGCCGATGACGGAAATTGCATCGCATCAAGGCGGTAAGCGTTAGGATCGCATTTATGAACCGGAATACTCTTCTCCTGATTGTCCTGGGAGCCGCAATCGCTGTCGCCCCGGTTCTGATTGCACTGAGCCTCGTTTCGTCCAGCAGGTCCGGGAAGTCGGAGATAACGACGGCCAACACGGTCGCTGCTGTTATCGATGCGTTCAAAGACGCGGGCTTCGATCCTGAATCCGTACTGAAACCGGGAGAGCCTGAACTGCCACCCGTATTCCTGGCGTCATTGCCGGATGATTTGAAGAGCGTAAAGAATCTCGACCGCCGGAAGGCTTTGTTCGTGTCCATCGTCCTGCCGCATGTCCTGCGGGTGAATGACCGGATCGGCGAAGACCGCGCCCGGCTGATACGTCTGCAAAAGGCCCTTTCGGCGAAACGGACGCTGCGGACGCGGGATCGGAAATGGTTGGCGCAGCTGGCGAAAACCTATCGCACCCGACCAATGGAAATGGAGAAATTGTTGCGGCGCGTCGACGTCGTGCCGCCGCGGCTGACAATTGCCCAGGCGGTGCAGGAATCTGGCTGGGGCACATCGCGGTTCGCCCGGCTCGGCAATGCCCTTTTCGGCCAGCACGCGCCGGTCGGAGGCAGCGCGATCGCAGCCAAAGGCGATGTAACGGTGGCGCTTAAGGCGTTCGAGACGATTCAGCGCAGCGTGCTGGGGTATATGCGCAATCTGAATACCCACCGCGCCTACCGGCAGTTTCGCACGGCGCGGGCAGAGATGCGGGACACAGGCCGGCCGATCGATGCCGTGGCGTTGGCAGCATCGCTCGGCAGATATTCAGAAGAGGGAACGATCTATGTCGAACGCCTTCGGATCATCATAGCGCTGCCGGAGATCGCGGCCGCGAAGGGCGCACGCCTTGCCGAAGAGCAATAGGTCCCGTCCGCCGGTGAATGTCGTTCCAGTTACGAAGTCACAATATTTTCGCAATTCACCGGAATTCGGCCCGGCGGCGGATAGTTTCACCGTATTTCATCGCGTATAAACGGACGCGGACAACAGGACTGAAAGACGACAGATCATGGCGGACAGCAAACCAGCGGCATTGGTAACCGGATCGGCAACCGGCATCGGCCGGGCGGAAGCGATAGCGCTCGCCGCGGCGGGGTACGACGTTGCCGTCAATTACAGCCGCAGCGCCGACGCCGCCGAGGAAACCGCCGCGGCCTGTGCGGCCCACGGCGCCAGGACCGTGCTGATCGGGTGCGACGTCGCCGACGACGCCCTGGTAAAGTCGATGGCGGCCGAGGTTGAAGCCGCGTTCGGTCGGCTCGACGTGTTGTGCAATAACGCCGGTATCACCAGCAACGCCCCGTTCAAGGATCTCGACGCGATCGATCTGGATGAGTGGGACCGGGTTCTTGCCGTCAATGTGCGCGGCATTGTCCAGGTGACACGCGCCTGCGCGCCGGCATTGCGTGCTGCCAAGGGCTGCATCGTCAACACGGCGAGCATCGTCGGGCTGCGGCCGGGCCCGCAGCCGCTCGCCTATTCGACCAGCAAGGCGGCGGTGATTTCGCTGACCAAAACCCTGGCGCTGGCACTCGGCCCCGATATCCGGGTCAACGCGGTGGCGCCGGGCTGGATGGAAGGCGGCTGGATGGAGCGGATGCTTGGCGACAACTATGACAGGCTGATGGAGCGCCGCGCCAAGATGACGCCGCTGAAACGCTGCGTGACCGCCGAGGATGTCGCAGACACGATGCTGAGCCTGGTCCAGGCCAACCGCTTCGTGACCGGCGAGATCATTGTCGTCGATGGCGGGTTTGCAGCGTCGACGTAAGGCGACCGGAAGAAATTCTATCTGACGCGACGCGATAACGGGGAGACAACAACATGCTTGAAGGCTTCGTCGGTTTTCCGCCCGAATACGCGGCTATGTGCCGGGAAAAGGGCTACTGGGAGGACCGGTCGCTGCGCGATCAGTTCGCCGACAATATTTTTACGCCTTTTGCCGACCGGATAGCGGTCATCGACGGCGATGTCTCCGTCACCTATGCCGAGCTCGACGCGATCGCTGAAAAGCTGGCGCTTAATCTGTGGGATCTGGGTTTGCGGCCGCTCGACCGGGTGGTGGTCATGCTGCCCAATGTGATCGAATTCGCTTATCTGTATTTCGCCCTGCAGAAGCTCGGCGCGATTCCGATCTGCGCACTGGCAACCCACCGGTATCATGAGCTAAGCCAGTTCACCGAGATCGCCCAGGCGACGATGTGCGTGGCCCCCGACCGCCAGCGCGATTTCGAGTTCGCGCCGATGATCGCCCGCGTCCAGGCAGAAAGTCCCTGTATGACGCATGGCATCATCCTCGGCGACGCGGGGGGCGGATTTTTGTCATTTGCCGATCTGCTGAACCGCACGCCGGAAGCGGCAAGCGCCGTGCTCGACGCCATCGAAATCGATCCAACCGATCCCGCCGTGTTCCAGTTATCGGGCGGCACCACCGGCGTACCCAAGCTGATCCCGCGCACCCACAACGATTACTGGCTGAATTCCAATCTCGCCACCGCGGTGACCGAGGTGTACCCGGAAAGCTGCCTGCTGCTGGTGCTGCCGATCGGCCATAACCTGCCGCTTGCGTGCCCCGGCATGCAGGGTTTCCTGATAAAGGGCGCGCGCGTCGTGTTGAGCACCAGCGCCCGGCCGGACGACGTGTTCCGGCTGGTCCAGCAACACAAGGTCACCCATATCCACGTCGTGCCGGCGCTGCTGATCCGCTGGATCAACGACCCCGCTATCGGCGATTACGACCTGTCGTCGCTGCGCATGATCCAGAGCGGCGGCCAGCGTCTGCAACCCGAGATCCGGATACGGACCCGCGAACTGATCCCGTCGGTCTTCGTGCAGGAGAATTTCGGCATGTCCGAGGGGACGTTGATGTTCGTGCGGGTCGGCGACCCGGAAGACGTTCAGCTGGAGACCGTGGGCCGCCCGGTCTGCCCGGATGACGAGGTCAGGCTGATCGACGAGGACGGGAACGAAGTGCCGTTCGGCGAGGTCGGCGAACTCAGCGTGCGCGGGCCCTATACGCTGCGCGGCTATTACGGCTCGCCCGAGCACAATGCCAAGGTGTTTACCGCCGAAGGGTTCTACTGTTCCGGCGACCTGCTGCGCCAGCACCCGTCGGGCAATTACATGGTCGAAGGCCGGATCAAGGATGTGATCAACCGCGGCGGCGAGAAAATCAGCGCCGAAGAGGTCGAAAACCTGATCCTGCAGCACCCAGGTGTACAAAACGTCGCCTGCGTCGCCATGCCCGATCCGCTGCTCGGCGAGCGCATGTGCGCCTGCGTTATTCCGAAGGCCGGCGGGACGGTCGAGTTCGAGGACCTGCTGGCGTTTCTCGAGACCAAGGAATTTGCCCGCCACAAGCTTCCCGAGCGGCTCGAACTGATGGACGATTTTCCGCTCTCGACCTTCGGCAAGGTGTCGAAAAAATCGCTGGTCGAGATGGTCACGGCCAAACTTGCCGCCGAATCCCAAACCGAATCCCATTAAGCCGAGGCACCAGGATGCGTATCATCGATCTTCATTGCTACACCAACACCCAGCCCTGGATCGACTGCCAGGGCCCCTATGTGCGGGCGCTGGCCGAATACTGGGACCGCCAGTGGGTGGCCAAGGAAGAAGCCGACGTGATCGCCGATTTCACCGCGGCGGGGGTAGAGGCCGTCCTGGTCGCGCTCGATCTCGAAACCACGATCGATACCCCGCCATGCTCCAACGAATACGTCGCCGGCATGTGGAAACGCCATCCCGACCGGGTGATCCAGGCGTGGGGCGCGGTCGATCCGTTCAAGGGCGAAATTGCGATCCGCGAGGCGACCGAGGCCGTCGAGGTTCACGGCATGCTCGGCTTCCACTTTCATCCGATCATGGGCCACTTCGCGGTCAACGACCAGCGGCTTTATCCCCTGTTCGAAACCATCAACGCGCTTAAGGTGCCGGTGATGATCGATGTCGGCACCACCGGCATGGGGGCGGGAATTTCGGGCGGCATGGGGGCGAAAATCCGCCATGCGCACCCGTCGGCGATCGACGATCTCGCCGCCGATTTCCCCGGCCTGACCATCATCGCGGCCCATCCCGGCTGGCCCTGGGTCGACGAGATGACGGCGGTGGCGCTGCACAAGGGCAACGTGTTCTGGGAGATGTCGGGCTGGGCGCCCAAGCATTTTCCGCCGCAGCTCAAAATCGACATGCGCGCCCGGCTGCAGGACAAGATCATGTTCGGCAGCGATTACCCGAGCCTGCCCTATGAACGTATTTTCCGCGAATGGGACGAGCTCGGCTACAAGCCCGAAGTGATGGAAAAGATCTATCACGGCAATGCCGAGCGGGTGCTCGGGTTATAATAGCCTGTAAATGCACGGAATACGGCGTGACATTCCCGTGCATACGGGAATCTTTCTCGGGAAATTAACAGTGCTTCCGCCTTTCGGTGTCATCCCGGACTTGCTCCGGGATCCATCTTTCAGTGCGGATGATGTTCTGGACCCCGGAACAAGTCCGGGGTGACAAACGATTTGATTTTGGGAGCTCCCGGCTTTCGCCGGAATGACAGGGCAGAGGTCGTGCGCCGCCTAATTCGGCACGGTCGCCAGGTATTCCTGCCGCTTCGCCGCTACCGTGTCACGCAGTTTGGTACCGGAATTGTTCATTTGATCCCTGTCCTCGGCTTTTATCCGGCCGGGGATGCAGGCATCGGCGCTGGGGCGCGCTTTGCAACGATCCCACCACGTGGCGACAAGCGGCCGGTCGTCCATCCAGATATCGATCAGGTTGAGAAATTCGATGCGCCACAGATAGGGGATCATATTGATATCGGCGAGGGTGAACATATCGCCCAGCAGCCAAGGCCCCCCGCTGTCTTTCAGCGCCGCTTCCATCATCTTGAACGCTTTTTCCCAGTTGCCGATGGCCTGGAACACGTAGGGGCTTTCCACGCCGAGCTCGAACGTGGACATGAACCGTGCCCGCTTGTTCGGATCGCCCACATTGGTGAAGCGCCGTTCGCGCTGTTCGTCGGGCATCGCCTTCATTCTTTCGCGGAACATGGCGGAAAACGACAATTCCCGCGTCGCCTCGAAAATGCTCTCGTCGATCAGCTTCGAGAACTGGCGCATCTTGGTCTTGAGATACGGATCGTCCGGCACCAGCCCGTTATCGGGCCACATCTCGTCGATATATTCGCAGATCAGCGACGATTCCGGGATCGCGCGGCCGTCATGCACCAGCGTCGGCACTACCCCCTTGGGGTTCAGTTTGAGGTATTCCGGATCGAACTGCTCGGCAGCGAACAGGTTGATCAGGTGTTCGTCATAGCCGAGGTCCTTCTCGGCGAGGGCGATGAAAACCTTCTGGGTGCAGATCGAATTGTGGAAGGTGTAGAGGGTGAGCATGTTTTTATCCCGCCTATCAATATTCTTTTGCGCTACAATATCCAGCAATCCGGCCGGTAATAATAGCTGTCACCCCGGATTTATTCCGGGGCCCAGTCTTCTTGAACTGGTGCCGTTCTGGATCCCGGCACGAGGCCGGGATGACAGGCAGGGCAGGTTGGGCATTTTGACAGTTTGCCGTGGATGCAGTCGTTTATGTCCCCCAGATCCTACCCGGCAGTGAATAATAGCTCCCGCAAACAAAGATAAAATCGGCGCCCTGCTGAAAAGCATCGAAACCGGCGATCCCGGCCCGGTCGCGGTCGTGAACGAGGCGAAATACATACAGCACAATCCGCAAACCCAGGAGGGGAGCGAGGGGCTGGCAGCCCTGTTCCAGCGGTTGTCCAAGACCTCGCCTCGGGTGAACGTTGTCCACGCTTTTGAGGATGGCGACTTCGTCTTCGGGCATACCGAATACGCTTGCGCGACGCGGCGGATCGGTTTCGAGGAGTTTCGCTTCGAAGACGGTCAGGCCGTGGAACACTGGGACAATATTCAGGCGCGGTTGGGGCCGAATGAATCCGGCCGCAGCACGGTGGACGGGCCGACAGAGGCTACCGACCACGACCTGACCGAAAACAACCGCGCCTTTGTGCGCAGCTTCGTCGAAACGGTTCTTATCGGCGGGCAACTGGACCGGTTGGCGGATTTTATCGACGCGGGCGACTTTGCGGAGCATAACCCGCGCGGTATGGACGGCCTGTCCGCGCTCCGGGCCTCGTTGGCGGCCCCTCACGCGGAGCACAGACAGATTAGACTATCAGCGCGTCCACCGCGTTCTGGCGGAGGGCAATTTCGTCCTGAGCGTCAGCGAGGGCGCCTTTGGCGGGGTTCATTCCGCCTGCTACGACCTGTTTCGCGTCGCTGACGAGAAACTGGTCGAACATTGGGACACGACTGAAAAGATCGCGCCCCGCAGCGAATGGAAGAACGATAACGGCAAGTTCTGAGGACTGGGTAGCACCGTTAATCCATCATCCCCGCGCCGTTCGAGACGCCGCCCTCGTCCTGAGGAGCGCGTTTGCGCGCGTCTCGAAGGAGGCGGCTCCTCAGGCTGAGGCCGTCAAACGGGCGAAGGCTGGGATCTCATAATCGTAGCGCGTCTGATCGGGAGATTCCCGTTTTCGCGGGAATGACGGTCACATCCAGGAAGGACGGTCAAATCGGTATGAAGCTCAACCCTCCCCAAAATCCTCGTCCTGATGCGTCACCAGGTGCTTGTAATCCTCGCGGATCGGGTTGAAGACATCCAGGTTCATGGCCGGCTCGTCGCCGATCACTTCGCCCCAGTGGATCACGTCGGGCGGGATGCGGATCATTGAGCCCGGGGTGGCGTCATAGGTCTCGTCGCCGATATGGAAGCGGACAGTGCCCTGGACGATGACGGCGATCTGTTCGAACGGGTGGCTGTGCGGGCCGGGCTCCATGCCGGGCTGCAGCCAGTTCATCACCAGCAGCGTGTCCTCGCCGCGAAAGCCGACGCGCTCGACCCCGTCGCGGACGAATTCCTTTTCCAGGTTATCCCAGTTTGCGAAACTTGTTACTTCAACCATTTTAGTCACCTATGATATTTTGTTCGTGTAATATATTACTTTATTTGACCGCCCCGTAACCGCCGCCGCCGGGGGTCTTCAGCACCACTTCGTCGCCCGGCTGCATGACCATCTTGTTGGCCTGGGCGGCGTCCTTGCCGTTGATCAGGAAGCTTCCGGCCTTGCCGTCGCCGGCACCTTCGAAGCCCTCGGCGCCGATCTTCAGGCGGCTCGGCACCGCGTTGAGCAGCCATTCGTCCTCGGTGCGGAGATGGAAGGCGATGATCTGGCCGTCGCCGCCGCGCGCAGCGCCCGTGCCGCCGGAGCCGTCGATAAGCTCCTTGCGGGTGAACTGGATCGGCATGGCGGCTTCGAGCACCTCGACCGGCACCGCGGCGACACCGGTCGGGTAGCAAGTCGCGCCGAGGCCGTCCTTGGTGCGCCTTGCGCCCATGCCGCCGGAATAGTTGAACATCGCGCTGGTGAACGGCTCGCCCCGGTCGTCCTTCCCCTGAACCTGGAAGGTCCACACCGCGCCGGCGCCCTCAGCCAGCACCTGTTCGGGCGCGACCTGATAGAGCGCCTTGAGGATCGGCATCGGCACATACATGCCGACCACATGGCGCGCCGCGACCGGCGACGGGTATTTGGCGTTGACGATGCAGCCTTCGGGCGCGCTCACGGTAATCGGCTTCAAACTCCCGAAATTGTTCGGCAAATCCGGATCGAGGGTCGAGCGCAGCGCGAAGGTCGCATAGGCGTGGGTGTAGTTGAGCACCACGTTGACGCCGTGAGGGCTCGGCCCCGACGAGCCGTCGAAATCGATATGGACGCTGCCCGCGTCGCTGTCGATGGTCAACGCGCATTTGAGCAGGATTTCGGCGCCGCCCGGGATATCGAACCGGCTTTCGCCGTGATAGGTACCGCCTTTAAGCTGGCGAATGGAATCCCGCGTCGCGGCTTCGGACCGGGCGATGATCTCCTCCGACAAATCGTCGATATCGTCGAGCCCGTGGCGGTCGCACAGTAATTGCAGCCGGTCCGCGCCGACCCGCCCGGACGAGACCTGCGCCGCGATATCGCCCATCACCTCGTCCTTGGTGCGGACATTATGGCGAATGATGTCGAACAGCAGCTCGTTCGGCACGCCCGCCTCATACAGCTTGGCGCGGGGGATCCACAGGCCTTCCTCATGCACGTCGCGGGCGCCGGCGCCGACGCCGTAGCCGCCGATATCGGTGTGATGGATGGTCGAGCCGAAGAACGCGATCACCTTGCCCTTGCGGAACACCGGGGTGACGATGGAAATATCGAAAAAATGCCCCGCCGACAGCCACGGATCGTTGGTGATCAGGATATCGCCCTCGACCAGGCTGTTGATCGGGAATTTCTCGACGAAATGGGCGCCCGCCGCGGCCAGGGTGTTGATATGGCCCGGCGTGCCAGTGACGGCCTGCGCGATCATGCGGCCCTTGCGGTCCAGCAGTGCGCAGGCGAGGTCGCCGGCTTCGCGTACCACCGGGCTGAACGCGATGCGCTGCAGCGCGCGAGCCTGTTCGCTGGCGGCGCTGACCAGGTTGCTCCACAGAATCTCGAGTTCGATACCGTCCATGGTCAGATTCCTCGGTTGGCGCGGCGATTGCAGGGCGCAGAATGTTTAATTTTCATTATCACCCCGGATTTATTCTGGGGTCCAGTCCTTGGGTTGAACCGGCGTTCTGGATCCCAGCACATGGCCGGGATGACACCGGAACGAATTGTGCCGCTCATCACACTCTCTCTGCCGTAATACAGCCGTTTTCCGCCACGCTGGCGTGCCAGCCGGGCAGGATGAAGATGGTGGTCTCGCGTTCTTCGATGATCACCGGGCCGTCCATATTCTGTCCAGCGGCAAGTGCTGACCGGTCGTAGACCGCGACCGGTACCGGCGCATCGGCGATAAAGACCGGACGGTGACCCTTGGGATCGCCGGCGGCGGCGGCGAGATCGGGCGTGCCGTGGCGTTCGACGGCGGGGCCGTGGGCGCTGATCCGCCACGCGACGACCTCGATCCTCATATTGGGCAGGCGCAGGCCGTATTGCGCCTCGTAGGAGGTCTCGAACGCCTCGCGCATGGCAGCGAGGTCGCGGTCGCGGGCCGGATCGCCGTCGAAATCGATGGTGACCTCGTTCTGCTGGCCGGTATAGCGCATGTCCGCGCCGTAAACATAGGCGATATCCCCGGCGGCGCAGCCGGCGGCGGCCAGGGCCTCGCTGGCCTCGGTCGCCATCTCGGCATAGGTCGCGGCCGCCGCGTCCCAGTCGATGCCGCCCGCGGTACCGCGGGCGAGGTCGAACCGTACCGGTGTGACCAGGGTGCCGAATGCCGACAGCACGCTGGCGAGCGGTGGATAGATGACAGTGGTGCTTTCCAGCAGCTCGGCGACATGGCAGGCATGTACCGGCCCGGCGCCGCCAAACGCGAGCACCGGCATACCGCGGTAATCGATACCGCGGTCGGTGGCGTGGGCGCGGGCCGCGGCGGCCATGGATTCGTTGACCACCTGGAAGATACCGCGCGCGGTCTGCGGCACCGAGGTGCCGAGCCGGTCGGCCAGCGGCTTGATCGCGGCCTCCGACGCCGCTTTGTCGAGTTTCATGTCGCCGCCAAGGAAATTATCGGCATCGAGCAGGCCGAGTACCAGATCGGCGTCGGTCACCGCCGGGTTTTCGCCGCCGCGCCCGTAACAGGCGGGGCCGGGCTCCGATCCGGCGCTGCGCGGGCCGACCTTCAGGAGGCCGAGCGCATCGACCGAGGCAAGCGAGCCACCGCCGGCGCCTATTTCGATCATATCAATTGCCGGAATGATGACCGGCATGCCGCTGCCCGCCTTGAAGCGGTACATGCGGTCGACCTCGAACAGGCCAGTGACGGTGGGCTTGCGATCCTCAATCAGGCACGCCTTGGCGGTGGTGCCGCCCATGTCGAAGGACAGCAGGCGGTCGAGCCCGAGGCGTTCCGCATAGTAGCTGGCGACCAGCGCGCCGGCGGCGGGCCCGGATTCCATCATGCGGACCGGGAAGCGGCTGGCAGTGGCGGTGCCGAGAACGCCGCCATTACTCATCATGATCAGCGGCCGGCTGGCATAGCCGCGCTTGCTAAGCTCCTGTGAGAGTTTTGTCAGGTAAGGTTCTGTAATTGGGCGGGTATAGGCGTTCAGCGCCGTGGTCGCCGCGCGCGGATATTCACGGATCTGCGGCGCGACTTCCGACGAGACGGAGACATAGAGATCCGGCATCAGGCCAGCGAGAATGTCGCGGATACGGCGCTCGTTGGCGCCGTTGACATAGGCGTTGAGCAGGCAGATCGCGACCGCGGCGACGCCCTTGTCCTTCAGTTCTCCCGCAAGGGCGACGATCTGTGCCTCGTCGACCTCCGTCTGTACCGCACCATTCGAGAGCGTGCGTTCGGAGACGCCCCAGGTCAGTTCGCGCGGCACGATGGGCTCGGCGTATTCGATCTGCGGGTCGAACATGTCGTAGCGGTGCTCGTCGCGGATATAAAGC
>Ga0114999_10006515_pt1 | contig 13434 bp, 10 predicted proteins | sample ArcticOcean_MG_C_3_FD_89820 | JGI IMG/M metagenome (GOLD analysis project Ga0114999, IMG submission 89820) | Marine microbial communities from western Arctic Ocean - ArcticOcean_MG_CB8_126 | ecosystem: Environmental > Aquatic > Marine > Oceanic | place: Arctic Ocean: Canada Basin | collected...
TCAGGTCAGAGAGCAAAAATCGAAATCATTAGAGAATTCATTTATCCAACTGAATATGATCCGCCAGAAATTCCACAGGAGTTCTTCGGTGGAGGAATTCAGGGTGGTGGTGGTGGCCTCGGCGGTGCCCTCGGCGGCCTCGGTGGTGGTGGCGGTGGCGCTGCAGGTGGTTTCCCTGTAACACCCGCTAACCCAACATCATTTGAGATGAGACCAGTAGGTGTAACTCTTGAGGTTGATCCTGTAGTAGGAGCTGATGGATTCACTCTAGAGCTTAACATTGCTCCAGAGGTCACAGAGTTTGAAGGCTTTATTAACTACGGAAGTCCAATTCAAACAGGAGCGGTTGATGCTCTTGGTCAGCCAACGACTATTGTTCTTACTGAGAACCGCATTGAGCAGCCCGTTTTTTCTACTAGGAAATTAACTACTTCCGTTACAATCTGGGACGGTCAAACCGTAGCAATTGGAGGTTTAATCCGGGAGGACGTTCAAAACGTTCAAGACAAGGTGCCACTCTTTGGAGACATTCCGCTCATTGGAAGATTCTTCAGAACTAATTCAGAGCAGCGTTTCAAGAAGAATCTCATGATATTTGTAACCGGAAGGTTGATTGACCCAGCAGGGCAACCAATTAATTCAAATGTCACAGGAGGTGCGAATCATGCTTCAGGAACAAGCGCAGATGGAGCAGCAATTGACCTTGGAGGAGGTGGAGCTTCCGACGCGTTATTTAATAACTAGAGAGGCTCTGACCAGTTTATAATTTAATTAACGGGGAAGGTTACGGCCTTCCCCGTTTTTTGTGTTTGCGTGAAGCTGGATAAGATCCAATGTATCTAAATGGTTGTCGTTGGGTTAACGGGTGGCATTGCGATGGGAAAATCAGTAGTCCTTACTGGGATAAGATCAATTATTGAAGATGCCCGAATATTTGATGCAGATCAATGCGTCAGCGAATTGTTGACACATGAAGAAATATGCGAGAAAGTATCAACTGAGTTTGGTGATTCTTCACTAACCAATGACGGTCAAATTGATCGTCATTACCTGCGAGAGCGGGCCTTCGATAGCGTTGATCAGCGTGCAAAACTTGAAGGCATCTTGCATCCGGGGGTTCATAAGGAATATTTAATGGCTCTAAATTCAGCTGAGCGAGACGATGTTCCATTCCTCATTGCTGATATACCTTTGCTTTATGAATCGTCACACAATTACAATCAAGATTTGACTCTTGTCGTTGCGAGTGATGATAAAGCACAAATGGAACGTCTATTGATGAGGCCGGGGATCAGTGAAGAAATGGCTCGAAAAATGATCGAAGCACAATTACCAATCAAAAAAAAAATAGAACTTGCTGACCATCTTATATGGAATTCAGGTTCGATAAAACAACTAGAGAAACAAATTTATTATTTCGCCCTATGGCTAAAGAAAAAAAAATAAAGGATGAGGAAGCTTCTAACCAGGCCAAATCGAAAAAAACCGCTACAAAGAAAAAGACGGTTAGGAAAAAGGTCGTTAGAAAGAAAAAAATAGCGAAGAAGAAGATCGCTAAGAAAAAAACACCGAGTCTTACCGAGGAGGAACTTGAGGATGTTAAAAGTGACTCTACAGAGGATAAACTTGAGTATGCTCCACTAAGATCAACACGAGCTCCTGAGCCTGAGCCTGAGCCTGAGCCTGAGCCTGAGCCTGAGCCTGAGCCTGAGCCTGAGCCTGAGCCTGAGCCTGAGCCTGGACCTCCACCGCCAGAAGAGATTGATTTAGCTGAATTTCAAAATAGATCAATGGTTGAGCTTTATGAGTTGGGGTCTTCACTCGGTTTACGAGTAGGGGGCATGCGCTCTAAGCATGACATCGTATTTGAAATACTCTGTCATTGGGGGAAGCGTGGAACGAAGATTCGAGCTCATGGTTTTTTGGAGACGGCCAAAGATGGGTACGGGTTCCTTCGTGTTCCCTCTTTCAGTTTTGCTAAACATGCCGATGATGTTTACATCGGTTCGAACTTCATTAAAGAGTATGATTTAAGAATTGGTAATTTGGTTTCGGTCATTGCTAGGGCCCCTACGGGTAGGGAGAGATTCTTATCAACTAAAGAAGTCATTGAGATTGAAGGTATATTGGCTGAAGATTGGGAATCACCTACCATATTTGAAAATCTGACTGCAATTTCTCCACGAGAGAGAATAATACTTGAGCCTTCAGATGGGCTATCAGTTAGCCCCAGAGTCGTTGATCTTATAGCGCCTCTTGGTAAGGGGCAGAGAGGTGTCATTGTCGCTCCTCCTCGTGGCGGTAAGACTATCCTGCTTAAGGAAATTGCCAAGTCGATTGTTGATAATCACAAAGAGGTTGAATTGTTAATATTGCTATTAGATGAGAGGCCCGAAGAGGTCACCGACTTTGAGGAAAGTGTCCCAGGCGCTCAGGTATATAGTTCTACTTTTGATGAGAGCCCTGACCGGCATGTGTCAGTCGCGGAATTGATAGCGGAACGGGCAAAGAGGGTCACTGAAATGGGGAAAGATGCAGTTATATTGATGGACAGTTTGACTCGTCTGGCTCGAGGTTATAATGGCCTTATTTCTACTGGTGGAAGAGACAGAGGACGTAGAGGTCAGGGCAATAGCAAGGGAAGGACAGGTTCAGGAGGGCTTGATACGAGGGCGCTTCCGAAGGCTAGGAAAATATTCAGTATTGCTCGTAACGCGGAGGAAGGAGGGAGCCTTACCATGCTTGCAACGGCACTAATTGATACTGGTAGCCGAGCAGATGAGATTATTTTTGAGGAATTCAAGGGCAGTGGAAATATGGAAATACAACTCGACCGTGAATTGCTTGAGAGGAGAATTTATCCGGCCATTAATATTCCAAAGTCAGGAACACGTAAAGATGAGCTTCTCTATCATCCTGACGAATTTAAGAGGATAGGAATGCTTCGCCGACAGCTGGCACAAAGGCCCGGAGGTGAGGCTATGGAAGTTCTCATTGATCACATACAAAATTCAGCATCAAATGCTGAGTTATTGCTGACAGGATTGAGGTAACGAAAGTATTAGATCTGTAGGGAATGGATCCTCAAAGTAAAGAGTCTTCAGTAGATAAGGATTATGTTTATATTGACGATGACGAGTCATTAAATCGTTTCATAAACGAAATTGAAGGCTCTGGTTATGCCCGCTGTGCAATTGATACTGAAGCTGACAGTTTGCATTGTTATGAAGAGAAGCTTTGTCTCATTCAGTTTGCAGTTGAAGATAGGTTTGCCATTATCGACCCTTTGAGTATTAGTGATTTATCGAGCCTTATTGATTTCATTAACCGGACCGAGGTTTGGTTGCATGGAGCGGACTTTGACATGCGCATGTTAAAACGAACTTATGGCAGCGTTCCTGAAGTAGTTTATGACACGCAGACAGCGTCTAGGCTGCTAGGAGTCAAAAAATTTGGATTAGTTAATTTGGTAGAGAATCACTTTGGTGTTGTTCTTCCCAAAACGTCTCAAAAAGCAGATTGGGGGAAAAGACCACTATCAGAAAAGATGCTGAAATATGCAGTGAATGATGTCAGATATTTATTAAAAATGGCGAATACTCTCACATCAAGTCTAAAGGAGCTAGAGCGGTGGGATTGGTTCGTCGAGTCATGTGAATCAGCAAAAGAGTTAGCATCTGTAATTAAAGAGAAGGACGAGGATCTGGCATGGCGAATTTCGGGATGGGGTAAGCTCGAGCAGAAAGGAATGGCATTCTTGCGAATCCTTTGGTTTTGGAGAGACGGTGAAGCGGCGAGGAGAGATAGGCCTGCTTTTAAAATTATTGGGAATCAAGATCTGTTACGTTTTTCACAGGATCTTCAGAAGGGAATTGAAGTTAAGTTGCCTTCAAGATTTCCAAGTCAGCCAGTCAAAAGATTTAAAAAATCTATAGAATCAGTCAGAGAGTTGATGCCAACTGATTTTCCCGAAAGGCCTAAGAGAGTCAAAGGAAAGCGTGATCCTGCGGCAGAAAAGAAATTCGATAAATTAAAGATTCTCAGAGACCGAGTCAGCGAAGGACTCGACATTGACCCGACGCTCATTGCCTCACGGGCAACGCTGGAAAGAGTCGCTGCGTCACCTCAAGAGGCTGGTGGAATTTTACTTAATTGGCAAAAGAATTTGCTGATGGAGGTCATTGATATGATCCAGTAAGCTGACTTTGCTTTAAATACAGCTTCAGCACTACTTCTTTAGCGCTATTTTACGTAATAGAAGTAAATTATTACCGATGGATCTTATTACCTAGGAAAGACAAATACTGCCAAGAATATATTATTTGCAATAATTGATAAATTATTACTTATTGTAAAGATATATTAAATATTAATAGAACCTAATATGGCAGTACATTCAGGAAATAATTCCAAATTTTCAAAATTACTTAAATCTGGTAGATTTGAAATAGAATGTCACCAATGCGGCGGGAAATTATCTATTAGTATTGGGGAAGGCGAAATGAAGCATGATTGTCCATTCTGTGATGAGAGTAAGACACCGAATTTTCAATCCTACAAGTTGCATGTTGAGTCTCAGGTACTGAGGTTCCCTTATTCGTTAAAAAGAGGAGAACGGACTTGGCATGATCGTCACATTAAGGAAAAGCGTTCATGGATGCGGCGCAAGAAAATGCAACAATCTCTCGATAGGAGCTTTGATTTCGTAATGAATCGGACGGGGAGAATTTTTGCTTTGGGGCTGGCTGGTGTTGTGGGGCTTGGTGTTATTGTCTTTGTATTAGGCGGCAATTAATTCTTTTCCTTAAAATAACAATAAATCAATCATTGGTCTTTATTACTCGGCATCGTAATTTTGAAAGCTGTCACGATGCCAGGAGTGCTGTTGACGGAGATGTTTCCGTCATGAGCTTCAATGGCTCGCTTTACAATGGATAATCCGAGGCCGGTTCCTTTTTTGTCTGCGCCATGATTCTGATCGATTCTGTAGAATCTCTTAAAAATAAATTCTAATGCATCTGAGGGGATGCCGACCCCATCATCTTTAACTGTTATGGTGTCCTCATCAGCTCCCCGGTCCAATGAAACTGTAATCTTTAGGCTAGGTTTATTGTTTTCCTTTAGAGCATTTTCAATGAGATTAAAGAGGATCTGGTCCCAGTAAAAAACATCACCGTTGATGGTTGAGTTTTCAGGAAATATCAGCTCTGCGGTGGCTTGTTTTTGCTCAAATAATGGATTCAATCGTGTGATGACTTCTTCCGTGCAGGCCCTTAAATTAAAGGGCTTTATCTGTATTGTATCTGAATGTGATTCTAGTTTAGATATGGTAAGCATGTCTTCGATGATTCGAGCTATGCGGTTACCATGTTTTTGCATTACATTTAGGAATTTAAGAGAAGTTTTTTTATCGGTAATTTCACTATCGATTAAATTTTCCAGATAACCGTTAATGATTGTGAGGGGCGTACGGAGTTCATGAGATGCATTAGCTACAAAGTCTTTCCTTACTAAGTCTAGGTTTCTGGCGTCAGTGACGTCTCGGAGAACAACTCTTGCGCGGCTGACTGATTTTACGCCGGTTAAAGTCAGAGGTGCAACTTCTACTTCAAGTGTCCTTACTGAATGCTCTGAGTCATTAGGAATTTGGTGTTGGATCTCAATTTTTTCTATGCGTTGAGTGTTAATCGATTTTTGTATTAATTTGATTAATTCTGTGTTCTTGATGTAATCTGAGGCATCCAATTCGAGTGGAAGGGCTGACCATCCAAAGAGTTTGCAAGCGCTAGGATTAGTGAAACGAATTTTAAGGTCTTGATCAAAGACGATCACAGCATCAGCGAGGCCGTTCACTACAGCGGTAATGAGATCTTCCCTTCTTTCTACACGTTTCTCTAATGCCTCAGCTTCGAATATTTGATCAATGATTAGATTCTCGAGTTGCTGATAGGTGGAGTGATGAGCTTTAGCGGAGTGACCGGTCAATAGATTTCTGTCGTTGCTTTTAAGGGCCAGAGCCAATTTTGTAATTCTTCGTTGGTTCTTTTTTCTCTGCAATACGAGAATAAAGAAAAGAACTGCAATTAATAGAATGTAATAAAATGTCACGCGATGTTCCTGTATAGATAACCGAAACCGCGGACAGTTTCAATACAGGTTGATAAATCGCCTAACTTTTCTCGGAGTCTCTTGACATGAGTGTCTAAGGTTCTCGAGTTCGCAGTGTCTCGGTACCCCCAGACTTCTCGCAATAAATCCTCACGATTTTGCACTTTTCCTTCTCTCTCGATCATCAGGAGCAGTAATTTAAATTCAGTTGGGGTCAGGTCTATTTGCTCTCCGCACACAAAGCAATGAAGGGTATTTTTGTCTAAGCGAAATTTTCCTGAAGTGATGGTAGAGTTTGAGGTTGTTATGTTTGTTCTTCTCAGAAGAGCTTTGACCCTTAACACCAGCTCTTTTGGGCTGAAAGGTTTTGTTAGATAATCATCGGCTCCCATTTCGAGTCCGGTAATCACATCATCTAGCTGTGCCTTTGCGGTTAGCATTAGAACTGGGATATCTTTGGTTCGGCTGTCTAGGCGGAGTTCTTTAAAAACTGTAAACCCATCCATTCGGGGAAGCATGAGATCCAGAATGATCAGATCAGGCCTTTTTTCTTTGGCGATTTCAAAAGCTTCAACCCCATCTTTGGCAAGTAATGTGTCGATTGACTCACGCTCTAAATTGAAACTTATGAGTTGCCTTATGTCGGGCTCATCTTCTGCTATTAAAACAGTGGACATATGATCTGAAATATTTGCAGTACGTGGGCTCAGATAAAATAATTAATAGTTACAATTGTGGCACAATTGATTTATCGCAATGATTAACATTAAACGACAATGCTGAAACCGTTAGAGTTCACATACAAACAGCATAATAAAGATTATTAAATTTGTCTGTTAGTGGATTTTTCCTTATCGCTCAGAATTTGGCAACTCTAATAAACTAGCTTGGATCCATTAATCGACTGTGCCTGCAGCACTTTGAATAACATTTAGGCAGTGATTTGCTATTTTTTCTAATTGATTATTAATATCAATTTGAAGCATTTCACGTTTGAGGTGACCGTCTTCTTGCATCCTGGATAGAGATGCTTTGTTTAGATTGCGTCGCATTTCATCAGCATTGGATTCGAATTCCTCTGCATCCTTAAGAATGTTGAGAGAAATGGGAGGTGTTATGTTGTTGCGGGTGAAGGTAAGGAACTCACCCACTAAGCGGGTAAATCTTTTGAGTGCTAATGTAGTTTCATCAGTGAATGGGGTGTGGCCCTTACGATTTCTTCGTTCAGTGAGCATGACGAGTCGGTGAACGCAATCACTGGCCTCTTCCAATTCGGATACAATACGTATCATGGAGCTTACGTTATCTGCGTTTCGGTGACTGAGCTCAGCCGATGATAGGCGAACAAGATATTGCGTAATGTCGGCCATGCATTGGTCAGTGGTGTTTTCAAGTTCCTTGGATTTTTCGACTGCTGGAGTCAGGTCAATGCTCCTGTCGGGAAACATGTTTTCGAAATCGTCGTACATTTCGAGGGTGAGGTCAGCCATGCCTTCGACTGCGCTTTGAGCTTCTGGAAGATTCATTTCTCCGACTCTCATGAGGTTTTGAGTAATGAAATACAGGCGTGGATCTGATTCACTTCCATCATCCTTGACCCATTTTTTAACAAACTTTGCAATCAAGGGGACGAAACCGATAAGTAGGCAAATGTTTATAAAGTTAAATGTGGAATGGAAGATTGCCAGATTGAAGCCTATTGGAGTGGAATGCTCCTGCCGAAAAGAATCGGGGAGGCTGTTGCCGATCGATTCCACCATAGGTATGAAGGCATAGAATGCGACAAGCATCCAGATAACACCTAGTATGTTGAAAGTGAAATGAGCGCGAGCAGCGCGTTTTGCATTCGTGTTAGCTCCCAATGAGGCGAGATATGCAGTCACTGTTGTGCCGATATTTTCACCGAGTACAATTGCACAGGATTCTTGAAAACCAATCCAATGATTCAATGCTAATGTGACAGTGATTGCCATTGCAGCTGATGAAGACTGAACGGCAATTGTTAGTCATACGCCGGCTCCTAGGAACATTAACAATGACAGGTAACCGTGGCCGCTAATTTTTGTTATGAAAGTTTTCCAGCTTTTAGCTTTTTCCACTATTTCAGGATCGGTGCTGGCAAGCATGCTCTTAACATCAGGTACGGCATCTTTAAGTGCGCCTAGTCCGTAGAAGAGGAGGCCGAAACCTATTAAGATTTCACCCATGCTTTTCCATTTTCCTTTGCCGATGAAAATGAGAGGGGTTCCAATACCTATGATCGGTAATGCAATTTTAGCGAGACTGAATTTGCCAACTACAGCTATGATCCAAGCAGTAAGCGTTGTGCCGAGATTTGCACCCATAATTACTCCAATCGATTCGACTAGAGTCAATAGCCCGGCATTAACAAAGCTTACGACAATGACTGTGGTTGCTGAAGAGGATTGGAGTAAACAGGTCGTGAGGAATCCTGTTCCAACACCTGCGACCCGGTTATGGGTCATCGTTGCCATTACTTGGCGCATTTTGTCCCCAGCAGTTTTTTGGATTCCTTCGCTGAGGGTTTTCATGCCGAAGAGAAATATCCCAAGGCTGCCAAGAATGATAAAAAAGGTCATAGATTTATTTGAACTGTTTTAAATGACGAAATTGGTGATCTTCATCATTTATACCCAGCAAAATATTACAGCAATGTCACAAATGTGACGCTTCCGTAACCTTATATTTTGCATATTATATATATCAGCAAAGAATAAATCACTTTAGATTAAATAGGGAATGATGAGTGGAATGAAGGAAGTCTACTGGTTAAATTGATTGAGCAGAATGAGAATTAGGCATTCTCATTCATTTTATTAGAAGTAAAGTCTTAGGCCTGAGAATAATGTCCACCCACTATACTCGCCGCCATCACTTCCTCCATTCATATCAGCATACTCAATGCCGGTCATTAGTTTGAGTTTGTGGTCATTAATGTAGTAGTTTAGACCTAAGTAATAGGATTGGTAGTCTTCACCATATCCGCCATCAGTGAGACTTGCTTTTCTTTCGTAACGTTTTTGTGCACGAAGACCATCTCCGTCGCTACTGGCGTAAGTGTATCGAGCGACTAATTGCAACTTATCACTAATGTCGTATGTGGGAAGAAGGACGAAGCCATAAGCGTCATTGCTGTAGCCGCCAGCATGTATCAGATCAGTGTTGAGAGTGATCGCTCCTTTGGTGAGGGAATGGTTTAAGGAGATTGAGTTTTTATAAGGTTTGGCAGCATTGTTTGTTTCGTCTTTGTTATGAAGCCAGTCAAGTCTCCACGCTGCCTTATCAAAATTTGATTTTTCCGAATAATCGTAACCTATACTAGCTAGTGCGAATTCTCCGGAATTATCAAGATCACCAAATTCCTCGTTAATGTTTCCATTGTAAATTCCGAAAACATAGTTCCAGTTTTCAATGGATCCACTGGCACTGATTCCGGTAGTTTTTTTCGGGCTCAATTGATTGACCAATAATGAACGTTCGAAGGTTAGGATTTTTCTGGAAGAAGTTGACTGTTCATAGGACCAGGCTGATTTCTGTTTGCCTATAGTAACATTCAATGCATCGGTTCCTTGATATTTAATGTATGCTTCCTCTAGGCTTTTATAAAATGGTGAGAAGTCATCATTGATATTAATTTCACCTTTCAGTTTCCAGTCGCCTCCAAATACTTTCGCTTCTGTTCCTAGTCGGACTCTACGACTTTCAGAATCGCTCCAATCACCTTGATTAGAATTCAAGTCCGCATATTGCCATTGGTATCGGCCAATGAGTTTCAAATCGCTGACCAGTAAGGAGTCTGAATCAGAGTAGAGTTGAGGTATATTCCAGAGATTTTTCAATGAATTTGAGGGGCTATTGTCCGAGGACGGAGAGAATTCCCCTGCGATTAATGAAATTGAAATCAAAGGCAAGGTTATTGAGGTGATTAGAAAAGTTAGAATTTGAGTCATCGAGATTTTCATACGCTGTTCTTATAATTGTTATGGGATGTCGTACACCCTTGTATTCGAACTAATTGTTAGTGCTGTTAATGTTAAGTTAGGGTAATTATATTTAATTAAAAAGAATCTCAAGTGACAAAATTATATTTATGCTACCGGTTATTAAAGATGATTCGAATTCATGCTACACAAACGTTATTTAATTCATTGATATTTATACGTTTGCCCAAGAACAAAACAAAAGTCTAGCGCAATAAATATATTCATATGTGTAAATTATTTAGAGGCTCAATATAATATTTAGACGTTTGAGCCTGAAAAAGAATAATGCGATAGCTCAAATATCTAGTTTTTTTTGCGAATTAAGATTTCCGCAAGTACAACAACTGTGCGAAAATCATTGCCCCCTTTAATCAATGGAGATCCCCTACATAAATAGAGAGCTTAGTTGGCTTGAATTTAATCAGCGCGTTTTTAATGAGGCCAGAAGGCAAGAGCTTCCCTTGTTAGAACGATTGAAGTTCTTGTCTATTACTGCGTCGAACCTAGATGAGTTTTTCATGGTCAGGGTTGGAGGCCTTGAAATGCTCCGTTCCGCGCGGAAGAGAAAGCCTGACCCGGCTGGATTCTCACCAGATAAACAATTATTACTAGTGAGGCAAAGAGTTGATATTATGCTCAGTGAAATTGAGCAATGCTTCTTTGAGGAGTTACTTCCTGAGCTAAATGAAGAGGGTATACGCAGAGCCTCAGTCGATCAATTAACAGCTGCACAGATGGACCATGTCGCTAAGTTTTTTGCTGAGAGAGTAATGCCTCTCCTAACGCCGGTTATAGCAAATGATAATATCCGTGAGTCCAGCGCTTTGCCGAGTCTTTGCATTTCTCTGTTTTGTGAGATTGGCACGTCAGAAGGGACAGGCCCGAGATACGTGTTGGTGCCGATCCCGGGTAACGTATCTCGCTTCATTTGGCTTCCCGATTCCGATGAAAGTAAATTTATCCTACTTGAGGATGTAATAGCTAACTTTGTGGGGCAAGTTTTTCCTGATGAGGTGGTAAATAGTAGTGGTCTCTTTCGTGTTACCCGCAATGCAGATATTTCACTTGAAGAGGAGGGGGCACATGATCTGGCTAGAGAAATGGGTGATGTTCTAGCAGAGAGGAAGCATAGTAAATGTGTTAGACTTGATGTGGGGCATGAATTCCCAAGATTTCTATCTGGCAAACTTAGAGATTTATTTGGAGCTGAAACTAATCAAGTTTATACGACGAGAGCACCATTTGGTTTGGGTGACTTTATTGAAGTTGCTACGGTAAAGGGATTTGGAAATCTTCAAGTGGAACCGTGGGCGCCGATGCTGAATAAACTTTGGAGTCCTGGGGAAAATATATTTAAGAGCATTTCTGAGAATGATATCCTTTTACATCACCCGTATGAAAGTTTTGAGCCTGTCATTGCTTTAGTTGAACAATCGGCGACAGATCCTAAGGTCTTGGCCATTAAGCAAACTTTGTACAGGACCGCTAATAACAGCCGAGTCATTAGTGCCCTTATCAGAGCAGCTGAGAATGGGAAGCAGGTCACTGTCGTTGTTGAGCTTAAGGCTCGATTTGATGAGGCTCGTAATCTAGAGAGGGCCGAGGAGCTGGAAAAGGCTGGAGTTCAAATAATTTATGGAGTCAAGGGGTACAAAACTCATTGCAAGATAACCCTAGTTGTTAGGAGTGAAAATAAGGAGCTGAAACGCTACACTCATTTTGGCACGGGCAATTACAATGAAGTGACTGCTGAGCTTTATACTGACATTAGCTACATGACTTCGAAGCGGAAATATGGATACGAAGCGGCAGCGTTATTTAATGCGCTCACTGGTGGTTCCAAGCTTAAAGGAATGAAGAATCTTATAGTGGCTCCTTTTTACCTCAGAGAAAAGTTCATTGAGTTAATTGAAGTGGAAACAAAAAACGCAGAAGAAGGTAAGGAGGCAAGTATTGATATTAAGGTTAATAATTTGCAGGATGCTTCTATAATTAGATCCCTGTACAAAGCGTCATATGCTGGAGTTAAAATTAGACTAAACGTTCGTGGCATATGTTGTCTTCAACCTGGCCTGAAGAAAATTAGTAAAAATATAAAAGTGATGAGCACTGTGGATCGTTATTTGGAGCATTCTCGTATTCTTTCTTTTTATAATGGAGGTAAGGGTAGAATTTTTATTTCGAGCGCTGATTTAATGGAGCGTAGCTTTGATCGGCGAGTTGAATCGATGGTTGAAATTAAGGATTCGAGTTCGAGAAAAAGAATATTAGAAATTCTTGAGGGAAGTTTCAGGGATAATTCTCATTCATACGTGCTTGAATCTGATGGGACTTATGTCTCGCGTGAGGTGACCAAAGAAGAAAAACGATTCCGTGCACAGAGCTATTTCCATGGCCAGTCTGTTAAGAGGGCAGGGAAGATTTCTTTAATGAAAGAAACGTCTTTTGCTCCTCATAAACCAAAAAATAAAATGGATGAGGCGATTTGATGCCCTGAACGCGATCCTCTTAGAATGGCTAAAAAGATTTCAGTGGGAATAGATTTGGGAGGAACAAAGATCATGGCGGTGATTTTTGATAAGAACTTTAACGTGTTGGGATCAGAGCGCGTTCCGACTGAAGGTCATAAAGGATCAAAGGATGGGTTGAAACGAATCTTGAATACTGTAAATACGGCCCTTGAATCAGCAGGCCTAAATAAGGATGAAGTTGTTGCTTGTGGCATTGGATGTCCAGGAGTCGTTGATTTCAGTAGTGGAGTCCTTCGAGAGGCATCCAATTTGGGGTGGGAAGATGTTGAGATTGGGCGTTACTTATCCAAAAAACTTGATACGGAAGTGGTCGTTTTAAATGATGTGGATGCTGGAACTTATGGTGAGTATCACGTAGGTGCTGCTCAAGGAGCTCATTCTGTCTTTGGAGTTTTTCCCGGTACTGGTGTAGGAGGAGGTTTTGTCTACGATGGAAAAATCCTAATGGGAAGAACTGCTTCGTGCATGGAATTTGGAAGGTACAGGATGCTTGGTTCGACCCTCGAGGGAGAACTTCATGAGCCCGTTGCTCTCGAAACTCTTTGCGGAAGACTTGGGATCGCGTCTTCTTGTATTATCGAAGCTTCAAGGGGTAATGCAGGTTCAATTTTGGAGACGGTCGGGACTGATATAAGAAAAATCAAAAGCGGTACAATTAAAAAGTCCATTGATGCAGGAGAAGAGAGTGATCTTCATATCATAGAGAAAAGCATTAAATATTTAGGTGTTGGAATGACAAATGTCGTTGAATAGTTATGGTAGGAAGTTATCGATCGGGGAGGAGGGTTAGA
>Ga0114999_10006517_pt1 | contig 13431 bp, 14 predicted proteins | sample ArcticOcean_MG_C_3_FD_89820 | JGI IMG/M metagenome (GOLD analysis project Ga0114999, IMG submission 89820) | Marine microbial communities from western Arctic Ocean - ArcticOcean_MG_CB8_126 | ecosystem: Environmental > Aquatic > Marine > Oceanic | place: Arctic Ocean: Canada Basin | collected...
ATCGATAGAGATTCCCTGGTCTTCGGCGATTTCGCCCAGAGTGGATCCGTCTTGGTAGGCCTCCTTCATGTCGTCGAGGCTCAGACCCAGAAACTCAGCCATGGCCTCTCTAGCCTCGGCCCTGCGCTCCATACGCTCACCACGGTCTCCTTGCTGGCCTCGCTCGTGGGACCGGTTGATAAGCCTGTCGATACGCTCCGCACTGTTGGCGAGGATCTCGTCAGCTTTTTCTTGTGTGATCTTGCCGTCGGCTAGAGCCTCAGCTACCCGGCTTTCGATACCGGCGGAAAGTGCCGCAGTCAGTTCGTCAACCGACATCCCTTGCTCCACAGCGGCCTCCCCGAGGGTGGTTCCGTCCGACAGTGCCTGCTGAAGCTCGCCCGGTGTCATCCCGAGAATCTCAGCGATGGGTTGGAGTAGGCGACTGGCTTTGTGCCCGTTGCCGTTGTGCCCATGACCTGGACGATCATCTCGGCCCACTGCCTCCGTGGTTTGCGCAACGGCGGCTTCGGCGCCTGAGGTGAATGCCACCCCGGCGAACAAGCTTGCCGCGACAGCGGCGGTTGCGAATAGTGCAGTAGTTCGTTTCATGATGCGGATCCTTTCGTGTTGGTGCATCTAGAGGGAACTGTCGCTGACCCGCATGAGGGGTATCTGAAAATTGGTTAAGACTTATCTAATAAACCTCTGTCCATTCTCTGAGAACTTGACCAACAAGATTCATGGGTTTCTTAGGAAGTGCCCCTACCGTATTGATGATGGAGAAGTCCCGGGTACTGATTGTCGAAGATGATCGCGGCGTGCGAGAGTCGTTGGCGCGCGCGCTGGGGTACGAGGGCTACGACGTGGAGACGGCGCCCGATGGCATCGAGGCCATGCAGGTTCAGCCGAGCTTTGACCCCGAGGTCATAGTGCTCGACGTGATGATGCCAGTGATGAACGGTCTCGAAGTGTGTGCCAAGCTGCGGTCGAAGGGGGTCGCCACTCCGATCCTCATGCTGACAGCTCGCCATGAAGTGAGCGATAGGGTCGCTGGGCTCGATGCCGGTGCCGACGACTACTTGGTGAAGCCGTTTGCTCTCGACGAGTTGTTGGCGCGAATCAGGGCCCTTCTACGGCGAACCGATCACGAGATGTCGGAGGTAGAGCGACTTGAATTCGCGGACCTCGTCATGGAACTGCACACCCGCCAAGTGTTTCGAGGTGGTCGAACGATTGACCTGACAAAGACTGAGTTTGACCTCCTTGAGTTGCTGATGCTCAACCAGGGAATCGTGCTCTCAAGAGATCAGATTTATCAGGACATTTGGGGGTATGACTTCGAATCGAGCTCAAACTCCCTCGATGTCTACGTTGGGTATCTAAGGAGAAAGACAGAGGAAGGCGGCGAGTCGCGGTTGCTTCGTACCGTTCGCGGGGTCGGCTACGTGCTGAGAACCGACCGATGAGTCTGCGCTGGAAGTTAGGTCTCCTGATGGGGGCCGCAGCGTTCATGGCTTTTCTTCTTGCCAGCTCAGCTGCCTTCGTTGCAGCTCGCGCGATCATCAACCAGGAACTGGATGCGTCGATCGAGCATAGCGCCGAACAGGTGTTGACCGTCCTAGATCTGATCAGCTTTGCTGAGCCGTTGGCCGCCAACACCCAGATTCGTGAGTTGATCGCGGAGGGGACCGTTATCCAGGTGCTCAACCGTTCGGGGGATCCCGTCGTCGGCGGGCGAGAAGCGGCGCTGGAACCCACCGGTGCGGAGCGGAGTCTGGCTCGGTTTGGTTGGGAACCCGTGAAGCGAACCGTGCAAGTAGATGGCCAAGCTTGGCGTGTCATCACGCTCCCCGCAGACAGGCAGAGCCGAATTGGTGCCGTTCAGGTATCGAGATCTCTAGCAGGGACCGAAGCTGTCTTGGATCGCCTACAGCGGAGACTGCTGTTCTTCGGCCTTCTCGCTGCGGCAGGCGCAGCCGTGATTGGTTCGTTGTTGGCCGACAGGGTGACCCGGCCCCTGCGTCGGCTGCGTGCTGTGGCTGAGGAGGTAGCAGAGACCGGCAACCTTGACCGGGAGATAGAAGCCGTTCGATCCGACGAGATTGGGGCGCTCGCCCGAGCTTTCAATCGTATGATCCGCGCCCTTGGTGTCTCAAAGGAGCAGCAGCGACGGTTGGTCGTGGACGCATCACATGAATTGCGCACTCCGCTGACGAGTCTGCGGACCAACATTGAGGTGCTGCAGCGTGTGAAGTCGATCTCGCCAGATGAGAGAAGCGCTCTCCTGAGCGACGTCAACTCTGAACTGGTCGAATTGAGTGATCTGGTAGCCGAGTTGGTGCAGCTTGCCACAGACGAGCACACTGCTGAGGTGGCCCAGCGGTTCCGCTTGGATCACATGGTGGCGAGAGTTGCCGAGCGAACGGAGCGACGCCACCAGCAGTCGATCAACGTGAAGTCCGTTGACTGTGAGTACGTGGGTAGAGAAGGCATGCTGGAGCGTGCCCTCACCAACTTGGTGGAGAACGCGTCGAAGTGGAGCCCGCCCGACGGTGTGATTGAGGTAGTGCTGGACGAGTTTGGCGTGATGGTGTTCGATGACGGACCTGGCATTCCGGAAGAAGACCGGGAGCGAGTGTTTGACCGGTTCTACCGGACTGACGAAGCGCGAACCATGCCTGGGTCGGGGCTAGGACTTGCGATTGTGCAGCAGGTGGTGGTTGCCCATGGGGGAGCGGTGGTAGTTGGTGAGGGCTTCAACGGTGGCGCCGCGGTTGGCTTCACCTTGCCAGGGATCATGTTGATTTAGCGGGTTATAGCTCCTGTAGTAACAATTGCCCGACCCAGTTGGCGGCGTCTCCCCACTGCGCTGCAGTGTCTCGCACAACCTCTTCTGGAAGTAATTCTTCTGACCTGAACCAGACGAAACTGACAGCCTTTCTGATTCCGAGGTCACCTGATGCAACAGCGGTCGGTCGGGCGAGGCATCGAGCTAAGAATTGCTCAGCTGTCCATCGGCCGATTCCTTTGACGCTCGTGAGGTGTTCAATCACACCGTCGTTGGAAAGCTCATCGACTCCGTCCAGGCCGCCTTCGGCAACGAACTGAGCGGTGTTCAGAATGTACTGTGCTTTGCTGTTGGTGAACTGTATCTCGCGCAGCAGAGCGTGTGGAGCTTGTGCGAGGACGGTAGCGGAAGGGAACTCCCATACTGTGTGGCCAAACGCCTGATGGGCGGTTCCTAGCGCCTCGACCAGTCGACGATAGGTGGTGCCTGCCCAGGTGAGGTTGACCTGCTGGGCGCTGATGGCCCCTACCAATTGCTCCAGTGGTTCTGGGGTGATGACAGGGACGAAGCCCGGGTATTTGTCGAGTAGCCGTCGGACCCTCGGCTCTTGTTCTGCCAGGGCTTTGACACTGGAGTATCCGAGCCCGCCGCCAAGCCGGAGCTTGAAGTTAGCTTCAGCAGAGGCACGGTCACCTGCGGTGTCTAAGTGGAAGCTCTCGTCGGAAGCCTGATTGGCGGAGTAGGGATGCCCTTTGTGTACTCGAATGTACTGCTCGTCGACAAAGAGGTTGGTAGGAGACCCGCCCCACTTGTTGTACCGGGCCGCCCAACGGGCAAGATTGACCGTACCGGGGACATCCAACGCTACTGGTTTTCCAAGGGGCCGATGAGTTTGGCTCCTGCAACGACGACTGCAATTCCCACTCCGAAGAGGGGCCAACGCGACGATGTGAAGCCTCCGGTTGTCATGAAGTCGATGGCAACAACAGCGAAACCCGTCGTGACGAAGGCTTGAAGCTGCCGCCGGAACTCCTTGACGAGGTCCGCACGAGTTGAATTAGGGTCTGGCTTGTCGACGGCTGCGTCGTCTTCCGTCTGGCGTCTCGTGCGGCGATTGCGTCTCGCAACGCTGATTCGGGCATACCCATCTGGGCGGCTACCTCAGTGAGCGACTCCATCGATAGGTCCGTTGAGTGCCCGTCAAGGCGATCCGCAAGTACTACCAATTCGCCGACTTCGTCTTGTGTGAACCGATGAGACTTGTCCCGATCTTGAGGTCTGTCACTGGGCCTCTAGTAGTGAACCGGCCTGAGCGTCCAGCACCCAGAGCGCGCTCTGGGCACCGCGCGCCACAACGGCGGCGGGATGGTTGGAACTCGGTGTCATGATTTGCGCCATCGTCTGGGCCTTCCCCTCACCGGTTACCAGAAAGAGTAGCTTTCTCGCTGATTGCAACATTGAGACAGTTGCCGTTACTCGCCATGTGTCCAGCTTGGGGACCCAGTTAGCGACGTACTCCCCGGAGGAAGTGAGGGCATCTGTTCCGGGGAAGAGCGAAGCGGTATGGCCGTCGTCTCCTATACCTAGGACCACCAGATCAGGAGTGATGTGCCCGTTGGTTGTTGGGAGGTGGGCTCTCAAGGCGTCCTCGTAAAGAGCAGCGCCGATTATCGCGTCAATCCCGAGATGCCAGGGCACTGGAATGAGGCTTGTGTCAATGGCCCCACTGAAGGCTTCTAGGGCCATGCGTCGGTTGGACTGATCGTCGGTCGGTGGTACCCAGCGTTCGTCAGCGAGCCAAACCGGAATACGAGCCCAGTCAACTTCTTTGGTTGCCAATGCGTTGTAGGTGGCCTTGGGGGTACTCCCACCAGCCAAACCGAGGTTCGAACGAGGCCGCTGAAGCTCCGACGAGATCAAGTCGGCAGCGAAGTCGGCAACTGCCTGCGGGTTTGGGAGAACGTGGGTGTCCATTGACAAAGGCTACCTGCTCGGAGGCTCTTGCCCAAGTGGAGGAAGGTACAGTTTGCGGATGTTCTCTCGACTGCGGATTCCGATCTCCAACGCAGCTCTGGCCGAAGGACTCACAGATGTGGCCGAGCCGGAAGGTCTGGTCTTTGTCGCTGCCGGCCTAGAGATTGGAAGCGATTGGGACGCAGTTGCTCACGAGCTGTCTGAGGCGTTCAGACTCACCCAAGAAGCCGTACAAGCTGGAGCCCCCGTCGTGTATGTGGTGGCAGGCGAGGACTTGTTAGGTCAACAGGGGGTTCCTTCGGCGATGATCGCGACGGGACTGCTCTCGGCCGCCCGAACCACAGCTATCGAGACTGCAAGAGCTGGCGTCCCCATCAATGTTCTGGCTCCGTTTGCCGATGCTGATCCGGCTGATGTTGTCGCGTGGTCGCTTCGGCTCCTGGAACGGACCGGTGTGACGGGGGAAGTCATTCGACTTGGCGCCGGGCACCTAGGGAAGGCGCTGCCATGAAGACGGCGGTAGTTACCGGTGTGGCAGGAGGTATTGGTGGCAAACTCGCCGAGAGCCTGGCTGAAGACGGCTATCACGTCATTTGCGTTGATCTCGCTGAGGGAGTCGCCGAAGTGGCGGGTTCCCTTCCCTCGGCTTCCTACGTCCAGGCCGATCTGACCGATGCGTCAGGCCGTGGAGCTGTGGCTGCTGCCGTCGAAGCCGCTGGAGGTCTGGATCTCTTGGTCAACAACGCGGGAATTACCCGGGACGCCCGATTGATCAAAATGGAGCCAGCCCAGTTTGAGTCGGTACTAGCTGTGAATCTCGGTTCGGTGTATCAACTCACTGATCAGTTGGTCCCTTATCTCCGAGACGGGGGATCAATTGTTTCGATCTCGTCGCGGGCCTACCTCGGGAACTTTGGGCAGTACAACTATTCGATGTCCAAGGGCGGGATTGTGGGGCTGACAAGAGCGCTCGCGCTCGACCTCGCTCCCCGTATTCGGGTGAACGCCATTGCACCGGGGTTAATTGAGACGCCAATGGCTATGGCGATACCCGATGAGGAGCGGAAGAAGATGGTTAACGCGGTACCGCTCAAGAAGATGGGGCACTCGTCGGACATTGCCGAAGCTGTCTCCTGGCTGGCTGATGGCAAGCGGTCCGGGTACGTCACAGGGCACGTACTGGTGGTGGGCGGTGGCAGAAGTCTTATCTGAGATTGTGGAATGGACCGGCGGAGAGTTTGTCACCGTTAGGTTCGTTAAAGGTGACCGGGTTTCGTCTGTCCTGATGGCCCATGGTGCGGGAACCAACCAAGATCACGCAAGCGTGCAAGCGATTAGGGACGGGTTCGCTGAGGCTGGTTTCAGCGTCGCCACCTTCAACTATCCGTATACCGAACGGGGAAGAAGGGGACCAGACCGGCCCCCCAAGTTGCTCCAATGTCACGCTGCGATTCTTGATTGGGCTAGAGACAACATGGGTTCTGACGTCGTCATGGCGGGCAGGTCGATGGGCGGTCGGATGGCCACGATGCTTGCCGCTGAAGGCGCGGAGTGCGCGGGCATCATCCTGTTCTCCTATCCGTTGCACCCTGCGGGCAAGCCAGAGAGGCTGCGGGTTGATCACCTGCCTGACGTTCAGGTACCGATGCTGTTCTTGAGCGGCACCAGAGACCCACTGTGCAAGCTTAACCTTCTCGAAGAGCATCTCCGTCCGCTGCCAAACGCGTCGATTCATCTCATCGAAGACGGAGATCACTCGATGCGGGTTCGCCTGAAGTCGGGCAGGAGTTCTAAAGAAGCGCATGACGAGATGATGCAAGCCGCCCTCGCTTGGCTCGGAGGACTGGACCGATGACTGGACCGATGACTGTCAAGAAGGCGTGGAGTCACGAGATTCCGGCGGGGGACTGGGACTACGTCGTTATTGGATCCGGGATGGGTGGAATGGCGGCTGCAGGGATCTTGGCCAAGCTCGGTAAGAGAGTGCTGGTGCTGGAGAGACACCTGATTCCAGGTGGGTTCACCCAAACCTTCAAGCGTCCAGGGTATCGGTGGGATGTGGGGGTGCACATCATTGGGGAGATGACCGACCGGAGCTATCCCGGCCGCCTCCTCAAGGAGTTATCCGGAGGCCTTCTCCGGTGGGAGTCGGTCGGGCAGATCTACGACGAGTTCAACTTTCCGGACGGATTCACCATCCAGTTTCCCGATTCCCGTCAGGCCTTCCGGGAGACGCTGTTCGAGTCTTTTCCTGATGAGGGAGAAGCCATCGATGGCTACTTAGAACTCGTGCGGCGCGGCGCTAGGGCGACGGCCAAGTACTTCCAGATGAAAGCGGTCCCAGTGTTGCTAGGTGCGCAGCGGAAGAAGGCAACCAGCGCAGCATCGTGGTTCTTGAATCAGACTGTGAGCCAAGTTCTGGGTTCTCTCACTGATAACGAGCGGCTCAAAGCAGTGCTCTCTGCCCAATGGGGGTACTACGGTGCCACTCCCGATGAAGCTTCGTTCGCCATGCATGCCCTCATGGTCAGTCACTTCATGTACGGCGCCCACTATCCGGTTGGCGGTGCCGGACGCATCGCTGAAACGATGCTTTCAGAGGTGGCGGCGAAGGGCGGGTGGACAGCAGTTAGGCGTTCGGTTGAAGAAATACTTGTCCAAGGAGGACGAGTCGTTGGTGTGAGGTTGAGCGATGGTACGGAGGTCAAGACAAAGAGGGTCATAAGTACAGCGGGAGGCGTGCAGACCGCTGCGATGCTTAAGGATGGTCTTCCGGGAACGGTCGAGACGTCGTATCGCACAGCTGGTGTCGCGCACGTGAGTCTCTACTTAGGATTCAAGGGTGACATCGAAGCGGCAGGTGCCAATCGATGGTGTCAGTGGTTCTACGACCAGTGGGACATGGAGGTCTCTAGATGGGATGTTCATCCGGATCAGCCGGTTGGGAGAGTTCCCGTTCTGTTTTGCTCGTTCCCCTCCCTCAAGGATCCAGCTCACGAGCCTGGGGAGGAGTTACGTCACACCGGAGAAGCAATCACCTTCGTCCCATGGGAATCGTTCGAGAAGTGGGAGGGTTCGCGATGGAAGAAGCGCCCAGACGACTACGAACGCTTCAAGGCTGCCTTGACCGAGAAACTGCTGGCCGACTACCTCGAGCACTACCCGGAGCTCGAGCCGATGATCGACTACGTCGAGCTGTCAACACCGTTGACTACATCGCACTTCACGGATGCTTTCGAAGGCTCAATCTACGGCTTGGGCACCGAACCGGGCCGGTTCGTTGATGACACGTTGGGACCCAAGACGGCGCTGAAGGGACTGTACTTGGGGGGTCAGGACGCATCGGCCCCTGGGGTGGTTGGGGCTCTGAGTGGAGGGGTCCTGGCAGCGTTGGCAGCTGAACCTGTGAAAGCCCTTCGCTTCATCGCTCCAATCATGAAAGGGTGAAGGCGCCCCTCAGCCCTTCTCCTCAGCCCTTTTGCTCAATGGCTAGTACTTTGTTGAGGCGGCGTAGGTGACGCTCTTCTCCGGTGAACTCCGCTCCTAGGAAGGAGTCGACCAGCTCCATTGCTAGATCTTCGGTGATGACTCTGGCGCCGAGGCATAGGACGTTGGCGTCATCGTGTTCGACGCCCTGATGAGATGTGTAGACATCATGGGCCACCATCGCTCGAACACCGGTCACCTTGTTGGAAGCGATGCAGGCGCCAGCCCCGGAGCCGCACACGATTACCCCTCGCTCGACCCGCCCATCGATTACCGCCCGAGCGACCGCTTCGGCGAAATCCGGATAGTCGACCGTCTCCTCAGAGTGTGTCCCGAAGTCGACGACGGTGAAGCCAGTCCCTGCCAGATGGTTCCCGACCGCTTCTTTCAACGGATAGCCGGCGTGATCAGCACCAATTCCTACTCGCAAAGTCCGTTCTCCTGAGATAGCCGTCGTAGCAAGACGATAGCGTGGCGTCGCAGACTGTTGCAGCGGCGAGGTCCGTGCGGCGCGAGATCGACTGATCTCCAAGAGATATCGAATTCACGCGTAGGATTAGGCCATGGAAACGATCGAGGTGGTGGGGGGTGTGCGTCTCAAGGGTGAGGTAGGGGTCTACGGAGCCAAGAACGCAGCCCTAAAGGTCTTGGTGGCTGTTCTGCTGGCACCTGGGACCCACACTCTCACCAACGTGCCGGGGATTCTCGACGTTGAGCTCATGCTGGGACTTCTCAAGCACGTCGGCTGCACCTATCAACGAGAAGGCCGAACGATCACGATCGATGTCCCCGAGGAACTGCTTCCCGAGGCTCCGCTCGACATCGTCCGAGCAATGCGGGCTTCGATCATTGTGCTTGGTCCATTATTGGCCCGATGTGGTCGTGCCGAGGTTGCGTTGCCTGGAGGCGACGACATTGGGGCACGCCCCATCGACTGGCACCTCATGGCGCTTAGAGCCATGGGAGCTGAGTTCGAGCTCAAACACGGTGTGGTTCATGGAGTCGTTGACGGCCGACTGAAGGGCGCAGAGATTGATCTGGAGTTCCCGTCCGTGGGCGCGACGGAGAATTCGTTGCTGGGTGCAGTCCTCGCCGAGGGAGTCACCACCATTCACAATCCCGCTCGAGAGCCAGAGATTGTGGACTTGTGCGAGCAGCTCAACAAGATGGGCGCTCAGATCACTGGAGCTGGCACGCCCGAGATCAAGATTCTTGGAGTCGATCGATTGTATCCAACGGAACACGAAGTGGTTGCGGACCGACTCGAGGCTGGCACCTTCTGCGTAGCTGCGGCGATCACCGGTGGCGACGTGAGGATTCTGAACTGCAATCCCGGTCATCTCAGAGTGGAACTCCTGAAGCTTGCAGTCATCGGTTGCGAGATTGAGAGGGGAGATGACTGGCTTTGGGTGCGCGGACCGGACCGTCCACAGCCCGTGGATGTTGCAACCCTTCCGTATCCCGGCTTCGCTACTGACATGCAGTCGCAGTTTGTGGCCTTGTTGTCTAGGGCCACCGGCACTTCGATGATCACCGAGAACCTGTTCGATGCTCGGTTCAAGTATGTGGGCGAGCTGGCTCGGCTCGGGGCCGACATCACGGTTGACTGGCAGCACGCTGTTGTCAGGGGTGTCCCTGAACTGTCTGGCTGTCCGGTGGTCGCCAACGACATTCGGGCTGGTGCCACTCTGGTGCTGGCCGGCTTGGTGGCTGATGGGAAGACGACGGTGCAGCAAGTGCACCATATTGAGAGAGGTTATGAGGATTTTGTGGGTCGTCTGTCGAAACTCGGGGCCGACATCCGCCGTGCGCGTTCGTAGGCTCTTGGTTGCTGCGCTGGTTATGGCCGGCAGCATTGCTTTTCCGGTCGCCGCCTCTGAAAGCTCGGTGCCCATGGTCGCGGAGTCGGTCGTCGTCAAGCCCGCTGAGGCTTTCCGGGTCGATGGGCGAGAATATGCCGGAGACCTTGAGATCTCGATGGGCTCTGATGGACTGGTGATGATCGAAACGATCGACCCAGACCGGTACCTTTACGGCATCCGTGAGATGCCTGCTTCCTGGGAAACCGAGGCGCTAAAGGCTCAGGCCGTGGCCGCTCGCACCTACCTGGCTTGGACGCTAGCGAGAGGACGAGCAGGATCGGGATCGAAGTACGGGTTCGACATTTGTGCCACCACGCAGTGTCAGGTTTATCGGGGATCGGGAGTCACCGATGTTGACCGCCGGTGGCGTGATGCCGTTGACTCGACCCTCCACGAGATTCTTCTGTTTGACGGGGCTCCGGCGCAGGCGCTGTACCCGTCCACGACTGGAGGGCGGACGCGCAACATCGAAGACGTCTGGGGCCGTGGAGCGAAGCCGTACCTCGTAGCTGTTGATTCTCCCGGGGAGCGTTCCCCATTTGTTGATTGGTCGTTCTCTCTGGCCGTCGACGAGATGAACGAGATCTTGGAAGCCGCTGGAGAGCCGACGGGTTTGGTGTCTATGCGAGTAGAAACCAAGGCCGACGGCGATGGAACTTGGGACGTTGTTGGGCTCTATCCGTTTGGCCTGTATTCGTGGTCGACGTGGGAGTTCAGGGGGATTATGAATCGATGGGGTCCCAAGATCCTACCGGATGACCTACCTGCGCATCGGACGGCGGATCGGCGGTACCCCCAGGTGGTGCTGGGACCCACGTATCAGGTCGGCGCGACTCGATTTCATGCCTCGGACGCTAGGGGATATCCAGGGTTCACCTATGAGCTCGAGTTCAAGGGCAAGGGTTGGGGCCATCTCGTTGGGATGAGCCAGTACGGAGCGCAGCAGTTTGCCTCACAAGGTGCTCTCTATGACGAAATTCTGAATCACTATTACACCGGGCTCTGGCCCGAGCCTGCTGGTCAGCATCTGCCTTCACAGATTCGGGTCGGTCTTACGTGGGATGCGCCTGAGGTTGTAATCGCCTTAGGTGCCGGCGATGAGCTGCTGATTGATGGGGAGCCTATCCTGTTGGTCGAGGGGGAATGGTTGGTCGTGTTCGGGGAGGACGGCGTCGATGTCTATCCGCCAGGGTTTGCCATCTTGCGAGACCTCGCTACGGAGCCAGAGCGCTTGCCTTGGAGGTGGGTCGTTGGATCGCCGCGTGAGTTGGGTCCGCAATATCGGTAGGATGGCAGTCATGGAAGAGACCCTCCACATAAAGAGAGCGCCAAACCCGACCGCGGTAGTCGACACCAAGGTGCTCGAAGCGACGCTCGAGTACATTCGTCCGGCTCTGCAAGCTGACGGTGGAGACCTCCTGCTCAAGGGAGTCGTTGACGGTATTGTCCAGATCGAGCTGGTCGGAGCCTGCGGTGGTTGCCCTCTTTCTACCATGACACTTACCTCGGGGATCGAGAGGATTCTCGTAGATCGAGTCCCCGGAGTTCTCGGCGTAGACGCCGGCCTCGAAGACGACCTGTTCTAGTTGACGTTGCTGAACGAACGGATTCAAGAGCTAGCTGGGTCTCCTCACGTGGCGGTCCTGAGTACCGTTAGAGCCGACGGGACGGTGCAGTCGCATCTCATGTGGGTCCACCACGACGGTGAGTACATCATCATGAACACCGAGGTGCATCGTCCCAAGTTCAAGAACATTGAGCGAGATCCTCGGGTCACAGTGCTGTTGATGGACAAGGAGAATCCCTACTCCTTTGTTGAGGTGAGGGGCACCGTTGTCGAAACGGTGCGAGGACCGGCCGCGGCGCAAAGCATCGAAGACCTTTCCCACAAGTACACGGGGGCGGCGTACTCCAACAAAATCCAATCGGAACGGGTCATCCTCACGATTCAAGTGGATAAGACTTACGGTAGTTAGGCCAGAACCCTCCTGAGCATGGTCAGCTCATCCGGCCATGCTTTTCTCATATCCGAGAGCGAAATGAGGAGGGTGTTTGGATCAGGTGGCGATATTGGGAAACCGTGTTTGAGATAGAAGGTATCTATTAGGTCGGGCTTTGAAGGGGGTTGCGCCAATCTCGATTAATCTGGAGGGACACCACAGGAAGAGGCCCTGTTATGTCCATGATCGATTTCTCTACCGACGGCCCCGTTGCGGTCATCAAGCTCAACCGCCCGCCTGTTAACGCACTCAGCGAAGCGTTCGCAGGAGACATACTGGAAGCCGTGGAGCGTTGCGAAAGCGATTCCTTTCGAGCGGTCATGATCTACGGGGACCCTCTTTTTTCTGTTGGCGCTGATATCAAGGGCTTTAAGAAGCGGCTAGAGAGTACGGAAGAGGTCGATCCTGATGCGGCGAGGACGCTGCTTTTTGCGATCGGGAAAATGGAGCAGCTGGAGAAGCCGGTGTTGGCTGCCATCAAGGGGTTTGCTCTCGGAGGCGGCTTCGAGCTAGCGATGGGGGCAGATTTCCGATACGCGGCCGAGGGTGCCCGCATGGGGCAGCCTGAGATTCTCCTAGGGCTTATTCCCGGTGGTGGTGGGACGCAGCGGCTAGCTCGTCTGATCGGATCACAGAAGGCTCGTCTCCTGACTTACACCGGCATGCAGGTGGATGCTGCAAGGGCGCTCGAACTGGGGATGGTCGACAGAGTATTCCCCGATGACGAAGTCGTTGAGAAGACGATGGAGAGCTGCCAGAAGATGGCGAAGCGGCCAACTCTTGCGATTGCGGCTGCGAAGAAGGCGATCAACGAGGGCTACGGGCTTACGATCGAAGAGGGTCTCAAGGTTGAGGCCGCTGAGTTCCAATCGGTGTTCGTCTCTAAGGATGCATCGGAGGGTGTTGACGCATTCATCAACAAGCGTGAGGCCACCTTCACAGGTGAATGACTCGCGCGAATGTAGCGCAGGGGCGATCTACCCTTAGATCGTGCTTTACCTCGATCACGCAGCCGCAACTCCAATGCGCCCAGAAGTCTGGGACGCGATGCGCCCGTTCGTCACTGACGCGTTTGGGAACTCGACGGGGCCGCATGCTCCGGCGCGGGCTGCCAAGAACGCCCTAGAAGAGGCTCGGGAGCGGGTTGCTGCAACGATTGGAGCACGTCCCAACGAGATCGTGTTCACTGGCGGTGGCACTGAGTCAAACAACCTTGCTGTCAAGGGATCAGTGCTTTTCAGAGGTGCCCGAGGTGGCGTGGTGGCGAGCGCAATAGAACACGACGCTGTCCTCGAGTCGGTGGAATCCGTGGGTGAGTTGGGTTGCCCAACAGCGCTGG
>Ga0114999_10006518_pt1 | contig 13430 bp, 9 predicted proteins | sample ArcticOcean_MG_C_3_FD_89820 | JGI IMG/M metagenome (GOLD analysis project Ga0114999, IMG submission 89820) | Marine microbial communities from western Arctic Ocean - ArcticOcean_MG_CB8_126 | ecosystem: Environmental > Aquatic > Marine > Oceanic | place: Arctic Ocean: Canada Basin | collected...
CATTTCGCAGGGGGGCGCGACGGGCGGGCGTTGGTCGTCGCCCTGGTTGGTCATGAATCCGGACATGGCGGCGGCGACGGCGTCGCCGCCTCGATAGTGGGCGTATGGGCCCCACTGGCCGAAGGGCGTGATGTTGATGGTGACGAGGGTCGGGTTCAGGGTGTCGAGGGCGGTCGGGTCGTAGCCAAGACTGGCGAGTTCGCCGACGCCGAGGGCCTCGATCAGGATGTCTGCTGAGGCGATGAGATCGCGCAGCGTGGCGGCGTCGGCGGGTAGAGTGTGATTAAGGGCGATCGAGCGCTTGTTGAGGTTGGCGTTGGCGAAGGGGAGGGAGCGTTCGATATGCACGACGTCGTTCGCGAACGGGGGGAGGCGGCGGGCGGGGTCGCCGGTGGTGGGCTCGACTTTGACGACATTGGCGCCGAGGCCGCCGAGGTAGGACGCGGCGTAGGCGGCGGGGCCAGCGGCATTCAGCGCGAGCTCAACGACGCGGAGGTGTGCGAGGGCGGTGGGTTGGGTGGAGGAGGTCATAGTAGAGCCAACGATACGTTGCGGCGTTGGATGGGGCAACCGCATCGTAGCGCTGGCTCGGTGTGGTGAGGGAGGACCAGAGTTCAAATCCGGCCACCCCGACCATCACCTTTTCATCCGCCGTCACGGCGGATTCTTTTTGCCCTCCGTCAAGCGCCGATTGAGCGTCTGGGGTCTAGTGGTGGGCGGTAGCGCGCGCCCCGATTTCTGTGCCGCCCTGGGCCGATACACTGCGGAGGTTCTGGGGTATGCTCCGGTGGACAGGTGCCCCAGGACGCTATGAGCCCGCCGAGTTTGTGGCGGGATGAAAAGAGGTTCGCATGCTGACCCAGGCGCAAAACGACCGATTGACCCAGGTTGGTCCAGGCACACCCATGGGCAATCTCATGCGGCGGTACTGGCATCCGATCGCGGGCAGCGTTCAGATGGACAGGGAGGAGCCAACCAGGCCGGTCCGTCTCCTTGGGGAAGACCTCGTCCTCTACAAGACCCCTAATGGCAAGCTCGGTTTGATAGACCCTTCATGCCCTCACCGTGGCATGAATCTCCTCTACGGCATCCCGGAACCGGACGGTATCAGGTGCGCCTACCATGGCTGGATTTACGGATTTGATGGCAAGTGCCTTGACCAACCAGGCGAGCCGGCCGGCAGCACGTTCAAGTCCAAGATTCAGGCCAAGACCTACCCGGTTGAGGAACTTGGAGGCTTGATCTTTGCCTATCTCGGTCCGGAACCCGCACCGCTGCTGCCACGCTGGGACCTACTGGTCTGGGAGGGCGTCGAACGCTCCTTGACTGAGTCCGTTTTGCCCTGCAATTGGCTTCAGGCCGTTGACAACGCACTGGACCCTGCGCACTTTGAGCACCTCCACGGTTATTGGGGAACCTGGGTCAACGGGCGCCGTGGAAAGGGTAAGGAGTGGCGTGATGTCCTGCCGCAGCGGGCCAAGCATCATCTGAAGATGGGCTTCGAGCGGTTTGAACACGGGATCATCAAGCGTCGCGTAACAGTCGGCGCTGACGAGAGCCACCACGAGTGGCGAATTGGTCATCCCTTGTTGTTCCCGGCTACTTTGCGCGTAGGGGGCGGTGACGGGCGTCACACATTCTTAATGCGCACGCCGGTCGATGACACAAATACGTTGTATATCCGTTACCAAGTTCGGGTCCCTGCTCCAGAGGAGTCCATTCCATACCAGGATGTTGTGCCAATGGAGGAGCTGCCCCTGTATTACCCTAACGGTCGGCTTATCAGCCACAACGTGCAGGGCCAAGACGCTTCAGCGTGGATCGCCCAGGGTGCGGTGGCGAATCGGACCGCCGAGCACCTCGGAGTTACCGATGCGGGCATCATCTTCTATCGCCGCATGTTGGAAGAACAAATGCAAATTGTTGAGGACGGGGGCGATCCCATCAACGTCATCCGTGACGAAGCGAAGAACCAGTGTATTGTTCTGCCGATAGAACACGGGAGATACCCTGGTTACTTGGAACCGGGTGGCCCCTTCGCCAACATGGCCCCTCACCCGGACATTGAGGTTTCGCTGCTGTAGCCCGCTGGGTCTGGCAGTACTCCGCAATTGGGCGGCGCGAGGGCAATTCGCCTGCTGCTCTGAGTTCCTCGATGGCGTCCCTGAGTCCATCGGCTATCGAGGAGTGGGGCGCCCAATCGAGTAGGGGCGGGGCCCGCGAGAGGCCCATTGGCTGTTTGACACCCGCCTCCATGGGGTCTGACACAACCGAGATTTGAACCACGCTCCTATGAGCTAACGCGGGGTCGAACCGAAGCAGCTAGGCCCCCCCCCATACGTCTAGCCAGATGCTTATGCTGTGCACTCAGCTAGCACAACCGCCAAGCCGGTTTTCAAGATCCGTCGTTCAACGCAATCGAAACCCGCCTCCCGCTCCAGGTGGCTTATTACCTGCTGAACGACCTTTCCCGCTCGTTGCCCGACGACGCGTAGCGTGCTCCAGCCTTCTACGTCGTTCGAAGCGCTTCGGTCGGGGACAAGTGAGCGGCTTTGACCGCAGGGTAGAGCCCTGCAACCCCGCTGGCGACGAGTGAAACGCCGAGGCCGCCGAGCAGCGCGAACGGTGGGATGAGGGGATCCCACCCCTTAACGTTGGCGAACACGACGGTCGTACCGACGCCCAGAAGAACGCCACCGATGCCTCCGATTAGGCCTAACAGCAAAGCTTCGCCGAGGAATTGAGCGGCGACCTGACGCTGCGTCGCGCCAAGCGCGCGCCGAAGGCCGATCTCCCCACGTCGTTCGAGGACAGAGATGACCATGACGTTGGCAACGCCCACGCTTCCTACGAGCAACGCCACCGCTCCCAATCCAAGGAACAGGGCCGTCAACGTATCGTTTGCCGCCTCCTTTGCCTCCAGGGCGTCAGTGGGTTTGTCCACCTCCACCTCCTCTGGAAACTCTGGGTTGGCCGTCGCCGCTAGCACCGTGACCACCTGGTCGACCCTTGCTGGATCGACGCGGGCCAACACTCGGGTGGGCAGGTTCTCGTGGTCGAGGAACGTCGCCGCTGCCGCGTGGCCGATGAGCGCCGATCGATCGAGGTCCGGCGAAAGCTCGAAGGTGTTTAGCACGCCAATGACTGTGAACCATCGCCCCCCAAGCCAAATCGGCTGCGTGCCGGTGACTTCGCGAACGCCCAGACGCCGCGCCGCGACGGACCCCAGAACGACCGTGCGATAGGAGGCCTTCGCATCGCCCAGCCACACGCCATCGGCGACGGAGCCCGCGAGCACGTCCAGCAGCCCGGTATCCACGGCTTGGATTGAGATCCCTCCGGTCCGTCCCTCGGGAATGCGGTCGTTCGTGTATACGCCGCCGCCAACGAAGCTAATCATACTTGTGCTCTCTACCGGCCCAATGCGAGCGATCATGCCGGTCGCCTCTGTCGGCAGCGCACCCGTGCCCAAGCCAAACCCTGTTCCCGACTCGACGATGAGTAAGTTCGTGCCCAACCGGTCTAGTTGCGCCAAGAGTTCCGACTTCGACGACTCGGCCAGGCCTAAGATGCCCACCATCGCCGCGACGCCGATGACGATGCCCAGCGAAGACAACGCGGATCGCAGCTTGCGCATGCGTATGCCCACGATCGCCGTACGGATAAGGTCGCCGGGCGCGAGTCGGCTCTTGGGCAGTGCTTGCACCATCACAACGACAATCGCCCCGCCGAGTCGCGCTCGATCCGGCCATCGCGCATCTCAATGATCCGAGGGAAGCGTTCGGCGATGTCGCGGTTGTGAGTGATCACGACGATGGTCGATCCGCCCGCGTGCACCTCCGTGATCAACTCAACCATCGCCTCGCTGTTCTTCGTGTCGAGGCTACCGGTGGGCTCGTCAGCGAGGATGATTGACGGCTTGCCCACCACGGCCCGCGCGGTCGCGACCCGCTGGCGCTCGCCACCCGAAAGTTTCGTGGCAATCTGATCGAGGCGATGGCCCATGCCGATGCGGCGTAGCTCCAACTCCGCCAGCTCACGGCGCTCGTTGCGCGGCCGGCCGGTGTACAACAGACCGTCGGCGACGTTGTCGATCGCGCTCAACCCACCCAGCAGGTGGAACTGCTGGAAGACGAATCCGATGTGGTGCGCCCGCAACGACGATAGCTCGCTGTCCGAAAGCGCCGACACGCGATGCCCAGCGACTATCACGTCACCGCTAGAGGGACGATCAAGGGTACCCATAAGGTGCAGCAACGTGGATTTGCCGCACCCGGACGGCCCGACCACCGCCATCAACTCGCCCTTGTTCACGTTGAAACTGACGCCACGAAGCGCGTGCACCGGCGGAGTCGATGGGTATTCCTTGTGCGCATCGGCAACGGCAAGGATCGTTTGGGCGTTCAGCGGGCCGCTCACGGCACGACCACCCGATCGCCTGGTGCCAGCGCGCCTTCGGTAATCTGGATCAGGCCACTTTCGCCAAAGAAGCCGACCTCGACTCCAACCAGACGCGTGCCACCTTCTCCGTCGTCGACCTCCACCGCGTACCCGCCTTTGAGTAACGCAACGAGCGCGGACACAGGTACCGCGGTCGCACCCACGACGGCATCCGAAACGACGACGACCTCGACCGGCGCTTCATCGAGGCCCGCGGCAGCGGCAGAATCGTCCAACGCGATGACGACGTCGAACGTCGCCGGAGCGGATTGCGTCCCCGTTGCCGTTTCCGCGACGGAGAGCACGGTGGCCGGAACTTCGGTGAAGTCGGGCATCTCAACGATGACCGGGTCCCCCGCGCTGAATACTCCCTGGTCACTTGCCGGCAGGTCGACGCGAACTACTTTGGCTGACAAGCTCACACCCAGCACAGGTGAACCCTGGCTGACGCCGCCGCCCTCCGTGACGAACTGATTGATCACTCGCAGCCCGGTAGGAAGGAAGACGACCTCGCCCAGGTTGATGATGCCATCCTGCGCGAGCCCCGAGGCCCCCTGGAACGCCCGTACAGCCGCGACCGTCTCAACGCTATATACGCCATCGGCGACCAGCGTGCCGCCTGCGTCAAACCCGAGGCCGACCAACGCCTCCTCGAGTTGGAGCACGTCAGCGCCGCTGGCGAACTCACCCGTGGAGGCGATGACGATACCACCGCTGGCCGTTTGGCCTGGCACCTTCAGGACGTTGAGCGCCTGGCTGGGTCCAGGGATGAATACCACCTCCCCATGGTCCAGCACTCCGTCTTGTTCAAGACCAGATGCCGCTTGGAGCGCGAGGACGGCCAACGTGGTTTCGGCGCTGGAAACGCCATCGGCAACGAGACGGCCACCGGCGTCATAGCCCAACGCGATAAGCGCCAGCTCGAGTTGGAGGACATCCGCGCCCGATCTTGGTTCCCCGGTGGAGAGTTGGAGAATCGCCCCGCCGCTCGAATCGCCCGGGGATGCGAGGCGCTCGGTCACCCGCGCAACGCCGGGCAGAAACACAATCTCGCCGAGATCCATGACGCCGTCTTGCAAGAGTCCGTTCACCGCCTGGAATGCGAGCAGTGCGTCCGTGGTCTCAGCCATGAACGCCCCATCGACCACCAGCGTCCCTCCCGCGTCGTAGCCGAGGGAGACGAGCGCAGTTTGAAGCTGGCGCACGTCGTCGCCGGTGTTCGCGACTACGGCGGACTGCGCGCTCTTGGCCGCGACCAGCGTTTCTTCAGCAGCGACGACCGCCTTCTCGGCGGTCAGCACAGCGGCGGCATCCGAGGCGAGCTGTGCGTCGTAGGCCACCCGCGCCGTGATGAGGCTCGTCCACGCGTCGGTCATTTCGCCACGCGGTGCCAGCGCGAGCGGGTTGTCGGGGTCGGGACTGGATGTCGCTTCCACGTCAATCGGCACCGGCCACAGGGTGGCCCAGGCCCAAACCACCGCCTCATTCCATGGCGTCGCTGGATCGCCTATCGCGGGGACCGGTGGTGCGTAAATCCTCGTTAACGTGGTCCCCCATGCGCTGAGGATCTGGTCCAACGGCAGTAGCACAAAACCCTCGGGCACAGCGCCGAGCCAGCGCACTAGGGTTTCGCGATACGCGAGCTCCGCCGACGCTACCGCGGATTGCTCGTCCGTCGCCCCGCTCGATGCTAGCGCGATACTGAGGCTCGCGTTTTCGGCGGCCAGATCGCGCTCCGCGAACGCGATCACTTTTGCTGCTGCGGCGATAGCATCCCGGTTGTCCGAGAGCGACCTGAACGCGGGGAGTTCACCGTAGAAAGCAATTACCCCTCGGTCGTTTACCCGGAACAGCATGTCGCCCTGCTCGATGATCGCGCCAGGCGCAGCAATCTCCGTGATGACCCCGCCCGCTTGGCTGGAAACCGTAACGACGCCCTCACCCATCGTTAGGTCGCGGAACGCCGGATGCACGCCATATAGCGCGATCACTGGTTCTCCATCCACCGCGTAGACGACGTCACCCTGCTGGATCACGCTGCCGGCCTCGACCACCTCGGTAATCGTGCCGGTCAGCTGACTGGAGATCGTGATTGCATCTTCGCCGATGGCCATGTCCCGGAAGGTGGGTGCATCGCCGAATAGCAAGACGACTGGCTCGCCGTCGAGTTCGAACAAAGTGCCTCCCTGGCCGATGGTGTCCCCGGGGGAAGCAATCGCGGTGATGGTGCCGCCAAACCTTGTCCGCACCGGGTCGTTTTGGATCGATCCGAGCGTGCCATTGAACGACACTTGCTGCACCAGGTCCGCGGTCACGACTTCGGCGAAGTCGAGTGCGTCGGGCCCGGAAACCCCGTTGGAAGAGCCGCCCTGGAGGAATGCGAAGGAGGCAACGACGAGCACGAGAACGGCTATCCCGCCGCCTAGGATCAAGCGCTTGAGAAACCAGGGCGGTGCCGGACTATCCCGCGTGGGTTGTAGTTGTTCTGCCAAGGTCTACTGCTCTGCTGCGTTGCAGCGCTCGAAAATGGAGGGGAACGCTGGATCGGCGAACAGCGGGCGGAGGGCCCCACGCCACTCGATTACCGTCTCGGCCGTGGGATCGTCGATCTCGACACCAGCCACGCGCAGGCACGACGCGAGCGCAACGGCCTTGTCAGTCACTTCGCTAAGGTCGGCGCGCTCGCGAGCGAACGTCAGCCCCTCGATGTGCCCTCCGCAGACCTCTGTGGCAGCGCCGACTTCAGCCCGCGTGGTCTCAAATCCCTCCACCAGCTGCGGCCGTTGGATGATACCGTTGGCGTCGACCACCGCGTCTTCGTATTCGATGCCCTGATTCCGCATGCACTGCGTGAACGCCAACAGCGCGGCCTCTCCTTCGACGAGGTCGGGGGGAGGCTCTGTCGTCGGCGTAGGGGTCGCAGTGACGCCCGTTTCGGTCAACGAGGCCACGCCCTCTGGATGGGAGCCGCAAGCCGACGTGACCAGAGAGACCACGAGTAGCAAGGCGACAAAGGTGACACTCATCATCATTTCCCGGCTTGCCCCGATCCGAACCCGCAGGCGTCGAACGCTGCCGCCACGCTCGGGTCCTCGAAATCGAGATCCTTTAGGAATTTCTTCCCCGGCCCATTAAGCGTTAGAACCGGGTCGTCCACGTCGAATCCCTGATCTCGGAGGCAGGACGCCAGCGCCAGCAACTCTTCGGTGGCATCAGTGTTATCGGTGCCTTTAAAAGCGGCAGTGAGCCCTTCGAGGAGTCCCACGCACGCGTCCAGTTCCCCCGCCCCTTTCTTCGCATTGAAATTCGCGGGGAATGCGGGCTTGTCCACGTTGCCGTCGCTGTCTACCACCGGATCCGTCATTTTGACCCCCTGCTCACGCATGCATTCCGTGAACGCGATCATCTCCGCCTCACCCTCGACGAGATCGGGCGCTGGTGCCTCGGTGGGGGTTGGTGTGGCGTCCGCTATTGCCAGGGAAGCGACGCTATCATCGTCGGCGGCGCAAGCTGTCCCGACGAGCGTGAAAGCGCCCAGCAATGCGACGTATGTCAGTTTTAGATTGAGCATTGTAGGTGGAGGGCGAAGCGGCTGGCGAATCTAGCTTTCCCCCGAAGACGAGACGAAACTATACGACATCGGGCCGCGAAGCACCCGACTTCCGACGACCGAGAACTTGAAGTGTTGAATCGGATGGGCAGAGGGCCTACGGTCCGTGTTCACGGTGTAGTTCAGCTAGAGCCGAACTACACCACGGACGGTGGTTTTAGCAGCTTGTGGCGACACCATAATTGCGCAACCAGGGGCCGCCGAGCGGACAACAGAATCACGATGAGACGTGACAACCATGACTCGCTGACAAACTGTCTTATCGAACAGAACCCCGGTCTTTCCCGAAGCCACGGGCCTAGGGCTAGAGGCCCTTTCCTGCTGTTGCGTCGAGTATGGCACCCTGCTCTTCGCTCACGTCATACTCCCACTTGTAGTGGGGGTTCGTGTAGACCTCATCGGGCATGAGGCTCCCGAGCCCGCGTTTGCCGAGCTCGTCCTCGAACATCGTGCGTATCCACGGCTCTTCATCGGGGTATTCAACCTGATCGGCCAAGCGACCATCTGTCCGATCTCCGATACCACGAACTTGCCGTAGCGGCGAGAGCGCGAGGTAACGTGCCGGCTCGACGCTGACGTTGAAGTGCTGATGGAACCACCGGTTCGGTGGCACGAACATGCTGCATTCGTGCCACGGAACAACAACCTTCTCTCCACCTTCAGGCCACATGATGGAGAAGCCTTCGCCGGCGGGGATGATGATAAAGACGCCAGGGCCATGGCGGTGAGCCTTCTTGTAGGTGCCCGGCGGAAAGACGGACATGTGCCCGCCCATCTCCGAGTGCGGGAAGCGGATGTCAACGACGTGGCCGCCTCCGCCCCTTTGACGATGTGGTACCAGGCCATTCCAGGATGCGAGATCCGTGAAGAAATTACCGTACCAGTTCGCTCCCCGCCCACCAGGCTGTCGGCTCGCCACTGAGTAGAGCTCATTCTCGTCGCCTTCCAGCAGCGCCGCGTCCTGATAGGGGTTATTGAAGAAGTACGCCGGGTCGGGAATCAGTGACATGCCAACGGGCATGAACGTGTTGATGATGAGCCGCGCCGGCTGATCGCCACGGGCGTTACTGAACTGCCGGTAGGCGCCCCGCGGGAGCACGAAAAGGCTCCGCGGGCCGAACTCAAACGTCTTCTTGTCGACGCCGTCCGCCCAGACAGTGGCGAGGCCATGTCCGTCCGCAACGAAGACGGTTTCATCGAGGGCGAACTGGTAAGCCGCTGTAGTCCCCCCCGGTGGAATCTCGGTGATACGGGCGTCGCAGACGCCCGCCATACCGGTCATCTTGATGAAAGCGGCGTTGCAGCCCATCTCTGGCCACGGTGCTACTTCCAGCTTTCGCGCGTCTTCGATGTAGTAACCCGTGTGGATGGGCAGGCCAAGAGACTCGGCCCACTGGTCATACGGCAGCGGACCGCGCGGGTCCGTATCGATAGCAATTTGGTTGGTGAGCCTTGCGATGTCAGTTTGCAGCGTCATGAGAATCTTCTCCTCTACGGTCTTGCCACTGGGACTCTCGCTCGTCGAGCGCGATTCGTCAAGTTGGTGGCTACTTGCTATGGTTCCGGTAGCCGGAGTGACAGGGAGAAGGGTACATTCGCTTTGTACTAACGTAACCGTTCCGGCAATTAGCAACGACTCCCGTTGCGGTACCGGGGCGGAATCCACGGCGCTCGCTGGCGATTCTCGCCCAGAGTGATAGTGCTTCGATTTTATGCTGAGTGAGCACCGTGACCAAAAAGCGGCAAGGCGTTTCTTGCACGGTCTGATCGAGGCTGCAAGGCCGCAATCCGCTGCATCTGATGACTGCGCCAACCATCCTGCGTACGTGAAGGCGATCCGCGGGATCGTAGAGAGCAAGGTCGAGCACCGCCAGAACCAATATTTGAACAATCGGACGGCGCTGCGTCATCGGCCCACTAAGCAAAATTACTAGCCGATGTTGGGATTCGGGCGGTTTAAAGCAGCGAGCCGATTCCAACCGCGTTGGACGAGCCATGGGACTATCTGAGAGTTCCCAATCTCACCTGTCTAAAAGTCCCCGCATCCGACCGAGGCCACATTTTCAACAGCAGATGGTTAACGCTACTGACCGTGTAACTTGAGGCCTGGGTCCTAATTCAGATTGTTCGGGCGCCGACTGAGTTCTGACAGGACCCCGATATGCTTAACGCTCAAGACGGTGGGTGAGTCCTGCCAGAACCCTAGCTATGACTGGCCGGGAACCTCGATGTTGTATAGGCGTGACACGTTCGTGCTCAGGACCTTGGCCCGGACTTCGGGCGTCAAGTGTCCCAGGTGCTCCGCAATCACTTTGCGGGAGTTCGGCCAGGTGGAGTTCGCGTGCGGGTAGTCGTTTGACCACATGCAAGCATCCTCCCCCCAACTCGAAAGGTAGCGTGTCCCGATCTCATCGTTGAAGAAGGTTGCATAGATCTGACTGGCGAGGTACTCACTCGGCAGCTTGTCAGGGGCGGGCCCGGGCTCGCGGTCTCGATGCCTGCCCAGGTAATACCCCCATTGCTGGAGCGTGAACGGGATCCAGCCGATCTCGTTCTCGACGAGCACGATCTTGAGCCGCGGGAACCGGTCCAGCGCCTGATAGAAAACTAGGTCGAAGAGGCTATTCATCACCTCGCCGATCTTGATGTTAACGCTGGAGCGATAGTGCTCCGTCCCGTGATAGAGGTGGGCCTTTTGCATGTACCCATGCCCCGTCAAAATGTGAAGGCTTACTGGCATCTCGAGGTCCTGCGCCGCTGCCCAGAACCGCTCGTAGTGGTCCGACGAGAACGGCAGATCCTCTGGTGGGTTCTGCCAGATCATGGCGCCGCGCAATCCCGCGTTCCGGCAACGCTCAAGCTCGGCTACCGCATGGTCCATGTCGTAGAGAGAGATCAGCCCGATCCCGAACAGCCGACTGGGGCTAACAGCGCAGTACTCGATGAGCCAGTCGTTGAACGCGCGAACACAAGCTTCTTGAAGCGCTACATCCTCGATGCGAAAGAGAGTCATCCCTCGCGTCGCGTACAGCACCTCGAGGCTGACTCCGTCAACGGCCATCTCTTTCAGACGTTCGGTCGGGTCCCAGCCGCCAGGCTTGGACTGGTCCGAGCCGCCGGTTGGGAAAGTGGGCGCTTGATCGCGCAGTCCCTTCGGCAGGCGTGAAGTCCAGAGGTCGGCCGGCTCCATCACGTGAGAATCCGCAGAGATCACCAGATCATCAATCACTCCCTGGGCACTCATCTCGCTCGCGGTTGTCGTGGCCATGGCGTGCTCCTCGCCGAGCTAGGTTGTAACTAAACGAGCCGGAGCTTAGTCGCTGGGTGAGACGCACGCAAGCGCGGAGCGCCACCTATGCAGCCACACGAGGTAGTGCAAATCCGCGCGCCGAAGAACGACCGTCGGCCGTGCGATCTGCAACGCCCAGCCGAGGTGATGCGCTCCCCCAATCGTTTTCTCGACGCACCCTACAGATCGCCTCAACCAACGTGAGTACGGTCAGCCGAGGGCTTCGGTTGGGGGCAACAGGCTTCATCGTTGTGGACTCCCAAGCCACGCGCCCGGAACCGACGCACCCATTTGGCGACCGTCGCACGGGAGACGCGGAACTGGCGGGCAACCTCCGCTTGGGACCAACCTCGCTCCCCTGCACGGATCAATTCGCCCCGTGTCACTGAGGTTTATCTTGCATTACGATGGGCCATGAAGAGTCTCCTTTTGCCGTTGTGTTTTGACTACATCAACAGCAACAGAATGCCCCTCATCTGTAAACAAGCTCTGTGGGAACTACACCTCGCCGCCGGTTTCTACCGGGAGCGGTTTCCGCGCGCAGAGGGCGGCAACCGTCCCTATTACACTGACTCCGGCGAATGCCCAAAACACTGACAGGTACGAGCCGGTGATGTCGAAAACTAAGGCGGAGCCAGTTGCGCCAACCGCATTCCCCAACGCGAACGCAGGCATAGTCACTCCCCTGATGCTACCCAGGTGATGCCTGCCATAGTAGTTGGCAAATATGACGAGCTGGGTGGTGACCATCCCCCCCTGAATAAAGCCGTAAGCGACGGCCCAAATGAGCAGTGTGAGAATACTGTTGAGCCCGAGCAAGATGAGATATGCGCCCCCTGCGAGACCCAGCTGCCAAGCCAGCATCAGGCGCGAGTCGTATCGATCAAGGTAGAACCCTGTTACCAGGGTCCCCACAGTTGCGGATCCAGACCAGACGGCTACAACCGTCACCGCCGCTACCGGCTCAAATCCTTTGTCAGTTAGATAAGGAACCATGTGGAAGAACGTGGCTGTGAACGCCATGAAACCGCTTGTGGTGGCTAGCGCCAAGAGATAGAAGGATGGATGCCGTAAGACTTGGGTTAGGCCGAACGATGTCTCTCTGTGAGCACCCCCTGTTGGCGAAGATGCCCTACCGGATACTAGAACTTGGAGCAGCTTGCCATCTGGGAGCATCCCCATATCCTCGGGTTTTCGGCGCAAGAACAACACGATCGGTGGCAGGGCAAGACCCCAAACCAACCAGCCTAGCACGGTGGCGGCGAACCGCCAGTCAAAAGCGGTGATCATGATCTGAGCGAACAATGGAAACCCCAGGATCCCAATCCCACTTCCCACTGAGCCCACAGCGACTGCTCTTCCCCTAGCGGCGACAAACCATTTTGGGATCGTGGACATCAGCCCAACGCTCAGCAGCCCCATGTGCGCAGCCCGGCCGGTCACCTGGTAAGCATAGAACTCGCCCAAGTCTGTGACGGACGCCAGACCCATGAAAGTACCGCCGACTACCAAGAATCCCACTACCATGGGCCACCTCGGCCCCCACCTGTCGATCAGTGGGCCAGCGGCCAAAGCGAGCAACGCCCCGATCAGAGTGCCGATCCCTGTCGCGCCGCTATACGTCGCTCGAGACCAACCGAACTCTTCCGGGATGGGTTTGAGAAAGACTCCATTCACCGCCAACGTGCCCGCTGCGGCTACCACGCCTGAAACAACGACCACGCCAACTATGACCCAGCCGTAGTAGATGCGGGGAGCGTTTTGCTCGTGATTTGGGGACAGGTTCAATCCATCGCGGAGCAGAAGTGGTTGGGCGGTATGGCGTACAGGAGTTTCAACGTGGAGGGTGGAACTTGGTGGGCCGCACATGAAGGGCGCGGCACGAACGAGCGAGCAAGGGCAGCGGCCGGGGAGGAATCCGCTGCGCCCAGGGAATTATCACCCGAATCGGCTCGGGCTTGAAGTGAAGAGGGCCATGGGCCCTAGTCTCCGTATCACGCATGACTCTACCAGGGATGGGGAGGCAGTCAATTGAGCACCAACTCTGTCTGCCAACCTGCCGTCAACCTCGGAGCAGTCGGTTCTGTCTGG